>JAEEGJ010004212.1_pt1 | contig 49879 bp, 37 predicted proteins | sample 8958761 | NCBI WGS metagenome assembly JAEEGJ01 (sample SAMN16246546, study PRJNA631951) | gut metagenome | biome: gut microbiome; feature: rumen; material: RS-attached | host: Bos | place: Iran: Karaj | collected 2018-10
TATTATTATATATATTATTATAATAATATATATAATAATATAATTTTAATAATACAAAACGAAAAGGAAAACGATTCCGAAAATATAAATGTCATAATTGAATAAGTGAATAACTGAATAACTCAGATTATGTCAGGCTTCTACAAATATTATTTGAATTTATTTTACATTTAAAACGCAGAAAAGTACTCTAAAACAAAGCCTTTTGCAAACTGAGAGTTTCCTTACCGGAAAGTCGGAGTTTGGACTAAGGAAAACCAGACTTTGGTCTATGGAAACTCAAAAGCACGGAAAATGGCCTAAAACGGCTACTTTTGCACATTATAAAAAATGTGAATATTTATTACATTCTACACATTGCCTAAAGATATGAAGCCTTTAAAATCCCCATAAATAGGGATTGTAAGATTGAAATAATCATTGTACCTTTGCACCCGAAAATTAAGGTAACAAGGTATGAATATATTAGATAAGGTGACGGTAAAGGCTACATGGGTGATTGTTTTACCCTTTTACCTTTTCACCTTTTCACTTTTAAATGCCCAAAAGCAGGACGATATGCGACAGACGGTGGAATACCTGGCATCGCAAGAACTTGGCGGCAGATATCCCGGTACTGCCGGTGATACCCTCGCCTCTGAATTCATTGTCAGCAAGCTTCGCTGTCTGAAGCTTAAGCCTGTTGTCAAGGGGAAAAAGAAGACGGCTTACTATCACGACTTCACCTATGGAAAGGAGAAGCAGATAACCACCCATAACATCATCGCCGTCGTTCCCGGAAAAGATAAGCATCTCAGAAACGAATACATCGTCGTAGGTTCGCATTACGACCATCTGGGCATGGGAGGCCAGGGTTCTGGCTCCCGCCGTCCTGATACGTTGGGTGTTCACCCCGGTGCCGATGACAACGCCAGCGGTGATGCCGTGGTACTCGAACTGGCCAGACATTTTAAGAAGGCATGTTCGCCACGAAGCATCATCTTCGCCTTCTTCGGTGCTGAGGAACAGGGCCTTGTCGGTTCCAAGAAGTTCCTGGAATGGATGAAACAAGAAGACAACCAACGCAAAAATCTTCCAGATAGTATGAAGGGCATCGTCGCCATGGTCAACTTGGACATGGTGGGACGTATGCGCGACAGTGCCATGAGTGTGTCGGGTACGGGAACGAGTTCACAATTCAAGGCGATGGCAGAGCAGGCGGCAGCACAGACCGGCCTGCACATCTCCTGCGTTCCCGATGGCTACGGACCGAGTGACCAGGCATCGTTTGTGGCAATGGACATCCCCGTGCTCTTCCTCACGACAGGCGGGCACATGGAGTATCACACGCCAGACGATGTGCCTTCGACCCTGAATTACGACGGCATGCAACAGACGCTGGATTTCTCCAAAGAACTGATTACCCGACTGGCCAGCATGTCTGAGACACCGGATTATATTAGTGTACCGAGCAGTCAGACGATGAAGCATGCGAAGTTCAAGGTCACCTTGGGTCTCATGCCCGATGTGATGGGAGCCAGCCGCATCCCCGGTCTTCGTGCCGACATTGTGGTGGCAGGGAAACCGGCACACAACGCAGGTATCAGGAGTGGTGACATCATTCAGGAGATCGACGGCAAACCCGTGAAGGACATGAACGAATACATGGAGCGTCTGTCAGAACTCCAGCCTGACACCACCATCCCCGTGAAAGTGCTCCGGAACGAGGAGATCATGACGTTTGAAGTTCATTTAACCCCTCCCGTAAGATGAAGAAATCCGTCTATTGGCTTTTAGCTGTTGTCATCACACTGGTATTGAGCATTTACCAGCGCATGACTGGCCCTACGTACCCCAAGAAAGTCACTGTGGAACTCAATGGTGAGCAATACAAACTGAAATTGCCCCGTAGTGGTGTGCAGCAGGATGAGATCGTGACACTAAAAGGCGTTCCGTCAGACACCGAGGCCCAGCTGCATTACCGTCGCTATCCGTCGGGAGATGACTACACCACGGTGGATTTCACATGGAAAGACAGTACATGCCAGGCCGTGCTGCCCGTTCAGCCCGTCGCCGGAAAACTGCAGTATTACATCACCGTCGATGGAAAGGACTATCCCACAGATGAGCCGCTTGTGATTCGTTTCCGCAATGATGTACCTGTCAGCATCCTGGTGCCGCATATCCTGCTGATGTTCGCGTCCATGCTGTTTGCGGTCTATACGTTCTTGCTGGTCATCACGCGTAAGGCATACAAGAAGTGGCTTTGGATCACGGTGGGGACGTTGTTTGTTGGCGGGTTCATCCTCGGCCCACTGGTGCAACATGTGGCGTTCGGGCCCTGGTGGGCTGGATTCCCTTACGGCACGGATCTGACGGACAACAAGACACTCCTGTCGTTCCTCTTCTTCATGGCTGCCGTGGCGACGTTGAAATGGAAGTACAACAAATGGGTGGTCTGTCTGGCGGTGCTGTTCATGATAGCCATTTTCAGCATCCCCCACAGCGCCTACGGATCGGAGTATGACTATACAACACAACAGTTGAAAAATTAAAAAATTGAAAGATTAAATAATTAAAAAATTAAAGGATGAAAATCAAAAGTTTTATGACAATGATGGTTGCTATGGCAGCCTTAGTAATGGGAGTGAGTTCATGTGGTGATGATGACAAAGATGTGCCGGAGGCAGCCCTTGCCACACAAGTGGCAGGTTCCTATACAGGCAATGAAATTCTCATTGTGATGGAAGAGCCTGAAGAAAGTACCGAGACAATTGAGTTTACCAAAGCTACAGACGTATCTGTTGACGTGACTCTTCCCGCATACGGTGAGGGTATGATGACTATCCCCGCACTTCCCGTGAAAGGTATTACTCTAACCAAGAGCGGCAACACGATTACAGGCAAGCTCGAAGAATACAAAGGTAGTGTAAAAAATGCCAAAGGGGAAGAGAAGATGTATACAATAAGTAAGTTAACTGTTATCTTTAGTGACAAGACAGTAGTTATGACGTTTACGATGAATTACGGCAATATGCCCTTTGCCTTTGAAGGACAGTTCACAGGCAACAAGAAGTAAGTTGTGACAGAAAAGTTGTTGAGAAAGTTTATAAATTCCCTTTTAGCTGGCATGGTATCGACTATGCCAGCTATTGGACTCTCTGCCCAGGGCATACGCGACTCTATAGAACTGGAGCCGGTTGTGGTGACAGCTACCCATTCGCCTAAGGCCCTCAAAGATGCACCCGTCGTGACGCGATTGATCACCCTCCATGACATCAAGATCACCGATGCCACCAATATCCAAGAGATGCTCACGCAGGAGATCCCCGGACTGGAGTTCGGCTTTGCCATGGCTCAGGAGACATCACTCAACATGAGCGGTTTTGGCGGCAATGCCGTGCTCTTCCTTGTCGATGGTGAACGCCTGGCTGGAGAGACCATGGACAACACGGACTACAACCGTCTGAATCTCGACAACGTAGGGCGCATAGAGATTGTGAAAGGAGCCTCGTCGGCTCTTTATGGTTCCAATGCCGTAGGTGGGGTGATCAACATCATCAGCCGCGAGAATCAGGAGCCTTGGACGGCGAATGTGAACTCCCGCTTCAACACCTTCGGGAATGAATGGCGCAACGGTGCCAGCTTCTCTTTCAACACGGAGAAATGGAACTCTCATACAACTTTCCAACACACGACGATCGATCCTGTCGACCTGCCCAAGGCACACACTTCCGAGGAGATTGCCATCGAACTGATGAAGAAGGCACAAGGACTGCCCTACGATGAGTCGGTACTCAATGACGACTCCAACCTCAGCCGACTCTACGGTCAGAAGACCTACAACATCAAGGAACGGTTAATTTGGCGAGCTACAGACCATCTGACACTCACTGGACGGGGCGGCTATTTCTTTCGCACTAGCGAACGCGACACGTACAATTATCATTTCAATGGTTATAGTGCCGGACTGAAGGGCAGATACGCCTGGGACTATGGTCGGCATCTCGAGCTCTCATACGCCTTCGACGAATACGACAAGGCGAACTTCCTGCCTGACGGTACACGCACCCATGATCACGACTACAGCAACCAGCAGCATGTGGTACATGCGCTGTATCATCATCCGTTCGGCAAGAACAGCCTCATCCTCGGAGCAGACTACATGCACGACTATCTCACGACCTATCAGTTCATCGACAACGCCAGCCACTCCCAGGACAATATCGACGGCTATGCACAGTTCGACTGGAACATCACCGATCAACTGAATATCGTGGGGAGTGTCCGCTATGATTATTTCTCAGCCTCGGCCCAGAAGGCATTCACAGAGCGTCTCGCCGTCGTGTACAAATTTCCCTGGATGACCTTCCGCGCCAACTATGCCAGTGGTTTCCGGGCTCCCACGCTCAAGGAGATGTATATGCACTTCGACATGGGCAATATGGGCTATATGATCATCGGCAATCCAGACCTGGAACCGGAGAAGAGCCATAACTTCAACCTGGCTCTCGAACGGACGAACCGCATCCGCAATAGCGGATTCCTCGACGGGCGCTACAATTTCACCCTCATGGGCTACTGTAACATCTTCGACAAGCGCATCACCACTATCGCAGGGCCTGAATACAATGGTATGGAGAGTGCGCTCTACTGGAACGAAGAGGGCATCACGGTCTGGGGCATCGATGCCAGTATGGGACATATCTGGGACTGCGGTCTGTCCCTCAAACTGAACTACTCTTGGATGAAAGAGACGGGCAACGTCTATTACTCGGACTTCTATCAGCCCCGTTCACACTCCCTGACATGGCGTTTGGGCTACGACCATCGTTTCTCGCGCCACTACGCCCTCGATGCAGCCCTCTCGGGTCGCAGTCAGGGCAAGCCACAGTCAGGTCGCACGGATGTCGATCAGGGCTACACCATCTGGAAACTAATGCTGCAGCACCATCTCTGGCGCGGTATCCGTATCAACACAGCCATTGATAACCTCTTCAATTATAAACCGAAGTCATACTATTATTGTTCTCCCCTGACCACAGGCACCTCTTTCAGCATTGGCTTGTCTGTCGATCTGGACAAGATGCTCTAATACGACAATTCGGCAGAATTAAACGCCATTTTGTCAGCATTTATTTCCTCGGCATATTTTTGGCAACGGACTACACGACTGAAGGACTAATAAAAGTCGTAAGCTAGGCTTTGCTGCAAAAAAGTCCTTAAGTCCTATAGTCCGTTGCAAAAAAATAAAAGGAGGATTAAAATATGACACTCGACAAATTTACAATCAAAGCACAGGAAGCTGTTCAGGCGGCAGTGAATACAGCCCAGATGAACGGCCAGCAGGTCATCGAACCTGTACATATACTCAAAGGAGTATTGGAGAAGGCGAAGGACGTCACAACCTTCATCTTCCAGAAACTCGGTGTGAACGCCCAGCAGATCGAACTGCTCACAGAGCAGGAGATCAAGCACCTGCCGAAGGTGCAGGGCGGACAACCCTATCTCTCTAATGAATCTAATAATGTACTCGTACGCGCCCAGGAGATCGCCCAGAAATGGGGCGACGAATTCGTTGCGTGTGAGCCTGTATTACAAGCTCTCCTTACCGTCAGTTCCACCGCCTCACGCATCATGAAGGATGCCGGCTGCACGGAAAAAGAAATGGTGCAGGCTATCCAGGCCCTCCGCCAAGGCCAGAAGGTGCAGAACCAGAGTGCCGACGACAACTACCAGTCGCTGTCGAAGTACGCCAAGAACCTCGTAGACCTCGCCCGTCAGGGCAAACTCGACCCGGTGATAGGCCGTGACGATGAGATCCGCCGTCTGTTGCAGATTCTCTCGCGACGCACGAAGAACAACCCGATTCTGATTGGTGAGCCTGGTACGGGTAAGACCGCCATCGTCGAAGGTCTCGCAGGACGTATCGTACGTGGCGATGTGCCTGAGAACCTGAAAGACAAGCAGCTCTACTCCCTCGACATGGGTGCGCTAGTGGCTGGTGCGAAGTATAAGGGTGAGTTTGAGGAACGTCTGAAAAGCGTCATCAACGAGGTGACAAAGGCTGAAGGACGCATCATTCTCTTCATCGACGAGATCCACACACTGGTAGGTGCCGGTGGTGGTGAGGGAGCGATGGATGCCGCCAACATTCTGAAGCCTGCCCTTGCCCGTGGTGAACTGCGTGCCATCGGTGCCACGACACTCAATGAGTATCAGAAGTATTTCGAGAAGGACAAGGCTCTCGAGCGCCGTTTCCAGACAGTGATGGTCGATGAACCGGACGAACTCTCAGCCATCTCGATCCTGCGAGGTCTGAAGGAGCGCTACGAGAACCACCACAAGGTACGTATCCAGGATGATGCCTGTATCGCAGCCGTACAACTCTCTGAACGCTACATCTCTGAGAGATTCCTGCCAGACAAGGCCATCGACCTGATGGACGAGGCAGCTGCCAAACTCCGTATGGAGCGTGACTCCGTGCCTGAGGAGCTCGATGAGATCACCCGTCGTCTGGCTCAGTTAGAAATTGAACGCGAGGCCATCAAACGCGAGGGCGATAAACCCAAGATAGCCCAGTTGGATAAAGACATTGCTGAGCTCCGGGAACAGGAAACTCAGTTCCGTGCCAAATGGGAGGGTGAGCGCCAGCTTATCAACAAGATCCAGCAGGACAAGCAGGAGATTGAGAACCTGAAACTCGAAGCTGAACGTGCCGAACGCGAAGGCGACTATGGCAAGGTAGCAGAAATCCGTTACTCAAAACTGAAGGCCCTGGAGGATGATATCAAGGCCATCCAGAATCAGTTGGCGTCTGCACAAGACGGGAACTCACTGGTGCGCGAGGAAGTCACTGCCGATGATATCGCAGAGGTGGTATCCCGCTGGACGGGCATCCCTGTCACGAAGATGATGCAGAGCGAACGTGAGAAGCTGTTGCATCTCGAGGATGAACTGCACAAGCGTGTGATCGGTCAGGACGAGGCTATTACAGCTGTCTCTGATGCCGTGCGTCGTTCAAGAGCAGGCTTGCAGGACCCGAAGCGACCGATTGCCTCATTCATCTTCTTGGGTACTACGGGTGTCGGTAAGACCGAACTCGCAAAGACCCTCGCAGACTATCTCTTCAACGACGAGACGATGATGACGCGTATCGATATGTCAGAATACCAGGAGAAGTACAGTGTCTCCCGTCTGATTGGTGCGCCTCCGGGATACGTAGGCTACGATGAAGGTGGTCAGCTCACGGAGGCCGTGCGCCGTAAGCCTTACTCCGTGGTGCTCTTTGATGAGATCGAGAAGGCCCATCCCGACGTGTTCAACATCCTCTTGCAGGTATTGGACGATGGACGCTTGACAGACAACAAGGGACGTACTGCCAACTTCAAGAACACCATCATCATCATGACCTCGAATGCGACGAGGGAGCAACTGCGCCAGACGATGCGTCCGGAATTCCTGAACCGTATCGACGAGATTATCACCTTCACCCCGTTGACGAAGGAGCAGATCAGCGATGTGGTCCGTCTGCAGATGAAGAAGGTATCGGAGATGCTGGAGCCTCAGGGCATCCGACTCGAATGTACGCCACAGGCCATTGCCTACCTGGCTGAAGAGGGTTACGATCCCGACTTTGGAGCCCGTCCCGTCAAACGTGCCATCCAGCAGTTCGTGCTCAACGACCTCTCCAAGAAACTCCTGGCCGATGAAGTCGATCGCAACAAGCCCATCATCATCGATGACTTCGGTGACGGACTGGTGTTTAGGAACTGAAGAAACAAGGAGACAGGGAGACAAGGAGTCCAAGGAGTACAGGACATATGTTCTGCTGCAGTTTTACCTACAGAGTAATGTCTTGAACTCCTTGGACTCCCTGTCTCCTTGTCTCCTTGTCTCCTTATAACACGATCTTTCTCCCACTATGGATGTAGAGGCCCTTCTGGGCAGGTCTGCCGGGGAGGCGGCGCCCTTGGAGATCGAACCAAATATCTTTGAACTTTGAACTTTGAACTTTGAACTTTATGATATCATTCATGGCGGTGGTGCCACCCATAAAGTCGAAAGAGACGGTGCCGTCATCAGCCACACGGATGTTGGTGACGGACTTCGACATCAATTTGACGCCATCAGCATTGGCTTTGAAGACGGTAGCCGCAGGATCTGAGTCATCCGTTAGGCTCTCGTTCACCATGGTCGAATCGGCATAGGGATAGACAGAAGTGCTGAGATAACGGTTTCGCATCCAGGGCTTCATCGTGTATTTGGTCATATCCTTACCATCGTTTGCCGGATCCCAATCCCTATAGTTCTTACCATCGGCATGGAAGAGGTCATAACGGAGATGGTCCGAGTAGTAGTTTACATCATTATTGCTCCATATCTCCCTGTCGTAGTCAACATGGAAGATGGCTAGCCCCTGCCCTGGAATGCCATAGTCCCATTTGGTCTGACGGCGGTTTTCGAGGATATAGTACTCATCGTCGTTGCCAGAGTTCCGGATGAGGTAGCTCTCCCCTCCCTCACTCACGGGAATCATACCAGTAATGGTGGTGGCATCAGTCAGTTCTATCGGATCACCCCAACCCAGAAGCATCTTCTCCATAGCCGAGAAGTTCGGTGGGCACCAGCCTCTGTTGGTGTAGTTGCCGCCATCCATCAGATCCCATTCGTCGACCACGGAGAAATCGGCACTGTAAGGATAGAGGTCGGGCAGTCCCAAGCAGTGGGCAAACTCATGACAGATAGTGCCAATGCCGCATAAAGCTCTGTCTGACCACATCTCACAACTGATGGAGGTCATTCCGATAGAGATATCACCAGGAGCCTTGAGAGACGAATAGTTTGTATTGGGCCAGATATAGCCTGTCACCTGATTGCCTGAGAGACCTGCCGCGATAAAGACCATCTGCTCTATCTCACCATCACCATCCCAGTCGTAGATGGAGAAGTCGACATCGGGTGCAATGTCAGCCAGTTTCTTCAAGGCCTCTTTCATCGCATCGTCACCATAGTTATTCTTACCATTTTTAGCGCTGACGCTGACTTTTATGGGACCATAGACATCGAACTGGAGGTTGAAGCGTCCTCCAGACTGATCGCGGTAATAATCGGCCGCACAACCCACGCCATAGCCCTCATTATAGCCCGGTTCATTCAACACACGCTGGTAATACGCAGCCGGATCATCCATCGAGAACTCATAGTCTGCAAAGGTGATCAATACCACAGCCTGGGGGTAGATCCTCTCCGGATCCCAGTCCTGCGAGGGATAGCCGAGCATGCCACGAGTCCTCGACACATCCGCAGGAATGTTACGAATACAGGGCCTACGCTCTTGGGCGGTGACTTGTAGAGGTGAGAGGAAAGAGGTGACAGGTAAGAGAATACCTATCACCAGAGCCTTTACCCTTAACCGTTTCATCTCTATTTTCACCTTTTCACCTTTTCACCTTTTTATCTTTTTACCTTTTTACTTTTTTACCTTTTCACCTTTTCTATGCTTCCGTCAGCATAGCGCACAATATAGATGCCTCGCTGTTGGGGCGCAGCCTGCAGCGAACGACCATTCAGGTCGTACCATGCCACGGGCTGACGGTCAGACTGTTCGGGAGCCATGATGGCGGTGGTGCCATAACCGGGGACATCTTCTAAGGGGACGACGAGGATGCCCATGTTGTTGGGATCGACATTCACATCATTCTTCGTCCAAGTAATGAGGTCGTAGTTGATATGCCAGGCTATCAGGCCATGCGAGGGGAGGAACTTGTCCCACGACTCCTTCTTGCGATTCTCGACCATGAAGTAGTCGGTGGAACCCTCGATCTCGGATACCAAGTAGGCATCGGGATAGAGATGGAGGGGGCGCAGTTCGTCAACGTTAGCCTCGGCAAGGCTTTTGACGCGCTTGGGTTCAAGCCAGCCACAGAAATAGCGCTCAAATGAGGAGAAGCCGGAAGGATACCAACTGTCGCCATTATAGTTCCCGCTGTCCATGATGTCAAAGAATCCGGCTGTGGGTAAGGGATTATTACCCCGCGTATCATAGACATCTGGGAGTCCGAGGCAGTGACTGAACTCATGGCAGATGGATCCCAGGCCGTCGATTCTTGATGCGGGGTTTAACTCATTGCTGCAGGCGTATGTGTCAATAATCATATCCTGTAATGTCAAAGGAGCACCCAGCCTATTTGTGAAGAAACTCTTATGCGGCCAGATGGTCTCAGGGTCATGAAAATCGGCCTCACCATAGCCGGCATAGACAATATAGACCTGTTCCACCTCTCCGTCATCATTCCAGTCGTAATCTTTAAACTTCACTTCCTTGGAGGCGGCTTCACAAGCCTCGGCCATCAGTTCTGCGGGGTTCTGGTCGAACTCGCCATTTGCATATGTTGCGTTACGTCCATAGTACTGATACTTGTTCTTGGCCAGATAGGGGCCCATGACATCGAAGGTAAGTTCAAACTGTCCGTAACTCTGATCATGGAAATAATCCCTGATACTGCCGTTGACAATAATGCCATTCACATTCTTCAGACCTGTTTTGTTGGCGATGTCATTCCACAGGGCATGGGGATCGATTTCCTTACCAGAATTGTTCTTGCGAATAAACTTCTGATTGGGGAACTCCATGAGGATAATCAGTCCTTTTCGTTCTCCTGTGAACTTGCCAGGTTCTCCCACTTTCTGACCTCTAGTGCCTGCACGGTGGGCTGGCTTACCGAAGATACGTTCAGCCACGATGGTACCACACTCCTTGCGCGGAGCCTGGGCTTGAGCATTTAAAGGTAAAAAGGTGAGAAGGTGAAAAAGAGTAACCCCCATCATCACACCTTTTACCTTTAGCATTTTCATCATCTGATTCATTTCTTATTACTTTTTACCATTAGTGAGCGCACGGTGCCCAAGGTTTCAGCGTCTTGAAGAAGTCGTTGCCCTTGTCATCGACGAGGATGAAGGCGGGGAAGTCTTCCACGTCAATCTTCCAGATGGCCTCCATACCGAGTTCGGGATACTCCACGCACTCAATGCTCTTGATGCTGCTCTGAGAGAGCACGGCTGCCACACCACCGATACTGCCCAGATAGAAGCCACCATACTTCTTACAGGCCTCGGTGACGATGTCAGAACGGTTACCCTTGGCAATCATCACGAGAGAAGCACCTAACGACTGGAACTCATCCACGTAGGGATCCATACGGTTGGCCGTGGTGGGACCCATCGAACCACAGGGATAGCCCTCCGGAGTCTTGGCGGGACCTGCATAGAGCACAGGATATTTCTTGAAGTAGTCGGGCATCGGCTCACCGGCATCGATACGGGCCTTCAGTTTGGCGTGGGCGATGTCACGGGCCACGATGATGGTGCCCTTCAGGTTCACGCGGGTAGAGACAGGATACTTCGACAGCTCCTTGCGCACGGCATCGATGCCCTCGTTGAGGTCGATCTCGATGGTGTTCTGTCCCTCACCAGCCTTGGCATACTCTGCCGGGATGAGCTCAGAGGGGTTCGAGTCCATCTTCTCCAACCAGATACCGTCGGCATTGATCTTCGCCTTGATATTTCTATCGGCCGAGCAGCTGACACCCATACCAATCGGACAAGAGGCACCATGACGAGGCAGACGGACCACACGGATGTCGTGAGCCAGATACTTACCACCGAACTGGGCACCGAGACCAATCTTCTGAGCCTCCTTCAACAGTTTCTCCTCGAGGTCTATATCACGGAAGGCACGACCTGTCTCATCACCTGTAGTAGGCAGACCATCATAGAACTTGATGCTGGCCAGTTTCACCGTCAGCAGGTTCTTCTCTGCTGACGTACCGCCAATTACGAAGGCAATGTGATAAGGCGGACAGGCGGCAGTGCCGAGGCTCTTCATCTTCTCCACGAGGAACGGAATAAGCGTACCCTCGTTCTGGATCGTAGCCTTCGTCATGGGATAGAAGTAGGTCTTATTGGCTGAGCCACCACCCTTGGCAACGAACACGAACTTATACTCTGCTCCCTCCGTAGCCTCGATATCGATCTGAGCAGGGAGGTTACAACGGGTGTTCACCTCGTCGTACATGTTCAGCGGGGCGTTCTGCGAATAGCGCAGGTTGTCCTGTGTGAAGGTGTTGAAGACACCCAGGCTCAGGGCCTCTTCGTCCTCAAAGCCGGTCCAAACCTGCTGACCCTTCTCACCATGGATGATAGCAGTACCTGTATCCTGACAGAAAGGCAGGATGCCACGGGCTGCCACCTCGGCATTGCGCAGGAACTGCAGGGCGACGTACTTGTCATTCTCTGAAGCCTCGGGATCATTGAGGATCTTGGCCACCTGGAGGTTATGCTCGCGACGCAGCATGAACTCCACATCGTGGAAGGCCTGCTGGGCCAGCAGTGTCAGCGCCTCCTTGGAGACCTTCACGATCTGCTTGCCTTCAAACTCACCGGTGCTCACACCTTCCTTACTCAACAGACGGTACTCCGTCTTGTCCTCGCCCACCTGAAACATCGGGGCGTACTTGAATTCAACGTTTTTAGCCATACTTGTATTTGTTTTTGTTTTTTGCAACGGACTACATGACTTAAGGACTTTTTTGAGGCGGATAATCCTATTAGTCCTGTTGTCCGTTGCTAAATTAATATTAATATCCGAAAATTTCTTCTGTAGTCAGCCGACGGATGGGCCCGATCTTGCCCAGCGCCTCCATATCGAGCTCCTTCTCGTCACCGAGGATGATGTAGCGGAAGGGCTTGTGAGCCATGTTCGCCTTCTCGAAGCGTACGATGTCATCGAGTGTGAGGGGCTGCATATCACGATAGACATCCGCATACATATCCCTGTCGAAGCCCATGCGCTTCATCGTGATATATCGGTTGATGACACCCGTCTTACGGGCCCGGCTGCTGGCCATCTGCTTGAGCACACCCTCCTTGGCGATACGGAAAGCCGCCTCACTGGCAGGCAACTCATTGAGGATCTCGTTGAAATGGTTGATGCAGTCCATCATCTTGTCGTTCTGCGTGATGATATGGGTGAAGAACATCTCCTTCTCACCCAGTTTCTCCGGACGTTGGTAACGGGCCGAGGCATTGTAAGCCAGACCACGGGCCTCACGCATCTCCTGGAACACGATGCCATTCATGCCACTGCCGAAATATTCATTGAACAGACCGACGGTGGCTGTCTCGGCTACACGATACTCACGCCCCTCATTATGATACATACGCATATAGATGTTCTTCGCATCGTAAGGAGCTATCCACACCTCGTTGACGGGTGTCTGCTGACGGGTATAGGGCTGCCCCTCAGGCACAGACTTCAACTGAGCAGGTGTCGCATGCTCTGTTGCGAGCAGGGCAGAAAGACCTGCCTCACTCAACGGACCATAATACAAGACGGTATGTTCGAGACCACTGAGCTGACTGAGCAAATCAAGCAACTGCTGGGGATCGGCATCACGCAACTGCTGTTCGGTCATATCGTCACGACGGAGGTTATGGGGTCCATAGACCGCATAGTTATAGAGGTAGTCAAAACAGGTGCGCTGGTCTTTCTTCCTGTCGTCACGGTTCTTGAGCGTCAATTCCACATACTGGCCATACGATGCCTTGTCGGCCTTGGCATGGTGGAGCAGATTCTCCAACAGCGAGAGGGCGGCTGGCATATTCTCATTCAGGCCTGAGAGCGAGATGTTGAGATTGTCGGCATTGACGTTGACGCTGTAGTTACAAGCCAGCTTATAGAACTGCTGCTTCACCTCAGTGGCAGAGAGTTTATCGGTACCCACATAGTCGAGATAATCTGTAGCGATGTCATAGCGATTGTCATCCTCGTGTCCGAACTCATAGCGGAACACCAGGGTGAAGAGGTCGTCTTCCGTGTTCTGCTTGTAAAGCAACGGCAGACCCTTTGTCGTCTTTCCGACAGTCAGGTCCTTGCTGAAGTCCACGAACTCCGGCAGGATGGGTTCCACCTGACTGTTCTGGATATCTTTCACAAACTGGCTCACCATATCACGGTTGGCAGGTATAGGTGTGATGGCAGGCTTGTCGATCTTCTTCTGGGTGGAGTCCACGCCCATCTTCTTATAGATGGTGGCATAGCCATCGGAGAAGAAACGGTTGGCGAAGTCGACGATCTGCTGTTTCGTCATCTTCGACACACGGTCGATCTTGCCGATCTGCTGTTCCCACGACTTGCCGTTAATGAAGGCACTCATGTGCTGACTGACACGCCAACGGTTGTTCTCTAATGAACGCTGGTAGTTCAGTTTCATATTGTTGATGACGGATGGCAGCAGGTCGTCAGAGAAGTTACCTTTCTTCAGATTCTCAATCTCAGCCAACATCAGCGCACGCACTTCTTCCAACGACTGCTCTGGCTTAGGCATACCCATGAGGATAAAGGCGGAGTAGTCCTGCTGTGTCTGTATTCCTGCACCGGCCGTCTGCACCTGCATCGTCTGGTTCAGGTTCAGGTCGAAGATACCGGCCTTGCCGTTGTTCAACATATCACTGATGACATCGAGTGTATCTGTCTGGAGGTCGGCAGCCTTCTTGGCGAGCCATCCTACCCACACTTGTTCTGCCTGTTGTCCGATAACGGCAGTATCCACAGGAGCCGTCAGAGGCTTCTGCTCGGGGAAGACTGGCTGGGAGACATCTGCGGCTGGCTTCCATCCACCGAAATACTGGTCGATGATAGCGATGGTCTTATCCATATCGAAGTCACCAGCCATACAGATAGCCACATTATTGGGCACGTACCACTTGTTGAAGTAGTTCTTAATGTTCGTGATCGAAGGGTTCTTCAGGTGCTCCTGCGTACCGATGGTGGTCTGTGTACCGTATGGATGGGTGGGTGTGAGTTTTTCGCCCAGCGCCTTCCACACCTTGTCGCCATCGGCCGTCAGATAGATGTTATACTCCTCATAGACGGCCTCCAGTTCTGTATGGAAACCACGGATCACCATGTGCTGGAAACGGTCGCTCTGAATCTTCGCCCAGTTCTCGATCTCATTGCTGGGGATGTCCTCGGTGTAACAGGTCACATCGTTTGAGGTGAAGGCATTCGTACCTTCGGCACCGATGGCTGCCATAAGCTTGTCGTACTCGTTGGGGATGAAGTACTGGGCTGTCAGCTGACTGACGGAGTCTATCTCGTGATAGGCCTGCTTGCGGGCTTCAGGATCGGTCAGCTTACGATAGGCCTCATAGCGCTGTTCGATGTCAGCCAACAGGGGAGCCTCAGCCTCAGGATTGTTCGTTCCGAACTGGGTGGTGCCCTTGAACATCAGGTGCTCCAGATAGTGGGCCAGGCCTGTGGTCTCTGCCGGGTCGTTCTTCGAACCGGTCCTCACGGCGATATACGTCTGAATCCTCGGTCGTTCCTTATTCACCGACAGATACACCTTCAGTCCATTATCCAGCGTATAAATGCGGGTACGCATCAAGTCACCTGGAACCTCTGTATACTTATACTCCTTCGCCTGAGCGCTCATCCCAAGCGCAACAAGACATCCTGCCAAAATGAGTTTAATTTGCATAATTCGTGAAATTCGTTGTTTCTTTAAAATCAATTCTCGTAATCTATCTCATGGTCGAGCTTCTCGAGGAAGTCATCGAAGACTTCCTTCTCCACATCGCCCATGGAGTATTCCTTCTCTGCATCCTTGCGGATCTCTGCGATCCACGCACGACGGGCCTTGATATAGTCCTCATGGATTCGGACCACATCCTCCTCCGTGATCTCCTCAAGACCATAGTAGTCCAGGATCATCTGGTAAGACCACGACCAGCGGTAGTCACTGTAGTTGTTGTTAATCTCCACGAAACGGTCGAGCAGCTGCTGGATATTATCGATGTCGCCACTCTTGATATCTCTTACGATCCGCAACTCCTCACTCTCAGGCAGGAGCAGTCCGCTGAGATCCGTCCAACGACCCTTACCCACGATGCTTTTGGGACGTCCGAAGAATCCCTCCTTCTGGGCACGCTTCAGCACGGCACCCATATAGATTCTCAGGGCGATATCATAATACTTCAGACCCTTCCGCAGCGACGAAGCGTTGATCACATACTCATGGAAGTTGTAGGTCGACACATTGTCACCCGATGCCTCACGCAGGGCAGTCAGGATCTTGATGCCCTCCATGATCTCACCCACGGTGAAAGGCGAGAGCCAGTCGAAGTTGATGATACTTTTCCTCGACAGCTTCGAGCGCTTGTCACGCTTCGGCCATTTCTTGATATCACGGTAGAGACCCACGGTAGTAATATTACGACCCGGCACCAGCGTCATCGTCTCACCATAATTAATAAGGTACGAGAAAGGCAGGTTACGGGTGTCAGGATGGTGCATCAGCTTACCGAAACAGACACTGAACGCACCGATGGTAGCCGGCATCAGGATATAGGCACCCGAGGCCGTCTTCGTACCACGCTCCAGGGTTCCCCAATGCAACGGGCCCATCTTATAGGCATGGTTCGAGAAGTTCGTGTTCGAACCGGCATTATAGAACGAGAACTCACCGCCAATCAGCAGCGAGCTCTTATGGTGCGAGGCGCAGAAGGGTCCGCAGAAGGCGGCACAGGCCTCACCGTTGGCCATATAGGAGTTGGCGAAGAACAGGCTCGCCTCAGCCGTGAAGCCATTGGTAATCTGACAGGCCTCACCCACGAAGCAGTCCTGCATCTTCACACTGTTGTTGATTGAACAACCATCGCAGATGATGGAGTTCTCGCAGATGACACCCGTACCGATGAATACCGGTGCATCCGTTGAGCTCATCACCGTACACTCCGACAGACGGGCTGCACCCGAGATCTCACAGTCGCCCTTGATGATGGTGTTCATGATATCCTTGGCGTTGATGATCTTCACGTTATTGCCGATATAGCCTCGGTCCGGACGGGTCACACGGAGTTCGTCCTCAATCATCTGCTGGAGCGTCTGACGCAGGCCTTTGTCGTTGTAATGCTTCACCATAAAGGAGGCCAACTGGGAGTTCAGTTCACGGAATATGGTCACGTTGCCGTCACCCATCTCGTTCAGCACCGAGATCACCGATCCCTCGCCAAAGGTGGCATCGTCGGTAGTCTCCAACGTACAGATGTTCGAGATATAACAGTCGTTGCCGATGGTATAGTTGTTAATGTAGTTTCCCACCTTCTCAATCAGACAGTCATTGCCGACAGTCACATTCCGCAGCGTCGTGTCGTTGATGCCCGAGTGCTTGAAGAAACCCTTGGTCACCTCCACCTGCTTATTAAACTCTCCCAGGCGGATGTCACCATAGAAGATCACGCGGTGGAAATTATATGGCTTAAAGCCATCTGCCACCATCACGCGATCCCAATCCTCTGCCCAGCAGACATTGTTCTCTAATACTTCAATCTCAGTCTGTGTTAGTTGTCTGTATTCACTCATAGTCGTTATATAAAAAATCGTTATACGGATATTTCTGGACGTGCAGCTCGCGTACTCTCTTATAAAGTACCTCGCGCAGCTCGTCAATATTTTCTTTTTTCTTCGCGGAAATAAAGATGCACTCTATGTATCTTCCTTCCCCTCCTGAATAGGAGGGGTGTCCGGAGGACGGGGTGGTCTGATCCGCCCCCAATTTCGCCATCCACGTCTTTTTCAGGTCCTCGAGGGAAATATTTTCCTTGGTGGCTGGTGTCAAGTCATCCTCTTCCTTCTCCACCCACGTATACGCGTCAATCTTATTAAACACCAGCATCTGCGGCTTCTCGGCACAGCCCAGTTCCATCAGCGTCTCCTCCACCACACGGATCTGATCCTCGAAATCCGGATGGGAGATATCCACCACATGCACCAGCAGATCCGCCTCGCGCACCTCGTCCAGGGTCGACTTAAACGACTCCACCAGATCCGAAGGCAGCTTACGGATGAAACCCACCGTATCTGCCAAGAGGAAGGGCAGATTGTCGATAGTCATCTTTCTGACAGTGGTATCCAACGTCGCAAAGAGCTTGTTCTCTGCAAACACCTCACTCTTCGCCAACAGGTTCATCATTGTCGACTTACCCACGTTGGTATAGCCCACCAGTGCCACACGGATCAGTCTGCCACGGTTCTTCCGCTGGGTGGTCTTTTGCTTGTCGATCTCTGCCAGGCGCTGCTTCAACAGGGTGATGCGCTGGAGGATGATACGACGGTCCATCTCCAACTGCGTCTCACCAGGACCACGCAGACCTACGCTTCCTTTTCCACCTCCGGAACCGGAACCACCGCCCTGACGTTCCAGGTGCGTCCAGAGCCTTTGCAGGCGGGGCAGCATATAACGATGCTGCGCCAGTTCCACCTGCGCCTTGGCCTCTGCCGTCTGTGCCCGCATGGCGAAGATATCCAATATCAACGACGTCCGGTCGAGAATCTTCACCTGCAGCTCCTGCTCGATATTCCGGATCTGCTTGGCAGAAAGTTCATCGTCGAAGATCACCATACCGACAGGTTGTGGGATCGAGGAGTGAGGAGTGAGGAGTGAGGAGTGAGGAATGTCTGCAGCTGGAGTATTCTCACTCCACCCTCCACACTCCTCACTCCACGAATCGTACTCGTCTTGGCATTGCTTAATGTAAGCCTTAATCTCCTGCAGCTTTCCTGAGCCCACATACGTCGTCTGACTCGGGCCACCCACCTTCTGGGTGAACCGTTTCACCGTGACAGCCCCAGCCGTATCGGCCAGGAACTCCAGCTCGTCGAGATATTCGTTGGTCTTGGCCTCATCCTGCTCTTTGGTGACAAGTCCCACCAGCACAGCCGTCTCAGCCTTAGCCTCTGATATTACAAATTCTTTCATTCAGGGCACAAAGTTAGTCAATTTCTGCCACCATAATAAAAAAACCGTGTTAATCCGTGTTAATCCGTGCCTAAAAAAAAATTTTCCTTGTATTTTTGCAGCAGTTTTTACGAACCAAACAAAACAATAGCATTATGAGAGTAATTATTCAGTCAGACTATCAGAAGCTGTCCCAGTGGGCAGCCAACCACGTCATTGAGCGTATCAACAAGTTCAATCCTACACCCGATCACAAGTTCGTCCTGGGTCTTCCCACAGGTTCCTCTCCCGTTGGCATGTACAATGCCCTCGTCGAGGCCAACCGTGCCGGTAAGGTGTCGTTCAAGAACGTCATCACCTTCAACATGGATGAGTATGTCGGCCTGCCCGAGACCCATCCCGAGAGCTACCACGCCTTCATGGCCCGTAACCTCTTCGACCACATTGACTGTCCGAAGGAGAACATCCACATCCTGAACGGTAACGCCCCCGACCTGAACGAGGAGTGCGCCAAATATGAGGCCATGATCGAAGAAGCTGGTGGCATCGACCTGTTCATCGGAGGTATCGGCCCCGATGGTCACATCGCCTTCAACGAGCCCGGCTCTTCACTCCAGAGCCGTACCCGCATGAAGACCCTCACCACTGACACCCGCATCGCCAACAGCCGTTTCTTCGGTGGCAGACCCGAGAACGTGCCTGCCCATGCCCTGACGGTAGGTGTCGGCACCGTGATGGACGCCCGCGAGGTGATGATTCTGGCTAATGGTCACCTGAAGGCCCGTGCCCTGCAGGCAGCCATCGAGGGAAGCATCAACCACATGTGGACCATCAGCGCCCTGCAGATGCATGCCCACGGCATCATCGTCTGCGATGAGGAGGCTGCCGACGAACTGAAGGTCAGCACCTACAAGTACTTCAAGGACATCGAGCAGGATCAGCTGCTGTAATTACATATTTTTATTAACGACAACGGATTTCACGGATTAAACGGATTTTATTTCCCCTCCTGAGTAGGAGGGGTGAGGGGTGGTCTGATCAGCCTTTAAATCCGTGTAATTCGTGAAATCCGTTGTTTAATTTTTTCTGTCTATGAGTAATAATATTATTGGTAAGAGTTTCACCTTTTTACTCTTTCACCTTTTTACTTTTTTACCTTTATCTGCTTGGGCTGGTGACGTTATCATTTCGTCACCCGACAGCAGTCTGCAGGTGACAGTCAGCGATGCCGGCGGACGCCTCTACTACTCTGCCAGTCTCAACGGCCAGGAGATGCTCCTCCCTTCGGCCCTCGGCCTGAAGACCAGCATCGGTGACCTGACGCGGGAATTATCCATTGTCAATTCTCAATTGTCCATTGTAAGCAACGCTTACCAAATGCGCGGCACCAAGGCCTCTTCTCATGCCTACAAGGCCACGAAGGCCGTCATCGACATTGAGAACAAAGACCAACAGCGCTTCAGCATCATCTTCCAGGTGAGCAATAACGACATCGCCTTCCGCTACGCCATCCCCCGTCAGAAGTGGCAGGGTAAAGAGCCTAAGCGCCTGCGCATCAAGAGCGAACTCAGCAGCTTCAACTTCCCCGACGGCACTACCACCTTCATCTCTCCGCAGATCGGTCCTGAGTCTGGCTGGGAACAGACCAAGCCCAGCTACGAGGAAGGCTACTCTGCCGATGCTCCGATGGACACTCCCTCGCAGTACAATCACGGCTACATCTTCCCCGCCCTCTTCCACCTCACAATGGGGACTGACCCCACTGTGAGTAGCAAAGCGAATTACAGGGGGTCTGTCCCCAGTGTGAGGTCCGACGCTTGGGCCCTCGTCTCCGAGACTGGCGTTGGTTCAAATTACTGTGGCAGCCATCTCTCTGACTATCAGCCTGGCACAGGCTACACCGTCGCCTACCCCGATGCCGGCGAGAACAACGGCTATGGTACCGACTTCGCCGCCATCCCCCTGCCCGGTGAGACTCCCTGGCGCACCATCACCCTCGGCTCTTCACTCAAGCCCATCGCAGAGACCACCATCAGCTACGACCTCGTCGAGCCCCTCTACGAGCCCTCTACCGACTACAAGCCAGGCCGCTACACCTGGAGCTGGCTCATCTGGCAAGACACATCCGTCAACTACGACGACCAGGTGAAGTTCATCGACCTCGCCTCTGCCATGGGCTTCGAATACTGCCTCGTGGATAACTGGTGGGACACGCAGATCGGCCGCGACCGCATCGAGGAACTCTCGAAATATGCCCAGTCGAAGGGCGTACACCTCTTATTATGGTATAACAGCAACGGCTTCTGGAACGATGCCCCACAGACCCCACGCAACTGCATGTCGACAGCCATCGCCCGTGAGCGGGAAATGACGTGGCTCCAGTCCATCGGTGTCAAGGGCATCAAGGTGGACTTCTTCGGAGGCGACAAGCAGGAGACCATGCGGCTCTATGAGGACATCCTCAGCGACGCCAACCGCCACGGACTGCAGGTCGTATTCCACGGCTGCACCGTGCCTCGCGGCTGGGAGCGGATGTATCCCAACTTCGTAGCCTCTGAGGCGGTGCTGGCCAGCGAGAACCTGTTCTTTGGCGAGGAGGCTACCTTCCGCGAAGGCTTCGACCTCACCCTCCACCCCTTCTGCCGCAATGCCACAGCCTCGATGGACTGGGGCGGCATCATCCTCAACAAGTACATCTCGAAGGACAACAAGAGCCGTCACACCCGAAAGACCACCGACATCTTCGAACTCGCCTCGGGACTCATCATGCAGACCTCCGTGCAGTGCGTCGCCCTCCAGCCGAACAACCTCGACGAACTGCCTGAGTTCGAACTGGACTACCTCCGCGGCCTTCCCACCACCTGGGAAGAGACGCGATTCATCGACGGCTATCCCGGCCGCTACGTCATCCTCGCCCGTAAGGACACCGAAGGCCATTGGCACGTCGCAGGACTCAACGCCCTCAAAGAGCCCCTGACACTCACCCTCGACCTGCCGATGTTCGCCCCCGGCGAGACCCTCCGCTACTACGTCGACGGAAAAGACGGCTCACCGACGGTCACCACCCTAAAGATCGACAAGAAAGGCCGTGCGAAGGTCACCATCCAGCCCAACGGCGGAATAATCATCCAATAGTTTTCTTCAATTTCCCACGCATATTCAAAATCTTGTAAAGTATTTTGATTTCCATACTGCAAAAAAAATTCCCCGCCAGGAAGCCTGACGGGGAATTACAAAAAACGATTCCTATATAAATATCTCACGACATTTCTGCAACACGTTTCGACACTACCGTGTTCGTAGGCAGGTCGAGTTCCTCGTACACGGAGTTGTTCGACTTGTACTCCGGCACCATCTGCTTCATCTTGCGCACAGTCTCCATATCGTTGTATTGCTTGGAGATGGCAATCAGGTCGTCGATCTCCTGGCAGACCTGGTCGTAGTCGTACTGGCGCACCTCAGCGATACGGATCTTCTTGTGGAAGGTGGGCTTGGTGGTCTCCTTGTCGTTGAGCACCTCCTCAAAGAGCTTCTCGCCCTCGCGCAGGCCCGTGTATTCTATCTTCACATTCTTCGCTCCAGAGAGGTTGATCATGCGCTTGGCCAGATCGGCAATCCTGACGGGACGCCCCATGTCGAAGACGAAGATCTCGCCGCCGTTGCCCTTCGTTCCAGCCTCCAGCACCAGCTTACAGGCCTCGGGGATGAGCATGAAATAGCGGATGATGTCCGGGTGGGTGACAGTGACGGGGCCGCCGTTGCGGATCTGCTCACGGAAGAGCGGGATGACGGAGCCGTTGGAACCCAGCACGTTGCCGAAGCGGGTGGTGACAAACTGCGTGACCGGTTTGAAGTCGGTAGGGAGGTGGAGCCCGGGGCCGCCGTACTGTGTAGTCTTGATGGCGCGGTCGAGGGTCTGGACGTAGATCTCACAGATGCGCTTGGAGCAGCCCATGACATTGGTGGGATTGACGGCCTTGTCCGTCGACACCATCACAAACTTGCGGACGCCGTACTTCACGGAGAGGTCGGCAATGATCTTCGTGCCGTAAACATTGTTCAGAACGGCCTCCGAGGGATTGTCCTCCATCATCGGCACATGCTTGTAGGCGGCAGCATGGAACACGTATTCAGGGCGGAACTGGCTGAAGATGGCATCCATGCGCGACTTGCTGCAGACGGTGGTAACCACGACGTGCGCATCGATATTAGGATACTCCTTGGCCATCATCAGCCGCAGGTCGTGCTGGGGCGTCTCAGCCTGGTCGATCAGCATCATCGATGCCGGCTTGCACGTGGCAATCTGACGCACCATCTCTGAGCCGATGGAGCCTGCAGAGCCCGTGATAAGCACACGACGGCCGCTGAGCAGCTCACCAATCGACTTCATGTCGACCTTGATCTCCGCACGCGGCAGCAGGTCTTCAACCGAGACCTCCTTCAGCTGGATATCCTGGAACTCCGTCCTGTCGTCATCATCGCCCGTCTTCCCGTCCTGCATATAGCTGTCCACCTCGATGGCATTCTGAGCCATGAAGATCTTCACGCCCATGCCGATGAGCAGGTCCTGCAGATCCTGGTTCTTTCGGAAGTCGTTCGTGCGATAGGGCGACACCAGCACGGCTCCGATGTGATAGTCTTCGACCACCTTGCGCAAGTCGTCTTCCATCGTGAACACTTTCTCACCCACGAGTTCGTTGTGACGCAGACGGCGGTTGTGGGAGATGAAACCCTTCAGGATGAAACGACGGGGCGTCTGGGTGCGGATGCTCTCTGCCAGTCCGACGCCACCGCTCTGGGCGCCATAGACCAACACACGAAGCGCACTATTGTCGGCTGTGGACACATCGTAGACCGTCTTCACCAGCACACGCATACTCCACATGATCAAGGTGGCAATGACGTACATCAGGACAATCTGACGGCCTGTCATCGGCTCAAAATACTGGTTGGGGACAGAGAACATGAAGTAGTGGACACCCAAGGCCAGCACCAGTGACAGCATGTTGGCGTATGCCACACGCATCAGGTCGATGAACGATGAGTAGCGCACGATGCCGGCATACGTGTGGAAATAACGGATGCCAAAGACACTCAAGGCCACATAGACAGACAGCGACGCCAAAAGTTTCGCCGTGCTAGTAGTCAATTCCGTCCAGCTGCTGAAGATCCAGAAGCTGAGGAATCCTGAGAACAACAGGATGAGCATGTCGAGCACAAAGATGCTCCAATAAGGCAGAGAATTCCGACGGAAATACCAGTTTGCCAGTTTACGGAAGAAATTCATGTTATACTTTAAACTTTGAACTTTGAACTTTAAACTTTATGATTACCTGATGGCGGAGAGGATGGTGGTGATGATACGCTCGACGTCGGCATCGGATACCATTGGACCAGAGGGGAGGCAGAGGCCTCTGTGGAAGAGATCCTCACTGATGCCGTTGATATAGGCAGGCGCATCGTGATAGACAGGCTGACGGTGCATGGGCTTCCAAAGAGGACGCGACTCGATGCCAGCCTGATCGAGCACTACACGCATGGCCTCAACATTCCGGTTCGGTTCACAGTCCGTATGCACCGGGCCTCCGCCATGAACCTGTGCTGCAGCGCCACCAACGGCACCTCTGACAGGTTGCTCATAAGCATGCTCTTCACCTTTCACTTTTAACTTTTCACTCAACAGGATGGTGCTCAGCCAAAAGTTCGACTGCATCTCCTGCGGCTCGTCGTGGAAGGTGATGCCGTCGACATGGGCAAAGGCATCACGATACATGGCGGCGATATGACGATGATGGGCGATATGCTCATCAACGACGTGCATCTGTCCACGTCCGATACCGGCACAGATGTTACTCAGGCGATAGTTGTAGCCCACCGCCTCATGATGGTAGTAAGGATAAGCCTCACGGGCCTGGGTGGCATACCACATCACACGGTTGCGGGCTTCCGTATCGGGACAGATAAGCGCACCTCCGCCAGAGGTCGTGATCATCTTGTTGCCATTGAACGACAGGATGCCATAACGTCCGAAGGTACCGACGACACGCCCCTTATACCTAGATCCGAAGCCCTCTGCCGCATCCTCCACCACGGGGATGTCATAACGGGCAGCAATGGCCAGGATCTCATCGATCTTGGCAGGCATGCCATAGAGATAGACTGGCACGATAACTTTAGGCTTACGCCCTGTCTTGGCAATACGATCCTGAATGGCCTGTTCGAGCAGCTGGGGATCCATGTTCCAGGTGTCTGGCTCGGAGTCGATCAGAACCGGTGTGGCTCCCAGATATTTGATCGGATGGGTGGAGGCACAGAAGGTGAAACTCTGCACCAGCACCTCGTCGCCCGGTCCTACGCCACAAGCCAACAGGCCAAGATGGACGGCTGCCGTACCAGAAGAAAGGGCAACAATCTCCTTGGAGACCGCAGTCGTACCGTCAGACAGTCGCCCGACATACTGCTTCAGGTCTTCCTCAAAACCATTGACATTGGGTCCGAGGGGAACGACCCAGTTCGTGTCGAACGCCTCCTGGATATACTTTTGTTCCCATCCGGCCTCACTCATGTGGGCCAGACACAAAAAAATTCTATTTGACATTATATAATGTTGTTTTCTATTTCAGATATACATTCCACCGTCCTCACTCCACACTCCTGACTCCTGACTCCTGACTCCTTATGTATGTTCCGACCATCGTCGAGCAGACAGATGGATGTCCAGCCTAAATGGTTAGGGGCCACGAAATCCTTGGCGGGATTGTCTCCTATATAATAATAGGTACACGAGGGATAGCGCTCCATGAAATGCCGGAAAGGCTCCTCTGAGGGTTTCTCAAAGCCTGTCTCATCAGAGATGAGGATATCCGCGTCGTCCATGTAGGCAGACAGTCCCAATGCCTCTATCTTATGCCGCTGGGTGAGACTCCGTCCGTCGGTAATGAGCCCCAGAACTGCATGCTGGTGCAGATCATCCAACAAGTGTCTCGTTTCCTCGTCAAGACGAATAGCGGGGACGTGCGAACGGTAGATGGCCAACAAGTCGTTGATGGTAATATCCAACGTGTACGTATCAATCAACCGTTGAAACACGTTCTCGCCCTCCTGCCACCATTTGTGCATCCGATCAAATACCCCTTCAAGTCCATAGCGCGATTCTATCTTGGCGGCTATCTCACGATAGGCGGACAGCAGATAGTCCTGCTCCTTATACAGCGTATCGTCGAGGTCGAAGACCACTACCCTACTCTTCTGCGTCATAGACGATGATGTCATTATCATAGCGCAGCATCAACGTACGGTCGAGCCACGCATCGGAATAATCCACAGTCTCGCCAAGAAGATACTCACGAATCAGATATTCCGCATAGTTTGCCTTGGCATAATAGGAGAGCGGGAAACCACCGCCAAAACGCGGGTTGATCTCTATGCCCTTCACATCGCCATCACTCTCACGGAAAAACAACTGGAGGCAGATACAGCCACGGACACCTTTCAGGACACCCAGCCGTTGGCGCAGGAAACTGACAATCCCGTTCTTACGGGTGATGCCTTTGTTGATCTCCCCTGCACGGATCTCTATCCGCTCACGAGGGACAATGCCCTTCACACAACCATCTAAGCCATAATACATATCGACCGTGAACTCCTTATACTCCTGACGGTCGATGTACTCCATAAAGATCAGCTTCGGATCGTTGAGGATATCATGCGTCAGATCCTCCGCGCTCCGGATGATGTGGATGTTCGTACTCAAAGAACCGTCATAGGGCTTGGCGAACATCGGGAATACGGGATGCTCCTTATCCACAGACTTCGGCACGGCAATGCCTGCCTTCAAGAAAAAGTCCTTCGTCTGGCGTTTGTCACGGCAGGTCCTGATGAACTCCTCGTCAGGAACAGCCAGCCGTACACCTTGCTCCTTAAAGCGCTGATGGTTCTCAGCCAGCACTAACAGCTCTGTGTCAATCGTCGGGATGATGACACCGATTTGCTTCTCCTGACAGATGTCAAGGAGGCAGTCTATATAGTTGTCGGCCGTACAACGGGGTACGGATATACACCCGTCGGAAACGATGCCGGCAGGAGCCATCCCGGGACGCATATCTGCCGTGTAGACCTTCGCATCGAGTCCCATCTCCCGCAAAGTGCGCTGGAATATCTGCACCAGCACCACCCGCTTGCCTGCCGAAGTGATCAGTATATTATCCAACAATTATTAAATCTTTTAATTTTTTAATCTTATAATTCTTTCAATTGTGTCCATTAAAGACCTCCATCGTGGCATGGCCTTGCTCAGAGATGTCTGCACGTTTCAGAACCTTCTGGATGGTCAGCCAGACCACTGTCAGATCCGTCTTCAACGACACATGGTCTACATACCAGACATCAAGTTTGAACTTTTCTGTCCATGAGATGGCATTACGCCCATGACACTGTGCCCAGCCACTGATGCCCGGACGCACCTCATGGCGACGGGCCTGTTCCTTGGAATAGAGCGGGAGATACTGCACCAACAACGGTCGCGGTCCGATCAGCGCCATGTCACCTTTCAGCACATTCAACAGCTGGGGCAACTCATCGATGGACGTGGAACGCACGAAACGCCCCACCTTGGTCAGACGCTGTTCATCCGGCAGCAGATGGCCATTGGAGTCACGCTCGTCTGTCATGGTCTTGTATTTGATAATCCTGAAGATCCTGCCATCTTTACCAGGCCGTTCCTGAAGGAAGAATGCCCCCGCCCCTTTATTGGCGACATGCAGCCACAGGGTGACCACAATCAGCAAAGGCGAGATGCACACCAATGCGATAAAGGCAATCCAGAAATCCAGAAATCTTTTCAGAAAATGTTTATACATGTTTCTCTCCATCAAGAATCACATCGTAGAAATCGAATAGGCATTGGCGCACGAAGCCCTGTTCAAACCGGCTGTTGATCATATTACGGGCATGTGAAGCCATATAGGAGCGCCTACGACTGTCGTTCAACATACGCCTCATAGCAGCCAAGAGCGCATCGCCATCCTGCGGCGGAATGATGTATCCATTCTCGTTTTCCATAATAATCTCACGGGAACCATTGATATCCGTCACTATACTCGGTAAATCCATGGCTCCTGCTTCAAGGACGGTATTGGGGAATCCCTCACGGTAACTGGGTAACACGAAACAGTCAGCTGCGGCATAGTAGGCCAACAAGTCTTCACCGAAAATCTTTCCTGCATAGGTAATCGCAGGATTAGAATTCATGATGCCAAGTGCCTTTTCAGACACGGGATCGAGACTGTCTTCACGCCAGCCGACAAGCCACAGGCGTACAGACTTATTCTCACGAGACAGTTGGTCGAAGGCCTCGCATAACTCATTGATGCCTTTATCGCGGACAATACGACCAACGAAGAGGAAAGTAAAGCAGTGTTCATCGCGCAACAGGCGGGCTTTCTCCATCACCTCCGGTCTCCGGCTATAAACATGCATGTCGACACCCATCACATTGCCGAAGCCCAGCACGCGCAAGGGCTTATCAGTAATGCCATAGTCGAGCAGATCCTTTTTGACACCTTCTCCCTCTGGAATAATATAGGTGGCACAGCGGCAAGTGATAGAATCCGTCAGCATCAGCAGTCTTCGTTGCAAGCCTTTTGCCGTAGGAAAGACCAGACCTGTGAATGTATGTACCCGTACCGGCACATGCGTCAACCAGGCCGCAACCATACAGAGCAGTCCGGCCTTCGGTGTCATGGAATGCACCATCGTCGGCCGTTCCTGACGGAATACCTGTATCAGGCGATATAAAGCGACGATATCCTTCCAAGGGGAGATATGGCGTTCCATCGGGACGGTGATGGTGCGTACACCCTCCCTTTCGGCAATGGACTGCATCTCCTCGCCTGGGGAGGAAAGTGCCACTACCTCATACTTCTCGCTCAACTTCTTCAGAATACCACGACAGAAGACGTCGAGAGACTTGGGAATCGTTGTCGCGCGGATAATCTTCATAACCGAATCAAGTGCTTTAAAACAGGATTTTGTTGTATCTTGAATTTCAAGTTGTTGCCAAAGAGACGATATCCCAATTGAATGAGATTGTATTTGATGACGGCCTGCATCCATATCCGACGGAAGTCCCATGACGATCCGCCATAACTCTGGACAAAGGCACGATAATCTTCTTTCTTCTTATAAATCGGATCGTTGGTCGTTCCTCCTATGCGGAACTTGGCAAGCGGTTTCTCGACGAGTTTGAACTTCGCTCCTTGCTGATAGAACCGGCAAAGGAGTTCGATATCCATCATATATCGCAGATCCACACGATATAAGCCAAAACGCTGGTAGGCATCTTTTCGTATAAAGCGAGCAGGATGGGCCACATTATATTGGAGTTTCAACGTATCGAACTTCACGTCAGGATAACTCGGGAACGTCTCCCCTGTCTTCTCATTCCAGAAGAGGATAAGACCGCTGTACACATCCACCCGAGGATCATAAGCCTCCGCCAGTTTCTGTAAAGCCCCGGGGAGCAGGATGTCATCGGAGTTGATGATGCCTATAATCTCACCCGTTGCACGTGTGACACCTTTATTAAAAGCGTCGCTGATACCTTTATCGGGTTCTGAAACGACAACCTGTATCTGGTCCTTATACTTCTGGACGATATCGAGTGTGCCATCGGTGGACCCCCCGTCAATGATCACATACTCCAGAGCAGGATAATCCTGCATCGTCACACTACGGATGGTCTCCTCAAGTGTGGCTGCACTGTTATATGTAATCGTTATGACCGTTATTCTCGGCTTCATTTTTCAACTTTCTACCCGCAGGTCCTCCCCTCCAGTTGGAGGGGCCGGGGGAGGCTTTCTAATAAATATTCATCAGCACCGCTATCTGGAAATTGTGATAGGTCTCTCTGTCACTGCAACGGAAACGACGGTCTCTAAAAAGACGCAGCCGCTGCCTCAAATACTTTTTGCCGGCAATAAAGTCAGACAATATACTCTTGTTCTCCTCCGGCATCATATCATAATAACCTGTATAAATCTCCTGTGCCACCTTCGAGCGGGAATGCAAGTCACGCTTCACCAAACGGCCTGTACGGTGTTTCCATTCCGTCATGACGGATGTAGACTGACCTGTCACGTTGCCGCCATGCTGACGATATAGGATATGGGGGATATGGTCGAACACCACATGGGCACCGATGGCCTGGGCCACATCGTAGATCCAGACATCATGCATACTCAGGTACTGGGGCTCGTATTTAAGAATAATATCCCGCAAAGCCTGGTTCATAACCATCGTACAGCCTCCGATGAACTGATACACCAATGACTCACCAAAAGTCAGTCGTGGATGGATAATCACGCTACTGACGCGATTCAGGTTCTTGTCAACCAGTTCCGTCTGGCAGAAATAAAGGGCAGGACGCGATTCGTATGACTCCAGCTTGTCAACAGCCACCTTCAATTTGTCGGAAAGCCAGTAGTCATCCTGATCGGAAAAGGCGTAATAGCACGAGTCCCCTGCCTGGCGTAGAAGATCCATAAAACTGCGTGCCGGGCCGATATTCTCTCCACGATACCATTTCAGGTTCGCCTTCTGCTGCCATCGATCCAAAATGTCGCAAGTACGGTCTGTGGATCCGTCATCACGCACGAGGATTTTCGTCTGTACGTCCTTCTGAGCCTCAATGGATTCCAACTGCTCATCCAAATACGTCTCCCCATTATAGGTAGACATTAATATAGTCACTTTTTTCATCTCAACAAACAATTATCAACCACCAGAGGTTCCTCCCCCTCCTGACTCCTGACTCCTGACTCCTGACTCCAGACTCCTGACTCCTGACTCCAGTCTCCCTCCTTCGTCTTGTTGACTATCGTCATAAACATGGAAAGAGCGGTAAGACCTATTGATCCCAACAGGAGGGGGTTCGTTCCTGAGAGTATGAGGAAAAGCACATATCCCTGGCTATACCGTTTTAAGAACTGTGAGCGGGGATAGTACCTCCACAGCCAGAAAAAAGGGGCAAAGAACAGGAAGATAAAACATAATCCCACCGGCAGACCGTACATGCGTAAGATATCCATATACGAGAGCTCTGTATAAGTCTGCATCATATTACGGCCTTTGGCAAAAAACTGACTGCCCAATCCTGCTCCCCAGATGGGGTGACCTTTGTCACCGATATCCTCTACATAGGATTCAAAGTTTTCATATTTCACTTCGTTCGACTTCTCATTCTTCTGGGTAGCCAGCATATAGGTCAACATCACTAACATCCCCAGGAAAGCCAAGGCAGAAAGACGCGTCAGGAACTTTCCAATAATGTTTTTGTCATACAGATAGACCAAAAGAATCAGAAGCTGTACCAGCATAGGGGTTCTGGAACCGGCAACCATCAATGAGAGGAACAGGATGGCGGAGAAAAGCAGTTTGAACTTTCCCTTATACTGATAAAGGTTATAGATAAATGAGAAGATGATGAGCGAACCAGCCTTAAAAAAGAGCCCGTTGACTGAGAACCCTAAGAAGTTACGGTTATAGGCCATCGTGAAGTTATCCGATGCATTGCAGTAATCATAGATGGCTACCAGGAATATGCCTCCGAGTTGTGACAAGAAGAATAATATCAAGGTGACTGTAGCCATGATGATGCCATTGATCCATACGGCCTTTAATAGCACATTCAGTTTCATGGTCACTATAAAGAAGAAAATACAGATGTACAACATCGACCTCACCTGACTCATGGCATAGGCCGTATCCTTCAGTTCTCCCGTAATATAGGCTATAAACATCCCCCATAAAGGTATTAAGAGGATGGTCAATAACGTAATCCTATTGATAGGAGCCAGATACTGACGGCGCTTCAGACAATAGATAACACCATAAATCACCAGCACGACGAACAACAAATCCTTCAGCCGGGAATGGAAGCCCGTCGGGTCTAGTGACAATGTCACCAAAAACAGGAAATACAAAGCATCAACAACTCTCATTCCTCTTCCCTCCTTCTCTCCTGACTCCTGACTCCTGACTCCTTCTCAATACATCATAGCACTCCATCAGTTGCTTCCTGATTCTCTCAGCATCATGCCTCTGATGGGCGATGGTCCAATTGTCATCTGCAAGAATCTTTGCCTTGGCATCATCTTCACGAAGGTCAATGATCTTGGAAGCCAGATAGAAAGGATCATTCATCGGAACGATCATATCCTTATCATATTGTTCACTAAACAACGATATGACTCCGCCTGTATCTGTCGCAATGACAGGCATACCCAGATACTGGGCCTCACAAACGGCGTTGGGGCTATTGTCAGAATAAGACGTATGGACATACATATCCGCAGCCAACAATTCCTTGATCATCTCCGTGGCACTCAGGGTACCCAGCATTCTGACACCTACCTCCTGTGCCTTCACCTTTGTCAGTTTCTCAAATTCCCTGATGTCCTCATCAGTACCACCAATCCATTTCCATTCAACCTGATAATCAGTATTCTCCTGGATAAGCTTTGCTGTCTTCAAGACCACATCAGGACCCTTGATGGAATAACATGCACCCGTTGTCACCAACACTAATCTTTTCCCCTCCTGAGTTAGGAGGGGTTGGGGTGGTCTGAACGGCCTCTCCTCCGCGCCCCCGCGCCACCTCTCCTTACACTCTACAAACTCCCGTCTCAAAGCCTCATCAACGTGGAATATCCAGGCATTCTTATTGTAAAACCTCACAACAGACTGGTCCCATCTCGTCCGACACATAAAATACTTATTGCATCTCAGGATCTCTTCTTCACGCCGATGGCGTTCCATTGACAGATTGTAATACTGGTATCTGGCAAAGAAACCTAAAGGATGATTCCATAATTCCGGCTTAAACCTATCGAAGAGAGAACTCTGTCCTGGCAACAATAAACTATTCCTGATCTGCGACCACAATCCCTGAATATGAATGACCACAGGGATAGTCACATGACTGGCCAACATGCCATAACACCACTCTGCTCCGAAAACATGAATCAAATCCGGCTTGTTCTCTTGAATGATCTTCAACGACTCAGAAATGACGAAATCGTCCACTTCACTGTAAGTCATCATATCCTTAATAATCTGCCTTTTTCCATACCTACAGATATTAATAGGAATGATCTTGAGCCTTTCCGTTTCTTCTACTTCCTTTTTAAAAGGCGACTGGTTCCCGTATACTACCACTAATTCCAGGTCCTTGATGCCGAGAACGATCTGCAACAACGACGAGATCCACCCCTTGCCTTCTATACCCGTATTCTCTTTTGCATTCAGAGAAAGTGGTGTTACCGAAAACCAAAGAACCTTCATTTTCCTTTTTACCTAATTACCCTAATCACCCTAATCTCGCCCTAATCCAATTCCTCACCTTAGTGTTGAACAAGCGCCATCGGATGTATGTATAGGGCATCGCCCTGAACAAAGCCGAGACAACCTTAGGCCCCACTCCACCCGTAAAACGTAAGTCGGGCACTTTCTTGATCAAATCATCGACAATTTTTTTCCTTTCTGACGGATCTCTAAAGACGCCAATGATACAATCAACGGCATAGTTAAAGAACAAATAGATATTCTTTTTCTGCTGGGTGACCACCCTCTCCGGCAAGTTATCCATCTCTGTCAGTCGCCATGAGTTGGCAATAGCCGTATTATAGTCCAATGCATTCTTCATGGCAAAGGTATAAGTACATGAACGTTGCCGAATCCTATATATATAATATAATAGGTGTATGCCGATGACTCGCTTCGCTTTCAGATAACACTCCTGCAAGAATGGGATATCTTCATAATACACACCTGGTTCAAGTCTGATATGATTGTCGTTCAGGAACGTCCTCTTATAAAGGATACGCCAAATGAAACTCCCCACCCCAGGATCATAATCTTCCACATAATAATCAAGTCCTGTCTTATCCACGACATGAGTATCTGACAGCTGAGCATCATAAACAGAATTTATCTCTTCATCCTTCAACCGCATGAAATCAGCCACCAACATATCTGCAGAAGTGTCCAGCGCCTTCTTTAGCAAGATAGTGAGACCGTTATCCATCAACAGGTCGTCGGAATCCACAAATAATACGTATTCACCCTTAGCCTTATCCATTCCCTCATTCCGGCACACCGACGGCCCAACATGCTCCGTTTCCCCTCCTAAGTTAGGAGGGGTTGGGGTGGTCTGAACCGCCTCTTCTTGGGTGGTCTGAACCGCCTCATCTATGGTGGTCTGAACAGGGTTTATCTGTGATATATTCTTGTGCCGCTCCTGAATCTCCTCAACAACCTTCATGCTGTTGTCCGTAGAACCATCGTTCACGACAATAACCTCGAAGTCCTTGTCAGACAGTCCCTGACGATAGATACTTTCCAGACAAGGTCCGATGTATTGCTCTACGTTACAAACAGGAATAATGATGCTCAGTCTCATTATCATTCATCATTTATCATTCATCATTCAGGCCGCAGGCCGCTTAAATCTTATTAAAGAGCAGAAGCACAGCCTTTCTCATTCTCTCCTGCCAGTTCGAGGCTCTCTGGTATTCTGGAGACATCACAATCTTCCACTTATTCTTAAAAGAGTCTTTATAATGCAAGAATACATTCAGGATATCACGATCGCCTTCACTCAGCCGCGACTCATACGCCTGATAGAACTCCTCAACCATCTGGGAGTTCTTGGCGTCAGAGGTGAAGAAGAATTTGATATCGTCCATGATCCTATCCCAGAAATTCTGCTTCTTACCAATCATATTGCCTCCATGAATGCGATAATAGAACAATGGACTTTGGCAATAGACGGATTTACCAAGGAAATTACAAATCAGACACATCCAACGGTCATGCCATGCATTCTTAGGAGGATTGGCATCGTATAACTCCAATGCACTTCTGTTGAACACCATACTACATCCCTGCTCTGTCGGATAGATCATCACATTCTGCTTCGTATAATGAGGCATCTCCCGATGGAATGTCCCCAACACACTCATATTATCATCCACAAACAACGAATTCGACGAAAACAGCAGCGGCGTTGTTTCCCCTCCTAAGTTAGGAGGGGTTGGGGTGGTCTGAACCGCCTCCTCTATGCTAGTCTGCGCCTCCTCCAAATACCTACAAGCCGTCTTCAACTTGTTCGGCATCCAGATATCATCCTGATCCGAAAACGCATAATAATCAATCGTCCCAGGAAATGACAACGCCTTCTCTGCAAGAATCGAGAAACTCCTGACAAAGCCGACGTTTTCCGAACTCTCCCATTCCATATTCGGATACTTCCCCCCATATTCAGCCAGTATGTCACAAGTATGGTCCGTACTCCCATCATCCCTCACCATCAGATGAACCTTCACTTTGTCTTGATGAAGGATACTATCCAATTGTTTTCTTAGATACGCCTCACCGTTATAAGTTGACATCAGAACCAAAACATTCGTATCTTTCTTCAGACTGGCTATACCAAGATTCCTCAGTTCCTCGTTCTTATATCTCAGTCCGGAGATAATTCCCTTAAAGATGGCTGCCGTCTTCTTGAACCGCTGTTTCTCAAACAAGAACACCAAGACAATAGCCTTCAGCCAATAATGAAAGAAGTTCTTTCTGAGATAATCAATCTTCGGATATTTCCGGATCAGGATAATGTTATTCCTATAGATATCATAGAGTCTCTGAGGGCCGTAGTTTCTGAGTTCAAGTTTATGTCCGAATACCGTCACCACCTGAGTGATACCAAAGCGTTGCAGCAGAGAGGCATCCTTGACCTTATACTTCTTGATCTTACACTGATGTGCCTGTAAGAAAAACTCATCGTCGACAGACGCGATCGTATACGACTCATTCCATCCACCAATGGCATTGACAATCTTGACAGAAGCGAGCATACCTGAGGTGATCGGGATGTCGATTTCCTCATATTCGTCAGAAACGGCCTCCCTGTTCATCTGCGGTGTCCATATGCCATCCGGTGCATCCTTGCAAAAGACAGTCTTACCCACATAGAAATCAAAATTCTCAAAATAGGAATCCTGATCCATCGTCAGCATATAGTCAAAACCGTTCTCATTGGCATACTCCCATGCAAAGTTCAAAGCTCTTGAGATACTATTGACACCATCACCAAAATACTCCACCTTCTCATGCGAAATGAACCTATAGTCCAATTTGTCTGGAGAAGGCGTATTCTCCCAGATCAGGACTTTGTCCACATGTCCAATAAATGCCTGAACATTCCGAACAAGCAGTTCCTTTTCCGGATAGTACGTAACAACAATAGCAAGTATCTTCTTTCCTCTTTCCACTTTCTTCTCTCCTTACTCCTTCTCTCCTCTATATCCTTCCCGCCATGATGAGCCATTTCAGCAGCCGACCTTCATTCACATCATAATAAGGATAAATGAAATGACGCGAAAACAACATATATATCTTTGAGACAATACTTTTCCTACATACGATAAAACGTCTGAACAGCTTACGGTCTGCCGTATTAAGCCTTGGAGCGAAGTGGTCATAGAATTCCTTGGCCATTTCAACATGATTAGTCACCGGTGGCTCCACAAACAGAATTCGGTAAACCCTGACGACCTTACTTGGTTCTCCTTCCAAGCTGCCAGCATGGTGGTTCGCCAGGGCGTTATTCTCATGCCTGCGGTAATAGAACAACGGCTGATGATCATAGGTTACACTTCCAAGGAAGTAACAGATATGATACAGCCATCGATCATGCCATGTCAACTGTGGCTCACATTCGGCATAAAGTTCCATTGCTTTTCTGTTGAATACCATACTACAGCCTTGCTCTGTGCCAAAGACAAGTACATTCCCTTTCCTGAACTTTGGTTCCGGTCCTTTGTGAAACAACTCCAGTTCTTTCCCCTCCGCATCAATCTGCATGGAGTTGGAGGTAAAGAGATGGGGCTTGGACGCGTCTTTTGACGACAAGACCGAGCACGCCGTGCTGAGCTTCTTTGGCATCCATATATCATCTTGATCCGCAAAGGCATAGAAATCTGCGGAATTCTCTGACGCCAGCGCCATTCTTACCAACGCAGAGAAGCTCTTGACAAAGCCCACATTCTCACAGGTTTTCCATTCTATATTCGGATGTAAGGAAGCATAGTCTGAAAGAATGGAGCACGTATGGTCCTTAGAGCCATCGTCACGCACCAACAGACGGACATCCACACCCTCCTGGGAAAGAATGCTATCGATCTGCTCCTTCAAGAAGCGCTCCCCATTGTAAGTGGACATGAGGACTAAGACAACCGGTTTCTTCATGCTTCGGGTCTTCTCAGTAACTTCACCTTGACAAACCATCCAAAGAACTCCCTGTCTTTCCTTTCTATCATCATATAGACTATCGACGAGAAAATCAGCACAAACATCGCGCCTTTTACTAGGAACTGAATAAGATGAGAGTCGCTGACTGTAAACATTCTGAGACCGAATGTCACCAAGATGCCCATCATCATGAATGGTAGCAAGTCATGGAAGAAAATGTATCGTGAATTAATCTGGAGCTTTTTGGGCCAATAATAGAAATAGTAGAATGACATCTGCATGATATTGCAGAGTGTTCCCGAAATAGCGATGCTTCTGGCGCCATAGTAAGGTATCAGGAACCAGAACACAATAACCATCGTGATGTATGAGAATGCAGAATAACGTGTAATGAGGCGTATATCCGTTCCTGCATAGATAATGGCCGACATACCGGCATTATGGCTTCCCAAGAGATTGATGAAATAGATGTCCATCCAGGGCACAAGATACATAAAGGAATCACCCAGATACATATGCATCACATCCGGAGATACGCTGATATATCCAAAGGCAACGAAACTGATGACAATGACCAGATACTTCGTTCCCTGATAGGCAACACGCTCTATCACCTCCCTATTGTGTAAGGTCACCGCCTTTGTCACAGAAGGGAATATAGCAGAATTGAAGGAACCACCGATGAAACCAAGGAAGGAATAGATGGAGAAGATGATGTTATAGTCTGTCACCTCGCTCGAGTTACATCGTATTCCCAAGAGGATCGGCTGCAACTGCAAGGCACCCCAGGTCAGCAGTGAGACTGAGAAGATGTTCATGCTGTAAGGCAGGGTCTCCTTGAACAGATTCTTATCAAAATGGGGACGGAAGGAGATGTCGGGAATAATGGCCTTGATTTTCCGGATGGAGAGTATCGTTCTGTAAATCAGTCCGAGGAAGACCAACCCCGCATAGTACTCAACAATCGAGAACTTAAAGACCAGCGTCAGCACAAGCACCACCACATTCAGCAGATTGCCAATGAAACTGATCTTACTGAAGAAATCCACATACTCCGCACCCTGGATCAGTTGTCCGAAGCAACTCGTATACCAATTGAATATGGCATTCAGGGCGATGATATACAACAGACTCCGCAGTATCACTACCTGTTCTGGAGTCACCTGGAAGATATCTCCCACGAAGAAAGACAAGACGAAAATGATCAGCGCATTGATGATACCAATTGAGCCGTAAAAGCAGATACTCGTACCAAATAGTCTGCGGACATTCTCTATATCATTTTGGGCCAGGAAATTGGAGAAATACCTGAGGTTAGTGTTTGAGAATCCAAGGTCTAACAGTGTCATATAGACATTGATGGACAACGCCAACCCTATCAGTCCATAGTCCGCCTTGCCGTAAAGCCCTATCAGGATAGGAACAGCCACAAAAGCATAGGCTGCGCTCAGGAACTTACTGGCGATGGTCCAGATGACACCGTCTGCGATCTTATTGATTGTACTCATTTATCCTGGGAAAGAAACGGTGTTTTTAAAGAACCGGGTACAATGGTCTGCAAACCTCGGATAGACGGCCTTGAACAAGGCACTGGACCCAAACAATTTCAGATACTCAATACAGCCGGGGATCTTCTTGCCGAGGAAAGACACGGTAAACCAGTTGAACGGAACCGCATCATCCGATTGTATACGCTCGTCAGTGGCCATATAATAGTACCCGTATTTCAGGGCTCCATCCTTTGGCTTCGGAGACAGGTCTTCACCTAACATCTGCACCAGTTCTTCTCTTGTCTGCGGATTATAGCCTACATTCAGATAATAGTACTCCGATTTATGCAGATTGATGACCGGTTTCCCCCAGAAACAACTCTCTGCACCCATGGTAGAACCCATCACAAGGACTTTATCCGCCATGTCCATCAACGCGTATGAACTGATAGGGCTCTCCGGAGGGATGACAGTCAGACGGCTGTTCTGCAATTTATACAAGTCAGTATGGTAGGATGCCTGCAAGCCTTTCAGGTTCGGGTGAATCCTCAGATACACATGGGCATTCTCCGGCAGATGATCCACCACAAATCGGATCGCCTCATACTGTGTCTCGAACAGATTTCCTTCGTCCCAGTCACCTCCTAAAGACACGATTTCATCTTCTGATGAGTTATAGATGACGATGTTGCGCTCATGCTCATTGAATTCTTCCGGAAGTTTATCCTTAACCTGCTGGCCGATATAGATAAAGTCATTGGTTGGTTTTCCCGTCCTACGATTAATGAAGAACGAAGACCCGATTTTTATCTTTTCCTCTTCCGACCGCTTGGAATGATCCCAAATGTCATGACACATACGCGTCAACTGATGGATGTCGAGTGGCAAATCACCCTCAAACTCCACCCGATAGGCAGGCTCGTTGATGCGCCAACACACTTCCAACGATTCAAAATGAATGCCCTTTGCCTTGGCGATCTCATAAAAGAGACGGTTCTCATAAAGTCTGCCGTTATAGATCGAGATGGCATCAGGACGAACCTCATCCACTAATTGATAGGCATAGTCGACAAAAGAGCAGAGAGCCGACAATATCTGATCAAAATAAGCACGATGCTTTGGCGTGACTTTACCAGAAGGCTTCCTGGTAATCGTCGTATAATAAGAGAGCAGAGACAGTCCTATGTTAACATCCCTATAGGTTATTTTCTTCAAATCAAAGATGTCATCATAGGTAAAATCCGTCTTACTGGGGGAGAACTGTTTGGCGGAAATGGGTATCACCTGAATATCAGGCATATAGTTATGGATAATCTGCCGGTGCATATGCCTGCACACCTTACAGATGCCCGTATTTCCATGAACATTGGTAAAACAGGAAGGCAAGGCCCGGTCACAATAGGCCATGACAACCTCCACGCCCTTTTTCCTGTCAGACAGCATCTTGTTCAGCATAACCCCTGCATGAGGGCTATGCAAAGAACTGACACAATAGAACAATTTCTTCATTTCACCTCAAATCCAGGAATCACCTGTGTGAACTTTTCACGCAATGTTTCCACAGTATCCCACTGTTCATTGTTATTAGAGGCATAATAGAAGCCCTGAGGGACGAATTTTGCATGATGGTGTTTCAGATAGTCCTCATGTGTCCGGTCATCAAAGACAATCGACGGAAGTATGGCATAATATTTCCCGACATCAATGGTACTCAACGAATCTGTGGCGGTAATCATCTCCTCATGGAGCTTCTCACCTGGACGGATACCCACCTCCACCTGTTTCAGGTTTGGTGCAATGGCAGTAGCCACATCAGTAATCTTATATGAAGGAATCTTCGGGATGAACAACTCTCCACCCAAATGATGCCCGAGGGTCCACATCACCAAGTCGACACCTTCCTGAAGGGAGATATTGAAACGCGTCATCCGCTTATCCGTAATCGGAAGTTCTTTGGCGCCCTCATCCCTCAGTTTGATGAAATAGGGAATCACCGACCCACGGGATCCCATCACATTACCATACCTGACCACAGAGAAACGCAAGTCACGTCCACCCTTGATATTATTGGCTGCGATAAACAATTTGTCGGAGGTGAGCTTCGTCGCACCGTATAGGTTGATAGGTGCACAAGCCTTATCGGTAGACAATGCCACCACATCCTTCACATCACAGGCGATGGCAGCATCTATTACGTTAACGGCACCATTGACATTGGTCTTGATACACTCACGGGGATTATATTCTGCCGTATCCACCTGTTTGATGGCTGCAGCATGTATAATGACATCCACACCCTCACAAGCCATCATCAGACGCTCTCGGTCCCTGACGTCTCCTATCAGATATCGCAACATCGGGAACTTGTCCTGAGGATACTTCTGCTTCATATTGTATTGCTTCAACTCACCACGGGAGTAGATAACAATCTTCTTTACATCGGGATAGTCGCGAAGAATCGTCTCCACGAACTTATTACCAAAGGAACCTGTTCCACCGGTAATCAAAACGGTCTTACCATTCAACATTTTACTCTTCTGTCTTATCTTTTAAGCCCAACAAAGGCCTGATTTCATCTTCTTCAAACAACACCCAAATCGTTGTAAAGAACAACGCAACGATAGTGAACAACACAAGCAGACGGCTCCTGTTAGGACCAGCAGGCCACAAAGGAACCGTCGCGGGCTCGAGGGTCGTGAAAGCGGGTGTCTCCTCCTGAACCCGTACTTTGGCTGCCAACAACTGGGTGCTGACAGCATTATAGTTGTTATAAAGCAATTGCATCTCATTCTCCAGATCGGTCTGCTTCTGACGGACACTCTCTAACAGCAGATCCTGGTTACTGTCAATAAACTCCGCATACAGCCGCCTGGCGCGTTCATAGTCCTTCTTGGCTTCCCAATAGAGCTTCTCAGTAAATTCCAGATCACGCTTGGCCTTCTTGGTCTTATACTCCGTGACGAGTTCCTGGAAATGCACCTTCACAGAGTCCACCAGCATGGCTGCCACATGCGGATCCTGGTCGGTCACCTCGATAGAAACCAGCACCTCCTGCGTTTTCAGACTATTGGAGATATCACAGATGATTTTCGTATTGATCAGACCAGCAAGAGCCGTTTGCTCTGGCGTCAATTCAAACGGATTCACGCCCTCGTATCCCTTCTTCTCTTCTTTCTTACTGGAAAGCAACTTCATCAGACCCTCTCTCGCAGAAACCCACCAAGGCTCCTTCTGCTCATCTCTTAAGTATTCATAATACGTCATCGGGGCCTTGTCCTCGGGACGCTGCACCTGGATGCTAAACAAGCCTGTCTTGAACTCGATGTTATTCATCAGGTCAGGAAAGAACATCGGTTTGATGGCATCGCCACCTTGTGAGCTTCCTCCGAGATTGAAACCAAAGGAACTTGCCAGCATGGCCAGTGTATTGGCACTGCCTCCGGAGTTATCCTCTGGAGCCAACTGAATCTTACACTTGTAATAATCTGGTATACCAAGCGTGATGATCCATACCGCCATGATGACAGTAGGAATCACCTTGAAATAGGTCTTCTTACGCCGTACCAGAGCAGCCCAAAGCCGGGCAAAATCAATAATGGGTTCTTTCTTTTTCTTATCTTGCGCTGTTTCCATATCTCATCCAATTGTTATTTCACTAAATTGACGACAGAAATCAACAAGGTCAAGAGCGTAGCCATGGAGGTTCCGACGGCTCCAACTTGTCCGATGACCTCAGTGGCAGTAGTCGTCTTAGAAGGCACGATGATTTCACAGCCTGGCTCTATCCTGGCTTTCTTAGCCTTCGACACAGTACCGTTCTGATAGACCACAAAGGTACGGGATTTCTTGGCACGGCTTCCGAAGCCACCGGCCTGATTCACATACCATTTGTATTTCTTGCCATCACTGTATGCCACCGTATTCGGATACATCACATTACCATTGATCTTCACCGTTCCGTTATATTCCGGCACAATCAGACGGTCACCTTCCTTCAGAGTGACATCATAGTCGGAGCCAGGATTAGCCAATGCCTTATCCAGCTCAATACCAACAGAGTAACGTACTGTATCATTCTCCACACTGTCACGTGCCTGGTTGATATCGTAATCGGCTGCCTCTTCGTCCTGCATCACCATATCCAGTCCTGAGTTCTGGCCTTTCTGACGAACCAGATCCAACACCTGACGATTACGGAACTTCTCGTCTTCTGTCATCACACGCTCGATACGGGCACCACGAACGTATGCCTGATCTGTCACGCCTCCGGCAGCCTTCACAAGGTCAGAGATACGCTGGTTCTTGGTGGTCAGAGCATAGTTTCCAGGGAACAAAACCTCGCCCTCAATCAACACATTCCGCTGGGGCTGGTAGGCTGGGCTGCGACGTACATAGACTTCGTCGTATGGTTCCAAGGTAAAACTACGGTCACCATCGACTACCAACCCGTTCTTCACCACAAACGAATACATATTGGCAATCTCATTGGAAGCCTGTGTGGCGCCGGGATCAGAAATGCGCCTTGACACATCAACCCGGGCCGTTGAGGCAGCATCCGTCAAACCACCAGCCTGCAAAATGAAGTCTTCAACCGTCTCGTCTTCTGCATATTCATAGACACCAGGCATCTGAACCTCACCGTAAATCGTAATGATACGCTCGTTGAGTGTCTCACTACGGAATGGAATGAAAAGAATATCCTCATTCTCCAACGGCATATCAGCCACGGTACCAGCCATGATGCCCTCCACATCCACGGAAAGCACCTTGCGTATGCGGTCGGGTTTCATACGGTGAAGCACGGCATGTACGGTGAATGCATCCTCCGTCAGACCACCGGCACTCTCAATCAGGGAACGTACTGAATTGTTCGTCGTTCCCCAGTTATACATACCCGGATGGAAGACGGCACCCTTGATCTGCACCGTGTTCGCATAACGCTCAAGAATGGAATCGACAGTCACAGAGTCACCGTCCATCAGCTTGAAACTGCTCTGGTCGAACTCCGAAACATTAAAGGCAGAATAGTGCTCTCCCGAGACGCGATTCACCTGAACGCCTTTCTTATAAGCCTTGGCTGAGAAACCACCTGCATACTTCAACAACGTGGCCAAGCTCTCTCCTTTACGCATCTCGTATGCCATCGGACGCTTGACCTGTCCCGTTATGTCCACGAGGCAGTCGTATGCTCCGACCACGATAACGTCATTGTCTTCCAGACGGACATTACCCGTCAACTTACCATTAAGGATATAGTCATACACGTCAACCACCGTCAACTGGCGCCCGCCACGGTAAACCTTGATGTTACGAAGCGTACCAACGCCTGTCACGCCACCTGCCATATAAATAGCATGGAACACGGTGGAAAAGGCAGAGAGCGTATAGGTGCCCGGGGCTGTCACCTCACCCATCACATTGACCATGATGGTACGGGTCTGACCGACAGTCATCGTGATATTCGAACTCTTATAGCGCTGGCCGAGGTGTTCTTTGATCTTGGCGTTAGCGCTCGCCACCGTCAGTCCTGCTATATGGATAGGGCCATAGCCGCTTACCGTGATAGTCCCGTCAGGCGAGACCTCAAACGACTCAGACTTTTGGGAGGCGCCATAGATGTCAATGTTTACATGGTCGCCAGGGCCGACAACATAGTTGGAAGGAGTCGCAATGTTCATGGTCGGTTCGAATGTCAGCATACGCTTATTGAAGATGTCACGTCCGAAGACATGCTTGCCGTTGATCATCGTACTCATGCTGTCAGGAATATAGACATTGGGACGCTCTGCGATATTCTCGATTTCACCAGCTGCACCCATCGCAAAGGCGCTGGTGGGAGAATAGAGCGGATTACCCTGGGCATCAACCATCACAGAACCGTTGCTTTTACGAAGACGGCTGCTCCCGTCAACAGGACCGCCACTGGTGCTTGACGTCGATGACGTGGTAAGCTGCCCGGAATTTACCTGCTGCCGCACACGCTGCAACTGTTTCATGTCAACACCGCGCTGCATCAGTTTAACCGCGATCTGCGATTGTGAGGTACCGGCTTTCACCTCCCTTTGGATGTACCTCATCACTTGAGCGTCACTCATACCCTGCGCATGCGACAGCACCGCGCTGAGCAAGAGCAACATCGTCAAAACAAATTTATTCATATCACTTTTCATTTTTTCTCATTCCACTTCTCTACAGAACCATCGGGTGATGCGCAACTCGACGCTCACACCAGCAATGGTCTTCACGAACCAGTACTTTTTTTGTTTCCTGTATAACTTGCCATGAACACCTGCAAAGGGCCCATGAATGATTTCGACTTCCTTTCCGACTTCCGGCTCGTCCTCCTGCTGGATAATATTAACCCGCTGCTCAAAAGCCGGGTCGCACAGCATTCGGAACTCCATCATCTCCCTGTTGGAGATCTCTACCGGAAGGTCTGTATCCCGATGTTTCAGAATGTAAAGGGGCGTGGCGCACTTTGCCAGCAGCGAACTCAACTGTGTCATTGGCATCTCAAGGTCAACAAACACGTAATTATGAATGACCGGAACCAACACCCGACGGGGTCTCAGATCGTCACCCGCCAGTTTTTCCGTGTACCGCATTGGGATAAAACACGTCAAGCCTTCCTGCTTGAGGAAGTCACTCACGATCATTTCATGTCTGTTGAAGGTGCGAACCACCGTCCAAATCTTTTCCTTTTGTTGCATTTTCTTCCCTTCCTCCAGTAGGGCGAACACCCCACCAGAAGCTATTTAACATTCTGGCCATCAAGGATATAGGCAGTCTTACCCCCTCCGCCGGAGAGCTGAAGGCTCGCAGATTATATAGGAATCGACTTTCTATAACGGGCGCAAAATTACACATTTTTATTGACATGACCAAAAAAAACGGGTCAAAATACATATTTATAAGGAAAAAATTAATCTTCGCCAACAATACATGGCGAGATAATCCTACAAGGTAATCTCTCCTGAGCCCAGGCAACGATGGTGATTCTTGTCATAAACGACACAGAATTGGCCTGGTGCCACCCCGTGAATCCGCTCCTTTGCATGAACCACAAAACTACCGTCACCCGTCCACTCCAACGTAGCCGGCAGATAATCCGGAGTATGACGGATCTTGAAGGTAATCTCGTGCGGCAGCTCAGTGACACTGGGTGACTGGCTCATCTGTGTCACCAGCCAATGGAACCCATGCACCTTGAAATCCTGTTGATAAGCCGCATCCGGATCATACCCATGCGAAACGTAAAGAATATTCCTACCCACATCCTTCTTCACCACGAACCAAGGACCGCCGCTGAAGCCCATCCCCTTACGCTGGCCGATGGTGTGGAACCACAAACCCTTATGTTCGCCAATTCGCTTACCCGTTTCCAACTCTATCACATCTCCCGGCTGCTCACCCAGATAGCGACGGATATAGTCGTTATAATTCACTTTCCCCAGGAAACAGATACCCTGAGAATCCTTACGACGGGCATTCACCAGATGTTCACGCTCTGCGATCTGACGCACCTCATCCTTCATATAATGTCCAATAGGGAAGAGCGCCTTCTTCAGTTGCCAGTCATAGATCTGAGCAAGGAAATCCGTCTGGTCCTTCACAGGGTCAGGACTGGTACAGAGCCATTTCCTACCCTCCCCATCAATCTCCGTCTGGGCGTAATGCCCCGTAGCAATAAGATCATACCTATGTCCGCATTTTTCATCAAACGCTCCAAACTTAATCAGACGGTTGCACATCACATCCGGATTGGGCGTCAAGCCTGCACGGACCTTGTCCATCGTATATTTCGTCACCTGATCCCAGTATTCGCGATGGCAGTCAATCACCTCCAGCCGACAGCCGTACTTATGGGCCACAGCCGTTGCCATCTCAAGGTCCTCCTCCGACGAGCAGTCCCACTCCTCCTCTTCCTCAGGACCAATCTTGATATAGAAGCAGTCAGGATGGAGGCCGAGGCGTGCGAACTCGTACACCACGACACTACTGTCGACGCCGCCAGAAAGCAGCACGGCAATCCTTTGATCCCTCAGTTCCTCACTTCTCACTTTTCACTTATCAAAACCTGATGCCTAACGAAGCATATCCAGTCCAGTCCATCAGCCAGCCCAGGCCATCGTCATTCTTATAGCGGAAGCGGTTGTAGTGGCCGTAGACTCTCAGATAGCAATTGCTCCAATTATAGACCAGCGACAGTCTCGCATCGAAGTTCCAGCTCACACGGTTGCCCGTAGTGTCGTCATCTTTTCCCAAGACAGTGAAATTGCCATCCCAGTCGATGTCGATTTCATCTTCCTCAAAAATGCTGTGTCCATGATCATCCACTATATCATAATAGTAGACCGAACTCCTGTTATAGAAGGTGATCATCGGCATCACCTGTGCGCTGACGAGCCATCCCCGTGCCGGCACCCAGTTGTAAGCATAGCCTGCCCCTAAGTTAGCCTGCGTGAACTTCAGTTTGCCGATAGACTTCATCAGCAACACCATCGGCCAGCACGCGTCGTCATCGAAAGCCACCCTGGTGTGATAGTACATCAGCCCAGCCATGAACGAGCCCGCAGAGCGACGCTGGATGAGCGACTGGTCATAGGCAGCCGAATAGGAGAAGCGTTTGCTATTGAACATATAATAAGCGTCGAGGAAGAACGAACGTATCCGCATGGGGTCATCCATCGGCACGTGGCCCTCGTCAGCATCCACCTCTCCGCCCGAGGCAAACAAGTAGGTCACGTATGGCGTTGAGCTGCGATAGCTGCTGATACGCATGTTGATACCGAAACTGCCGCCCATCGCCCCAAAGGAGAACGTGCTGCCGTCGCCGCTCAGTTGCTTGGAGTAGCCGAAGCCATAGCCCCTGTAACCAGCCCATAAACCCAGCGACACTGGATAACGGTTGTCTGTCTTGGCTGTGATACGCCCTTCCAAGAGATCCTCAAACGACCAGTCTGCCTCCATCTTCAGTACAGAATGGTTTACGGTCGATCGTGCCTCCACGGCCCAAGGCTTCTTGGGCTGTTCGATATAATTACGGTCGACGGTGGCCACAGCCGACGAGTCGATGAGCGTCTTCACCCAATAGAGAGGCTGGAGCAGTGCCGGCTTCCCCTTGGCGGAGTCAGAAGCCATCTTGAACAAGTTACCACTCTTCTGGGCAGGGACCGGCAAGGTTGCCGTAACATCCTGTGCCACAGCGATTAGAGGCATCATGGCCATCATCAGAAACAGACATCTTTTCCGCATATTACCTAATTTATCTACAGATTCTGCCGCAAAGGTAGTGAAAAAATTCCACTTGACGAAGAGAATGTGGATAAAACTTGTTAAACGAGGTGATGGATCAGGCGGCTGTCCACAAACTGGTTCGCTACACGCCGCGATACGACCACGAAGAAAATGCTTACTCTGCTATTGATAGTCTATCAATAGTCCTAAAAACATTTGTTTGGTTGGAGAAATTTGCTTACCTTTGCAACTGGATAATATTTCAAGTCCTGGAATATTTGTCCTAAGGCCTGGTATATATATTCCAAGGCTTGAAATATTGGAAACCAATATAGGAGTAAAAAAAGCACTAAGCACAAGAAAATAAAGATAGCGATTATGGCAAATTATGTAGTAAAGGAGATGCCCGAGGGCATGAACAGCAGCAATGGCAAAGCATTCCCCAAGATGCAAGTATATACTGAGTTCGACTACGATAAGGTGGTTGAGCTCGTTAATACCTATTCACCTGCATTCAGCAAGGGAGTTGTCAGGGGCGTGCTCGACACCCTGACCGTCGTCATGAAAAACGTACTGCCGATGGGGCACACCCTGAAGATTGACAATCTAGGCGTGTTCTCTTTGACGTTGGAGTTTACTGACAGTATATCTGATTCTGCCGATGCAGAGACAGAAAAGACCAAGACAAAATACCTACACGTGAGAGCCAAGGGCATTAACTTAAGGGTGGATCAGAAGCTGGTGGACGAAATCAATCGCGAGAACACTTTCGAACGAAGCGGACACTTCGCAACTTCGCCCTCACCTTTCTCGAGCCAACAAAGGCTTGAACGCGCCTTGGCGTTTATCGACAAGAATGGAAGCATCAGGTTGCAGGAATATGCGAACCTCAACGCCCTGAGTCGTACAAAAGCCTCTAGGGAACTGGCACAACTTGTCAGCGACCCCACCTCTGGCATCAAGGCCAGTGGCAGCGGGCCCCTGAAATGCTGGGTAAGAGGATAACAGAAGGTGTACTAAGACAACGACGGTGCCATCCAGAGGCCGCCATGCTTCGGTTATAGCATAAACGATAATCTGAGATTTTGCTTTTTACCGATTCGTCTCACAAGGGGGCTGACACTTTGTGAGCACAGGTGTCCCCGCTGTGATAAATTCTGACCTGTTGAGACCCTTTTATGGACAGGAATCAGCGCGTTTTACCCGATTTGTCCATAAAAGGGTTCTTTGTCCATAGCTTTTGATAAAAAAAGAGAGAAAAAGTTTGGAATGAGACTAAAAACCGTCGTAACTTTGCATCGTCAAAAGGAACAAAAAGAGTTCTTAAGACAACAAGAGAAAGAGATTAAACATTTAAATATTTACATTAAAAAATTAAAGAAAGGAAACAAATTATGGCAAAGACTCCAGTTTCAATGACCATTGATGGTTACAAAGACAGAGAAGTACTGATGGTGACTTATGAGTTCAGTCAGGCAACAGACGTAGAAGGCCAGATGGCCGGTATCCCCCGAGGCGGTAAACTCACTGTCCGCGTGAAGGCCCTGAACGACGGTACTCCCGACCTGCTGGCATGGATGTGCGAGCGCAACCTCCCGAAGAACGGCGAGATCAAGTTCCTCGAGACCAAGACGAACAAGGAGATGAAGAGCATCAAGTTCACCAACGGCTACTGTGTCAACTACGAGGAGAAGTGGGAGGACAAGATGGGTCACTTCGAGGAGATCGAGATCACCTGCAAGCAGATCGAGTTCGGTAACGTGAAGTACGAGAACGACTGGGCATGATAAAAAGGTAAAAAAGTAAAAAGGTAAAAAAGTAAAAAGGTAAAAAAGTAAAAAATAGCAACGGACTACAGGACAACAAGACTCTTGAAGTGAAAAAAGTCCTTAAGTCGTGTAGTCCTTGCAAAAAAGAAATTCAAAGTTTAACAATTAAAGAATAGAAAGGAAACAAGATATGGCAGAGAATGTAACACCGGTAACCCTTTCAATTGACGGGTTCGCAGAGAGAGAAGTGATGATGGTTGACTACAAGTTTGATCAGACAACAGACCGTGAGGGACAG
>JAEEGJ010004214.1_pt1 | contig 49873 bp, 42 predicted proteins | sample 8958761 | NCBI WGS metagenome assembly JAEEGJ01 (sample SAMN16246546, study PRJNA631951) | gut metagenome | biome: gut microbiome; feature: rumen; material: RS-attached | host: Bos | place: Iran: Karaj | collected 2018-10
GCTCCCTGCCGGGCGTCGATGCGGGCCGCATCGGCCTGACGGGCGTTTCGTGGGGCGGATTCCTCTCCTGCATCCTCGCGGCGGCGGACGACCGCCTCCGCTTTGCCGCGCCGGTCTATGGCTGCGGCTTCAACCACGAGCCGGGCGGCATTTCCGCGGGCCAGCCCCTTTCCGCAAAGTGGGCGTCGCTGTGGGACCCCTGCGTGTTCCTCCCTCTCGCGAAGTGCCCGATGCTGTGGGTGGACGGCACGAACGATTTCGCCTTCTCCCTCGACCGCGTCCGGCGCAGCGCCGCCCTCGCGCCCGTGCCCCATGCCTTCTCCACGCATCTGCGGATGATGCACGCCCACGGCGAACCCGGCGAGGGGCCGCGCGAAATCCTCGCCTTCGCGAACCACTACGCAAAGGGCGGCGCCGATGTCGTGCGTGTCGGCGAATGCCGGGTCGGGGACGGCCGCGTCTCCGCGCCGTTCGAAGCGAACGGGAGGACGATCGCTCGCGCCGAACTGCTATGGACGGCCGACGGCGCGGACGTCAAGTGGGACGTGCGCCGGTGGGAGTCGCGCGTCCTGGTGGGTTTCGATCCCGCGTCCGGCACGGTGTCCGCCGATCTGCCGGCGGTCGCCTTCGCTTGGGTCCTCAACCTCGTCACCGACGACGGCCTCGTCTTTTCCTCGCCATACGAAGAAACGCCGCTTGCGCGGCGCTAGGTTGAAAGGGTTGAAAGGTTGAAGCGGCGCTTCACGCCTCGTTGAAAGGGGGTCCGACACGAGGGGCGAAAACGTGCTACAATAAAAGCATGACAGCATCAACAAATCCCCCCTCTCCTATCTCGCCGCCCGAGGCGGCGAAGGCGAAAGGACTCTCGCTTCTTTCCGGCGGGCTCGACAGTCTGCTCGCGATATTGATCCTCCGCGAGCAGGGATGCTATGTCGAGGCCATCACCTTCGCAAGCCCCTTCTTCAACATCGAGCCGGCAAAGAAGGGCGCGGCGCAGCTCAACGTAAAGCTCAACATCGTCGACTTCACGGACGACATCACGGAACTCGTCGAGAAGCCGCCGCACGGATTCGGCGGCGCGATGAACCCGTGCATCGACTGCCACGCCCGCATGATCAGAAGGGCAGGGGAGCGCGTTCGCGAACTCGGCTGGGATTTCGTGGCGACCGGCGAGGTCGTCAACCAGCGCCCGATGTCGCAGAACCGCCGCTCGCTTTCCATCGTGGCGAAGGACTGCGGCGTCGAGGACATCCTCATCCGCCCGCTCTCCGCGCAGCTTCTGGAGCCGACCAAGCCAGAGCTTGAAGGCAAAATCGACCGTTCACGCCTTTGCGCGATCGAGGGACGCTCGCGCCACGAGCAGCAGGCGCTCGCAGAACACTTCGGCCTGACGGAATACCCGTCGTCCGCAGGCGGTTGCCTCCTCACTGAAAAGCTTTTCTGCAACAAGCTGCGCGATGTCAAGGCGCGCGGCCAGCTCCGCGACCGCACAGAGCTCCAGCTTCTCAAAATGGGACGTCACTTCGTCCTCCCCGGCGGCGCGAAGTTCATAATCGGACGCAACCAGGCCGACAACGAACGGCTTCAGAAAACCATTGTCGACGGACGCCTGCTGCTGCGGCCGATCGGGACGCCTGGTCCTTCCTGCCTGCTCTCGGCCGGCGCCTCCGCGGAAGACCTCGCCATTGCAAAGACGCTTTGCGCCGCCTACTGCGACGCCTCCGCCACGGGCTACGTTCGCATCCGCGTCTTCGGTCCCGACCCCGCCCCGCTTTCCGAGGAGACCATCACGCCCATGAACCGCGCCGAGGCGCGGGCGTGGCAACTGTAGGTCGGCGTCGAAGCGTCTTCCGCAAGGAAGTGTAACTGTACTTCGAAAACTATCGCCCCTGCTCGTCCTGCTTCATGGCCTCGAGGCGGAACTCGGCGCCGGAGGAGATCTTGTCGAGCTGTCCGTCGAGCATCCAGCAGATGCGGTCTGATGAGCGGAGCATCTTCGGGTCGTGGGTGGAGCAGATGACCGTCACGCCGTTTTCGGTGTTGAGCTGCTTGAGGAGGTCGATGATTTCGGTACCTGTCTTGGTGTCGAGGTTGCCGGTGGGTTCGTCGGCGAGGATGACGGACGGGGTGTTCGCGAGGGCGCGGGCGACGGCGACGCGCTGGCACTGGCCGCCGGAGAGCTCGAAGGGCTTGTGGTGGATGCGGTGGCCAAGGCCGACCTTCTCAAGAATGGCTATGCCACGCTTTTCTGCCTCTTCGGGCGAGACGCCCTGGAAGGTCATCGGGAGCGTGACGTTCTGGAGCGCGGACATCACCTGGATGAGGTTGAAGGTCTGGAAGATGTAGCCGATGCGGTTGCAGCGGAACCAGGCCTGCTGCGATTCGGACATGTCGAAAATCGACTGCCCCTCGAAGAATACGCGTCCCTCGGTCGGCTTGTCAAGCGCGCCGATCTGGTTGAAGAAGGTCGACTTGCCGGAGCCGGACGGGCCCATGATGGATATGAACTCGCCGCGGTAGATGTCGAGGTTGATGCCCTTGAGGGCCCAGAGCTCTTCGTCGCCTGTCTTGTAGAACTTCTTGACGTTCTCGGCGCGGATGATGATGTCCTTTTCCATAAGTTCTTAGTTCAAAGTTCTTAGTTCATAGTTCGAGTACCGGCTAGTGACCGAACTCGTTGGAAGTAAAGTCGATCTCGTGCGGGCGTGCGCACTTGACGATGCGTCCGTCCTCGATCCAGAGGATGCGGTCGGAGGCCTTGAGCATCTTGGTGTCGTGCGTGGCGGAGATGATGGTGACGCCGAGTTCGTGCTGGAGCTGCTGGAAGAGCTCGATGATCTCCTGGCCGGTGTGCTGGTCGAGGTTGGCCGTCGGCTCGTCGGCGAGGATGATGTCGGGCGAGTTGGCGAGGGCGCGGGCGACGGCGACGCGCTGCTGCTGGCCGCCGGAGAGTTCGGCGGGCTTGTGGAGGATGCGGTGGCCGAGGCCGACCATCTTGAGGATCTTGATTCCTTTTTCACGTGCCTCCTCGGCGGAGAGGCCGGCGAAGGACATCGGGAGCGTCACGTTCTCAAGGCAGGTCATGACCTGGATGAGGTTGTAGCTCTGGAAGACGTAGCCGATCTTGCGGCAGCGGAGCCAGGCGAGCTCCTCGGTGTCGAGCTGCGCGATGTCGACCTGGTCGATGTAGACGCGGCCCGAGGTCGGCTTCTGGAGGGCGCCGATGGCGTTGAAGAGGGTCGACTTGCCGGAGCCGGAGGGGCCCATGATGGAGAGGTACTCGCCGCGGTAGACATCGAGCGTCGCGCCACGGAGGGCGTGAGTCTCCTGCTTGCCCATCTTGTAGACCTTGTGGATGTCGACGCCGCGGATAATGACCGAGCGCTCGTCCTTGTCGGGCTTCTCGAAGAGTGCTTCGAACTTTTTCCTGTCCAGATTTTCCACTTGGTTACCTCGGCTAGATGGTTGAACGGAGGGCGGTCGCGGGAACCATTCCGGCGGCGACGCGCGCGGGGTAGAGGGCCGCGATGACCGAGAGGATCACGCCGGCGACGATCGAGCAGCCGGCGAAGGTCAGCACGGAGAGCAGCGGCAGCGAGCCGAAGACGAGGCCCGCGCCGTACGTGAAGGTGTAGATGACGATGGCGAAGAGCGCGCCGGCCACCGCGCCGACGATGCCGCCGACGAGGCCCATGAGCGAGGCTTCGAGGACGAACATCTGCGTCACGAAGGATGAAAGGGCGCCGAGGCACTTCATGGTGCCGATTTCTCGGAAGCGCTCGGTCACGGACATCAGCATGGCGTTGGCGATGCCGATGACGGTGACGAGGAGCGAGATGATGCCGATCCAGATGGCGCGGAACTTCTCCTTGCGCTTGTTGGCGGCCAGTTTCTCCTGCTCCTCGGCGGTGAGGACGCGGGCGAGCTTGGTGAAGCGGTCGGCGGAGACGCCGATGGTCGCGGCGTCGCTGGAGAGGATCGTCGAGGCGACGACGCGGTTGAGGTCCTTCGAGAGGAAGGCGTTCCAGTCATATGCCGGCGGTGTCTCGCCGCCCATGATGAAGATGACGTCGGAATCGGTTGCCGGCGCCTCGGTCGCAGAGGCGATTTTGCGGAGCGGGGCGGGGGACTTTCCCGGCTCAAGGCGGAGCGACTTGACGCCGAAGTCCTTGGCGATTGACTCGAGGACGCGGGTTTCGACTTCCGATAGCGTGCCGGAACCGAGAACGGAGACATCCTTGTCCTGCAGCTTGGGGAGGTCGGAGCGGATGAAGGAGAGGATGCGTCCGACTTCGGCGCGGGTGGCGTCCTCGTCCGCGACGCCCATCTTGACGAGCTGGCCGGTGAGGATCGACATGAGGAAGGCTATGCCGCAGGTGACGCCGGTGATGGTGACGATTGAGCGGCCGAGGCGGATGTGCAGGCCTTGGATGACGACGCCGAACGCGACGGAAAGGGGCAGCTTGACCTGGTTGGGGATTGTGCCGGAAGCGGGATTTTCATTCATGGCTGGGAGCTCCTGATCAGAAGGGGGCGCTTGAGACGGCGTTCTTGATGAGGTTCATGGCGATTGTGAGCATGCCGATGAGACCCACGCCCGTGGCGTAGCCGGCCGCAAGAGCGGGCGCGCTGCGAAGAAAGTTCTTCTTGCCGAACTTCTTCTGGAAGTACCAGCGGCCGAGCACGGCGCCGACTATTTCAAGCACCATGCCGTGCGGCAGGGCGCCGAAGCCGCGAATCATGCCGTAGATGAAGAGGGTCGGGAGTCCGAAGACCGAGAAGAGCGTGAAGAGCAGGATTGTCAGCGTCGCGCCCGTTGCGATGACCTTGGGGTGCAGCGCCTTGGCGAACTCGGTGTCGGCGAAGCGGTTGGCGGCTTCGGACATGTCTGCTCGTCCAGTCGGGCGAGCCGACATGTCCGAGGAGTCATTAAGGTCTTTAAGGTCCTTAAGGTCTTTAAAGTCCTGGCCCTTGACTTTTTGACTTTCAGGACTTTCAGGACTTGCCTCGCTTTCCGGGTGGAAGGTCGCGGAGTATAGGAGCGTGGTGGATTTTGCTCCGAGTTCCCAGTTCAGCTGGGCGGCGGGGTAGATGTCGGACGGGATGGCGTTGGCCTTCCAGATGAACCCCCAGAAGAAGAAGGAGAGGAGGAAGGCGGTCGGGACGGCGACGAGGTCGGTGAAGATAAGAGAGCGGAAGCGGACGCCTGTGAGCTCGTTGACGCGGAAGCTCTGCGCCATTGCGCCATAGTTTGCGAGCGGCACGGGGGCGAGCCAGATGTCGAGCTTGTTGTAGCCGGAGAGGATGAAGCAGCCTTCTCGGATGAACGGTATGTCGATATGCTGGCCGGTCAGGCCGAGGAGTCGCGCGTTGACGTATGAAATGAACGGGTTGTAGAACACGACGAAGAAGATCAGGAAGCCGAGAATCCCGGGGACAAGGGCGTTGCAGAGCGTGACGAGGATTGTCGACGAGAGCAGGTAGCCGACGACGCAGATCCATATCGGCCAGTCGCCACGTCCTATGCTTGGCGTCTTCCAGAGCGAGCTGACTGCCTTGTCTCGCTCGGACTGGGCGGCGTCGGCGGCGGCAGTGCCGGCCGCGGCCTGTTTCTTCGCCTCGCGGCCGCGTTTGATGACGTCGCGGACAGTCGAGTAGACGGAGATCAGGGCGATGGCGGCGGAGGTGCCGAAGCCGAACGACATCCAGAAGTCGATTGAGTTCACGAAGGTGGCGTTGACGGTGTTCATGCCGGGCTGCCACTGGACGAGGACCTCGGACGCATGGAGGATCGGGTTCGCGATGAGAGTGACCAAAATCGCCGAGAAGGACCCGATGATGGCCCAGAACGGGAGGACCATGCCCGTGATGATGATGCCGGGGTCGATGATGACGCCTGTCGGGGTGGCGGGCAGGATTGTCTCCGTCATGGTCGTCGTATCAAGGTAGGGCTGCGGAATGAGGAAGACGGGCTTGTCGAGGAATAGGCCGGTGATGGCCGGAACGCCTACCTGTATGAAGCCAAAAGCGATGCCGATGAGGGCACCCAGCGAGAAAATCCGCCATTTGGAGAGCGGCTTGTGGCCTTCCTCGTCGAGGGTGTTCTCCTCCTTCTCCAGTTCCTCCGGCTTCTTGGTGGAGTCGGCGAGGGCGAGGGAGCCCTGGGCGGAAATCGGCGCCATGGGGAAGGGGAGTCGCTCCACGTCGGAGCAGAGGCGGAAGAAGAAGTAGCCGACGGTGTATTTGTTGAGGAGTCCGACGAAGGTCGTCACAAGCATGATGAGAATCGGCTTTAGCCAGTCGGGGTGGAAGATGCTGCGCTCGGTGATGGCGGGGCTGTCGGGCTTCGGGCACCACCAGGTGGGGAAGAAGTCGCGCATGCCCATGTCGCGCGCCGCGTCGGAGGTGACGAGGTATGCTCTGTGGACGAGCGTTCCGGCCGGGCCCATTGCCGCATAGCCCATGATGACCGCCGCGGCGTGCAAGAGGATGATGAGGTTGCCCTTCGTCATCGTCTTGAGGGCGCGCCGGGTGATTTCGCTGAAGAGGATGACCGTGACCCATGTGGCGGCCGAGGCGATGTTGCCGCCGGTCATGAGGCCCAGGTAGATGGCGCCGGGCGTCATGATGAGGCCGCAGAAGAGAATGCCGGCGATGGTCGTCCAGCCGAATCCGTCCTCGAACGTGCTCGGTGTCGCCAGCAGGTTGCGGTACTGGTCAAGTTCCTTGTCGACTTTGGGTTTTGCCATGGGGTGGTTCCTCTGAAATCGTAAAAGTGTCGCGTCCGACCGAAAAAGGGCGCTAAATGGTATAATAAAGCAAGATGTGTGCCATGTGCCGGGGGCGCCGTTTTACTTTAGGTCGTACTTGCGTATCAGCCGCTGCAGATAGGCGCGTTCTATTCCGGCCTCCCGCGCGGATTTCGAGATGTTGCTGCCGTTTCGGTTCAGCAGGTCCTGCAGGTAGCCGCGCTCGAAATCTTCGATGAGGTCGTTTTTTGCGTCCTTGAACGGACGGTCCGCGACAAAGGCGGGCTCTGCGGCCTCCTGCTTAGCCGCTTGCGGCAAAAAGCGCCCGAGGCCCAGGAAGGCGCTCAGGTCGACAGGCCTGGCCGAGGCGTAGAAGGCCACTTCGATTAGGTTCCGGAGCTCGCGGACGTTGCCCGGCCAGTCATGGCGCTTCAGCATCTCCATCGTTTCGTCGAAGTGCAGGACCTGGCTCATGGCGTTCTTGCCATGGAAGTCGGTGAGGAATTTCTTCGCCAGAAGGGGAATGTCCTCCTTGCGGCGGCGGAGCGGCGGAAGCTCTATCTGCACCACTGAAAGGCGGTAGTAGAGGTCTTCGCGGAAGCGCCCGGCGTTGACCTCCTCGTCGAGACGGCGGTTCGTGGCGCAAATTATGCGGACATTGATCTTGCGTATGCGGTTGTCGCCCACGCGGCGGATCTCGCGCTTTTCGAGGACGCGCAGGAGTTTGGGCTGGAGTTCAGGTGAGAGGTCTCCGATCTCATCGAGGAAGACCGTGCCGCCATCGGCGATTTCGAATGCGCCCTGGCGGTCGGCGTTGGCACCGGTGAACGCTCCTTTGACATGGCCGAAAAGCTCGCTTTCGATGAGCTCCTTCGCCATGGAGGCGCAATCAATCACGATGTAGGGCTTTCTGGCCCGGGGACTGTGGTTGTGGATTTCCTCGGCAAGGACCTCCTTGCCCGTGCCCGTCTCGCCGGTGATCATGATTGTCGCGTCTGTCGGCGCGTATGTTTCCGCGAGATGGAAGATGCGGCGCATCGCGGTTGAGCGCCCGAGCATGGCGCCAAAGGCCTCGCTGGAGCTGAGGGGGATTTCGCGCGCCTCCTGGAGCGGGCAGAAGATGAGATGCGTCTTGCCAATCTGGAATTCGGCGCCTGGATTCAGGAATGCGCTGGCGATGCGGATTCCCTGCACGTATGTGCCGTTCGTGCTGCCCAAATCCCGGATCTGGTAGCCGTTTTCCGTGACGGAGATTTCGCAATGGCGCTTCGAGATGGTGGAGTCGGCGAGGACCAGGTCGTTCTGCGAGCCTGAACCGATGGAGAACTCCTCTTTGTTGACGAGGTACTCCTTGCCCTGGAGCGGGCCGCTGATGATGAGCAGCTTGGTTTTGCGGACGCGGATGATGTTTCCGTCCTGGTCGCTGCCCAGCAGAAGCGTGTGGGCCTGAAGGCCGCCGTTGTTGTCGGCTGAGGTTTCTTTTTTCATGGTGGGAAGTCTAAAAGGATGCGTAAATTATAACGCATGCGTTGTGCGGTATGCAAGGGAAAAAGCATGGAATGTCCAGGTGACGAGTTTGCAACTCGCCCCCCCCCCCGCGAATCCATGCTATAATATTTGCATGAATAGTCCGGACAAAACAGCCCGTATCACTCCTCCCGATGCCGACCGGAGCGGACGCACCGAGCGCATCGACCCGACAAGCGGAACAGTGGTTCTTGACAGCGCGGAAGGTGGAGCGTCGACTGCCGGCGGCGCGCCGCTTAGCTCCCTTTACGCCATACAGGCCAAGATCGGCGGCGGGGGCATGGGTGTCGTCTATTTGGCGAAGGACTTGAAGCTCGGCCGCTTTGTAGCCCTAAAACGGCTCAACGCCCAGTCAAACGCCAACCCCGGCCTCCGCCGCCGCTTTTTGAACGAGGCCCGCGCCGTCGCCGCCCTCAACCATATCCACATCGTCCACATCTACGCGCTTGGCGAGGACGCGGACGGCCCGTACATCGCGATGGAGTACGTCTCCGGTCCGGCGGCGACCTCGGGCAGCCGCCAGCTCGCCGGCGATCCAGCCCTTCCGCATGCCCCGGTCTCCCTCGACAGGCAGGTTTCCGAAAACGGCCAGTACACGGTCAACGAGGCTGTCGATCTTCTTGTCAAAATCACAAAGGCGGTGGCCTACGCCCACGCGAACGGTGTGATCCACCGCGACCTCAAGCCATCCAACATCCTGCTCGATGAAACCGGTGAGCCCAAGATCGTGGACTTCGGACTAGCCCACCTCAAGGCGGAGGAGGCCAAACTCACCGCACCAGGCGAGAAACTTCTCTCTCTTGGATATGGCGCGCCGGAGCAGGAGGCTGATGCAAGCGTCTCGGACGAGCGGGCCGACATTTACGGTCTTGGCGGCCTCCTCTACTTTGCCATCACCGGACAGAACCCGCGCTACTTCCGCGAGCAGGACATTCCCGCCTCCTTGCGGGAGGCGCTTACCAAGGCTCTCGCGACGGACCGTGAACAGCGTTGGCCGAGCGCAGGGGCGTTCCTTGAGGCCTTGATAGCGGTTCAGTCGCGTACGAAGGTCGAGCCATCGCCAGCCAAGACGACCTGGCGCTGCAAATGGTGCGACACCGTCAACCCCGTCTCAATCCGCTTCTGTTCGGAGTGCGGCTGGGATGGCGTGGAGCCTTGCCCGGAGTGCGGCAGCGACAACTTCATCGGGATGCAGTACTGCGGCAAGTGCGGCGCCGACCTCCGCGTCTACGAGACCATGCTCTCCCTTGCCGCGAAGATGCGCGCGGCCGTCGATTCCGACGAATACGAGAAAGCCGTCCTGCTCTCCGCCCGCGCCCAGGGGTTCGACCCCGCGGGCCCCTCTGGGCGCGCAATCGCCAAGGACATCGCCCAGTTGCGCGACCACGCCCAAAGCCAGCTTGCCCGCCGCGACCAGCTCAAGGAAATAATACCGATGGAGATTCGCGCCGAGAACTACGAACGCGCAAAGGGCTTCATCGAGGAATACCGCAAGCTTAGCGGCAATGCTGACTTCTTCTCCGAAGAATACGGTCTCATCCCCGGCCAAATCGTAAAGCGCGACCTCAAGCGCGCCCGCCGGGCGATGAACGACCACGACTTCGCATTCGCCCTCCAGCTGTGCGACGACCTCCTGGCAACCGTCGCCCCTGACGATCGCAACTGCCTGTCCTTGCGCCGCCGCATTCTTGCGCGACGCTTCGTAAAGCGATCCCTCTATTCAGTCGGGGCGGTCTTGCTGATTGGCTTGGTTTACATTCTTGCACCTCCGGCAGTGGCTCGCGCGAAGGAGCCGAAGCCCCTTTCCCGTTTCACAACCCTGTTCTTCCGTCCCGCGTCGCTGCTCTACGCGCATGGTTCGCCATTTGCCATGCCTCTCGGACGTTACAGCTCGTTATACGGCATAACCGACCTTGCCGAACGATTCAATGGGACGCCGGCCGAAATACCTGTGATTGAGCCGCTCAAGCTTGCCGACATGCGCCGGGCCTATCAGGACCAGATGGCCGAAATCGACAAATCGAGCAGCGGCTATGACCGGGCATGGCGGGAACAGTACGTGGCTGGAATGAAGGATCTCGAACGCCGCCAGATCGAGGCGGGCAACTACCACGAGTGGCAGTTTGTGGACGCGGAACTCAAGCAGTTCGCCTCTTCGGGCAACATAGGCGCGCTCGTCGCAGGCGAGCCGGCTGATTTGCGCGACCTCAAACAAAGGTACCTTGGAGCGGCGGAAGGCATTGTCGCCGCCAGGGCCAAGAACAGGGTCGCCGCCACCAAGAAGTATCTCAACGGCCTTTCGGAAATCCTGAGCGACTACACGAGAGAGGGCGACATGGGGGCCGCCGCACTGGTCGACGCCGAATTGCGCCGCGCGTCGGTCGCGCCCGAATTCAAGGAGGCCGAAGCTTTTCTCGCAGCCGTTGAAACGGCGGCATCCGTCGATGGCAAAGTGGCCGTTCTGCGTTCGGGAAGCCTCAAGGACCTCGACCCCATTCGCAAGACTTTCGAGAAGGAGATGGAATCCATAGAGACGGTCTACTCGAAACAGGTCAAGGACTGGCCCGGCAAATACAACGACGCCCTCGCGCTTCTTCTTCAGGAATACCAGTCCGCCGGCGATTTCTCAGGCTGGGAAGCCGCAAAGGAGGAGATCGACCGCTTTGAAATCGATCGCACGCTCGGATCCGCCAACATCGTCGAAGACCTCGGAAAACTCGCCGCCCTCCAGCGCAACCACATCGAGCTGCTGGCCAAGTACAAGACCGACCGCGCCAGGGCCATGGTCAAGGCGGCCGACGCGGCCGTAGCCTCGCTCAAGGACCTCCGCGCACGCTTCACCAAGGCGAAGGACATGGATTCCGCCGGAGTCGTGAACGATGAAATCCGCCGCATAGGAGACCTTCAGGAAATCGCCGCCGCCCGCGCGGAAGTCCAGGCTTCCAAGTAACTGGCGAGCCTCAGCCCTGGAATCATTCCGCAACGGCGATGTCGCCGGGGAGATTGAGTCCGGCTTCGTCCGTGTGCGAGAGAATGTCCGCGACGATGTCGGCGGGGGTTACGCGGTCGAGGCGCGCCTGGTAGCCGAGGATGAGTCGGTGGTTTAGCACCGGCTCCGCGACGGCGCGGACATCCTCGAATCCGACGGACGGTCGTCCCGCGAGGAGGGCCAGGGCGCGCGCGGCCTCGGCCATCGCAATCGCGGCGCGCGGCGAGGCACCGTAACTGACGCATTTGCGCACCTGCTCCGTGGCGAGCGGCGAGTCCGGGTGCGTCGCGGACGTGAGGCGCGCAATCCACGAGGCCACAGGCGTTGGCAGAAATACGCGGTCCGCCGCGGCGAAGCACTTGTGGAGTAGGTCCGGCGTCATGCGCCATGTCGCCGACGGCGCGGCACCATGGCGGCGCGTGGTCAGAATGTCCGTTAGGACTTCGACGTCGAGGTCCTTGACGATTACGCGGAAGAGAAATCTGTCGAGCTGCGCCTCCGGCAATGGATAGGTGCCTTCAAGTTCGATGGGGTTCTGGCTCGCCAGCACGAAGAAGGGGTCGGGAAGCTGTCGCGTGGTGCCAAGCAGTGTGACGCTTCGCTCCTGCATCGTCTCCAGCATGGCCGACTGCGTCTTCGGCGAGGCGCGGTTGATTTCGTCCGCAAGAAGGATGTTGCAGAAGACGGGGCCTGGCTGGAAGACCATTTCGCGGCGCCCGTCTGCCGCGGTCTGCAGAATGTGCGAGCCGAGGATGTCGCCGGGCATGAGGTCGGGGGTGAACTGGACGCGCTTGAAATCGAGGCCCATGACGTCTCCGATGGCCTTTACAAGGGCTGTCTTGCCAAGGCCTGGAAGGCCTTCGAGGAGGATGTGGCCGCGCGCCAGGATCCCGGCGAGGACGAGGCGGTGGAGTTCCGCGCGTCCGAGCAGGATGGCGTCAAGTTGCTTGAGCACATTGTCCAGCGCCTCGCGCACGGGTGCGATTTCATCAGGTGTCAATAGTTTCTTTTCCATGGCAAGCCATTATACCACAGAATTTCGCGCAAACCTTGCATTCCATAGTCAAGAAAAGAATTTTACATTGTCTTTATGTGACACCCTCTGGTAGAATTGAAGATGCCTTTTCACTTCCCAGGTAGTTGGAGATTTGCCACACCATGAAGATTGGAATTCGATCTTTCCTTCCAGTAGTCAGTATTTTTGCAATGGCCGCGCTCATGGCCGCCGAACCGAAAGACAGGCAGGTTTCAGGATCGGAAGCGCCGCCCGCCGACCCCGTTGCCGAGAAAATTGAGGCGTTGGAGAAGGAGAACGAGCTTCTCCGCAAGGAAAACCAGGCGCTGAGGCGACAGGTTGTCGCGCTGCGCACTCGTCTTGGCACCTCCGAGGCCGAGAAGGCCGGCGCCGAGGCGAAGAACAAGGGCAAGGACCTCGATGCCGAGGCGAAGGACGTCAAGCCGGACAAGGAGAACGACGAACACTGGCTTAGCGGTTCGGGCAAGCGGCACAATTCCAGCTGCCGCTATTTCAAGACTGGGAACGGGCGCCTCTGCACGGAAAAGGAAGGCTCGCCCTGCAAGGTGTGCGGCGGCTGAAGGTGTCCCGCCTCCGCATAGCATTGCTTGCAGTCGCAATGGCCGCCTGCTCGGCCGCCGCCGACATCGCATTCGCCACCTGGAACCTCCACTGGTTCCCGTCGGGCCGTGCAAACCGCCGGATGAGCGAGACCACCGAGCGTCGACACTCCAAGGCCATTGGCGAGGCCCTCGGCCGCATGCTGGAGAGCGTCTGCCAGACGAACGGCGACTTCGTCCTCTTTCTCCAGGAGGTCCGCGACGAGAAGTGCTGCAGGTCGCTCATGCGCTATGCCGGACGCGAGGACGCGTCAATCACGAGCATAAGCTGCTTTACGGACGCGGCGGGAATCGCCCTCTGGCAGCAGGTGGCCGTGATCTCCACGCTCAAACCGATTGAGACAGGTTTTTCCAAATGGCTCTCGCGGACGCCCGAGCCCGCGCCGCGAGGCTACGCCTACGCGGTCTTCGACTGCGGCGCCGACGGCAAAATCGCCTGCTTCTCCCTCCACCTCAAAAGCAATCTCAACCTTTCGGGCAGCATGTATGGCCAGCAGCGCAACATCTACCTTCGGGAAATGGCTTCAACACAAGTCCTGGCCAAAATCAGATCGCTTCGCCAGACATACGGGGACGGACTCAGGATTGTCGTCGCCGGAGACTTCAACACCGATACCGACGACGCCCGATTCATTTCCGAGGCCACGCTTCGCTCCTTCTACGGCGCGCACTTCAGGAGCTGTTTCAGGGGTCTCAAGCCAGAGGACCGTGTGACGCACCCGGCGACAGGCCCCTATCCCGACGCGACATTCGACTACATCCTGTATTTCGGCTTCGGCGACATGTCCGGCCGCTATCTCTTCCCTGGCAGCCCCTATTCCGACCACAACTTCGTGGCCGTCACACTCCGGTAGCCAGTTGTCAAACAACCTTGTCGATGGCATTCAAGCGAAAAACAAGGCTATTGTGCTATTATTTTCGTCAAAATGGGAATCGGAGATAAGACAGTCGGGAGAGTCGCTTCGCTCATCGAGGCCGGATGGCCCGGTGGAACGCGAGCCGCCGCGCCGTCGCTTCCGGGCGCGGCAGCGGCGTTGGTGACGCTTGCCCTCGCGCGTCTCCATCGCGGCCGCGACGTTGTCGTTGTCGCGCCGGGTCCCGATGAAATCGAGTCGCTTTTCTCCGACATTCGTACCTTCATGCCTGCGGGCGGGAGCGAACCGCTTCTCCTCTATGCGCCGGAGGCCGTCGAGGACCCCGAGCGCGACGGAATGCGCCTTGCTGTGTCGCGCGCCCTCTTCCGCCGCCCGGAGGGGGAGAACGAGGGGCGCGTTTTTCTCGCCGTCGCGTCGGCGCTTCTCGCGCCGTTGCCCGATCCCGACGCCGTGGACGAGGCGGGCGTCCTCCTGCACACCGCCGACGAGACGAAATCGTTTGAGGCCACGTGGCGGGCCTTCGTCGACGCGGGCTACGAGCGCGCGCCGGAAGTCGTCCGCAAGGGGCAGATGGCCGTTCGCGGCGGACTCGTCGACATCTGGCCGCCGACCTCGCCGCTTCCCGTCCGCATCGATTTCTTCGGTGACAGCGTCGACACAATCCGCCAGTTCGATCCCGCCTCGCAGCGCTCGGCCGAACGCCTTTCGGAAATCTGGATTCCGCCCTGCGCCATGCGGGCGCTTCCGTCCGCGACGCCTCTCTCGAAGATCGCAGAGGGCTCGGTAATCCTCCATCTCGACCATGACCGCACGGCCTCGATGGTGCTTCGACCGGGCGATGACGCCCCGACCTACGAGGCGTGGGAGTCGCTACGCGACGGACTGGCGGCGCGAAAGCCGTGCCTGGAGCTTTTCACGGGCGACCCCGCGCCTGAAGGTGTGCCGACGCTGTCGCTGAACGTCGTTCCGCCGCCTGGTCTCGCCGATCTCGGCGACGGTGTCGCGGACATCGACCTCCGCACCGACGCGCGACGCCGCCTGCTCGCGGACATGGAGGAGCGCGCGGCGGGCGGCACCGACGTGCTTGTGGCGCTTGACACGGCAGGCGGCATCGAGTGGCTCTCCCGCGAACTGCCCGAGGGAAGCCGGATCAAGGTCTTCCTCGGTGTGCTTTCGGGCGGATGCGAATGGCCTGACCTCGGTCTCGTCATCCTCGGTCAGCCGGACGTCTACGGAATACGCAAGCGTTCGGTGAGGCGGCGCGTCACATCGTCGATCACGAGCCAGGGCGAGCGCGTCGAGCGAACAGAGGAACTGCATCCCGGCGACCTCGTCGTCCACGTCGACCACGGTATCGGACGCTATCTTGGCAACACGGAGGTCGAGCAGAACGGCCGCCGGCTGGAGGTCATGACCATCCAGTACGCCGACGATGTGAAGCTGCGGGTGCCTGTCACCCACGCGCACCTCCTCAGCCGCTATATCGGCGTCGCAGGGCAGCGCGTCCAGCTCAGCAAAATCGGCAGCCGCCGCTGGAAGCAGGACTGCATCAAGGCCGAGAAGGCCATCGTCGACTACGCGTCGGCGCTTCTTGAGGTGCAGGCGCAGCGCAACGCCCGTCCCGGTTTCGCCTTCGACCTCGACATGCCCTGGATGGCGGCCTTCGAGTCGGCCTTCCCGTTTACCGAGACGAAGGACCAGCTGACCTGTATCGCGGCGGTGAAGGCCGACATGGCGTCGCCGCGCCCGATGGACCGCCTGATCTGCGGCGACGCCGGCTACGGCAAGACCGAAGTCGCCATGCGCGCCGCCTTCGCCGCCGTGATGAACGGAAAGCAGGTGGCGGTCCTCGCGCCGACGACCGTCCTCGCCGAGCAGCACTTCGCCACGTTCCGCGAACGCATGTCGGCCTTTCCCGTGCGCATCGAAGTGCTGAGCCGCCTGCGCTCGCGGGCCGTCCGGGCCAAGGTGCTTGAGGAGACGGCGAAGGGCGGCGTCGACATCCTCATCGGCACGCACGCCATAATCCAGCCGGGAATCCGCTTCAAGGACATCGGCCTCGTGATCATCGACGAGGAGCAACGCTTCGGCGTCGAGCACAAGGAGAGGCTGAAACGGTTGCGCGCCACGGTGGACATCCTTACGCTGAGCGCCACGCCGATTCCGCGCACCCTCTACATGAGCATGACGGGGGCGCGCGACATGAGCCTTCTCCAGACACCGCCGCAGGAACGTCTCGCCATCGAGACGCATGTCGAGCGCGACAGGGACGACATCATCCGCTCCGCGGTCCTTCGAGAAATCAACCGCGAGGGACAGGTCTTCTTCCTTCACAACCGCGTCGTCACCATGGAGATTGTCCTCAACCGGCTCAAGGCGATTCTTCCAGAAGTCCGCATAGCGGTCGCCCACGGGCAGATGCCGCCTGGCGAACTGGGGTCCGTGATGCGTCGCTTCGAGGCGGGGGAATACGACCTTTTGCTCTGCACGACGATTATCGAGAGCGGACTCGACATACCGCGCGCGAACACGATCATCGTCAACCGCGCGGACCGCTTTGGCCTCGCCGACCTCTACCAGTTGCGCGGCCGTGTCGGCCGCTCCTCGAAGCGCGGCTACGCCTACCTGCTCGTTCCCCCGCAGGGCATCATGGACGCCGAGGCGCGTCAGCGTATCGACGCGTTAAAGCGCCACGGCGGGCTTGGCGGCGGACTCAATCTCGCGCTTAGGGACCTTGAGATCCGCGGTGCCGGCAACATGCTCGGCGCGGAGCAGAGCGGACACATCGCCTCCGTCGGCTTCGGCCTCTACTGCCAGCTGCTCCGCCGCACGGTTGCGCGCCTCAAGGGCGAGAAGCCGCCGCCCTTGGTCGACGTCGAACTGACGCTCGACTTCATCACGCTTTCGCCAGGGGTCCTTGGCGACGACTCCTCCTGCATCCCGTACAACTACATCGAGGACGACTCGCTCCGCATGAATTTCCACCGGCGCATCGCCGCCGCGGCGACCGTCGCGGAGATCCGCGATTTGCGCGGGGAGCTGGCCGAGCGCTTCGGCCCCGAGCCGGACGAGGTCAAACGCATGCTGAGAATGGCCGAGATGAGGATTCTCGCCGCCGCAGCAGGCGTGACGCGCATAGAGGTGAAGGATGACGTCGCCAGACTCTATCTGCGCAGCGGAGAGCCGTACCTGCTCAAGAATGGCAAGCTCCCGCGCATTTCGGGCAAGAATCCCGACGCCAAGCTCACTTCGCTCTTCAGGGTCATTGGCGGTCTTGGCGCAAAATGACCATCTTTCCCGAAAGCTTTTTTGTTTTCAGCGTCAATTGCTGGTAAACTACTAATTGCGAGGTTACGTCAATGAAGATTCCCGATCCCAATTCCTACAAGGGCACAGACTCCGAGCGAATCAATGCGGCGATTCGCGACGCCGCCATCCAAGGCGGCGTGGTGCGGATAAGCCGGCGAAAGCCCGACTCCGTTTCCAAACGGGATTACTGGCTGCTGGATTCGGCGATTCTGATACCAGGTGACACGACGCTTGTCATTTCCAACTGCCGGATAAAGCTTTCCGACCAGTCGCGCGACAACTGGATCCGCAGCGCCAACTGCATTCCGGGAGGCAAGCCCGTTGAATGGATTTCCAACGTGCACATCGTCGGCGAAGGTTCCGCCGTGCTGGAGGGGGCGGACAATCCCCGTGCCACCGGCGACAGCGCCAAGAATCTGGAACTGGACAATTTTGGTCCGCCGGTCATCGTCAACGGCAAAGTCATTCGCGGCACCTATGGGACCGATGCCGGGAAGGAGGGCGAAGAGCAGCACGGCGACTGGCGCAATATCGGAATCCTGCTGGCTCGCGTCAGGCACTTTTCGATTTGGAATCTGAGACTTGTCGGTTCGCACGCCTGGGCGATTTCCCTTGAATATTGCCGCGAAGGCCTTGTCCGCGACCTGCGCTTCGAATCCGAACAGTATCCCAAGATCAACGGGAGGCAAGTGACCGTTCTAAACCGCGATGGACTTGACTTGCGCAACGGCTGCCGGGACATAACGATTGAAAACATAACTGGTTTCACCGGCGACGATCTGGTCGCCTTGACCGCCATCGGCGGCACGAAGACCCGCCCTGCCGGGATTTTCGGAAGCACACACTTCTGCGGTCCCGATCCGGACCTGCGGGAGCAGGACGTGTTCGGTATTTCCCTTCGGAATATCAGGGGGTATTCGACTGCGCAATGCATGGTCGTGCGCTTTCTCAACCAGAACGGCGTTCGAATGCACGGCATCCAGCTTTCCGGCGTTCAGGACACTTCCCCCGCGGGACATTATCTGCACGCGGCGGTGAAGATCGGGGATGTCAATTACCTCGGGTCCGCCAAGCCGGGCGAGACATGGAATTTCCAAATCAATCAGGTTTCGACGCAGGCGCACAGGGCGATTCTCTTCGGCTCGCCGCTAAGCGATTCCACCATCAGCGACGTGCTTTATTTCCGTGATCGGGAATCACATAGGCTCGTCGACCATGTGGGGCCGGAGCACGTACTCGAAAACGTCTTTTTCAGCAACTGCCAGACGATTGATCGCATTAACTAGGCGGCGGGCAGGAAAACGCCGGCGTTGCCAACGCCAGCCTCATCGGGAAGGTTGTTGGCTACTTTCACAATGACGACATTGAACATGATTTTGACCAAACAACAGATGTCCGAGGAAGACATTAAACTCCATTTCATCACGCCGGCGCTGGCCGGCAGGGGATGGCTGGACAAAATCACGATGGAGACCCGCGTGTGCTTCACCGACGGCAAGATCAACCTCAAGGGCAATCTTGCCGTGCGCGAAAGCCCCAAGAAGGCCGACTACGTCCTATACCTTTCCCAAAACAAGCCCATTGCCATCGTCGAGGCGAAGGACAACAACCACTCGGTGTCGCACGGCATGCAGCAGGCCATGGCATACGCGCGGATGCTGGACGTCCCGTTCGCTTATTCGTCCAACGGCGACGCCTTCCAGGAGCATGATTTCCTGACCGGGAAGGAGCGTGAGTTCCCCCTGGCCGACTTCCCATCCCCGGAGGAACTTGCCGCAAGATATGAGGCCGGGGCGAACAACGGGCACGGCCTGTCCGAGGACGAAAGGAACGTCCAGCGACAGCCCTACTACACGAGCCAGAAGACCTACGCCCCGCGCTACTACCAGCGCAACGCCATCAACCGCACCGTCGAGGCCATCGCGCGCGGACAAAAACGCCTTCTTCTCGTCATGGCCACGGGAACGGGCAAGACCTACACCGCCTTCCAGATCGTCTACCGCCTTCTCAAAAGCGGATTGCGGAAAAAGGTCCTGTACCTCGCCGACCGGAACATCCTCGTCGACCAGTCCATCCAGCAGGACTTCGCGCCGCTGGAAAAGACCATCCACAAGATCAACTTCGCGAAGGACGACCCGTCGACAATCACCTCCCACGAGGTCTATTTCTCCCTCTACCAGCAGCTCGCCAACCGCGACGACGACGCGTCCGAGGCCGAAGAGGAGGAAGCCGTCGGCCGCCTCGCCAGCCTCTTCAAGCCCGACTTCTTCGACCTCGTCATCGTCGACGAGTGCCACCGCGGCTCCGCGAAGAAGGACGGCAACTGGCGGAAGATTCTGGAATACTTCTCTTCGGCCGCCCAGATCGGCATGACCGCCACGCCCAAGGAGACGAAGTACATCTCCAACATCGACTACTTTGGCGAGCCGGTCTACACCTACAGCCTGCGCGAGGGCATCGAGGACGGCTTCCTCGCGCCGTTCAAGGTGATCAACGTCAGGACGAACATCGGCGAGGGCTGGCGACCCTTCAAGGGGCAGCTCGACAAGAACGGCCGCGAAATCGAGGACCGCGTCTACTCCAACGCCGACTACGACTACAACATCGTCATCGAAGACCGCATCGAGGAGGTCGCGCGGGAGATCACGGACTATCTGAAGGCGACCGGCCGCATGCAGAAGACCATCGTCTTCTGCGCCACGGAGGATCACGCCGAGCGGATGCGCGTCGCCCTTTCCAACCTCAATGCCGACATGGTCAGGCAGAATCCCGACTATGTCGTCCGCATCACCGGCTCCGACGCCTACGGGATCAAGAAGCTCGACTACTTCATCTCCGTCGCCTCCCCGTATCCGGTCATCGCCACCACGTCGAAGCTCCTTTCGACGGGCGCCGACTGCAAGATGACCAAGCTCATCGTCCTCGACCAGATGATCGGCTCCATGACCGAGTTCAAGCAGATCATCGGGCGCGGAACGCGAATCCGCGAGAAGGAGGGCAAGCGCTTTTTCGTGGTCATGGACTTCCGCAACGTCACGCGGCTCTTCGCCGACCCCGAATGGGACGGCCCCATCGAACAGGACGAGGGGTTCGGGAAAGAAGGCGAGGCAGTTCCCATTGCCGAAGTCCGCGAAGAGGCGCCCCCGCCATACGACCCCGCCCCGCCTCCCGCCACCGGCAAATGCATCGTCGGCGCCGACGGCTGCAAGGTTGAGATCACAGGCAAGTCCGTGTCCGTCTACGACGCGAACGGCAAGCTGCTGCGGCACGAGAGCATCGTCGACTACACGAAGACGAACATCACCGGGCAGTACGCGTCCCTCGACAACTTCATCGCCGGCTGGAACGCGTTGGGGAAGAAGGAGGAGATCCAGTCCATGCTCCTCGGTCGCGGCATCGACCTCGAGGCCATGAAGGCCGAGCAGGGCATGGCCGACGTCGACGACTTCGACTTCATCTGCCATGTCGCGTACGACCAGAAGCCGCTCACGCGGCGCGAACGCGCGGAGGGCGTCAGGAAGCGCGACTTCCTGAGCCGCTACGGCGGCGTTGCCCGCGAGATACTCGAGGCGCTTCTTGAAAAGTACATGGACTCCGGCGTCTACGAAATCGAAAAGACCGAAATCCTCAAGATCGACCCGTTCAGGAAATACGGCAGCCCGCCCAGAATCGCCGAGTACTTCGGCGGCAGGGAAGGGTATCTGAAGGCCGTGCGGGAACTTGAGCAGGCCCTCTACGGGGAGGTAGCATGACATGGCCAACAACCTTTCTACTTTTGTAAAGAGAGTCCGCGACATCATGCGCAACGACGCCGGCATCAACGGCGACGCCCAGCGCATCGAGCAGATCGCCTGGATGCTCTTCCTCAAGGTCTACGACTCCAAGGAGCTGGACTGGGAGTTCGACGACGACGGCTACGCGTCGATCATCCCCGAGAACTGCCGCTGGCGCAACTGGGCCACCGATGACCGCTCCGGCCGCGCCATGACCGGCGACAGGCTGCTCGACTTCGTGGACAACACGCTCTTCCCCACGCTCAAGGGGCTGGAGGTCACGCCCGAGACCCCCATCCGCAAGGCCATCGTGCAGACCACCTTCGCCGACGCCAACAACTACATGAAGGACGGCGTCCTCCTCCGCCAGGTCGTCAACGTCATCGACGAGCTCGACCTCTCCGACACCCGGGAGAGCCACGCCTTCGGCGACATCTACGAATCCATTCTGAAGGAGCTGCAGAGCGCTGGCTCGGCCGGCGAGTTCTACACGCCCCGCGCCGTCACGGACTTCATGGCGAAGATGATCGCCCCGAAGATCGGCGAGACGATGGCCGACTTCGCCTGCGGCACCGGCGGCTTCATCACGAGCTGGCTGAAGGAGCTGGAGGGACAGGTCAGGACGACGGAGGACCGGCGGAAGTTCGGCGCCTCGATCTACGGCATCGAGAAGAAGCAGTTCCCCTACATGCTCTGCATCACCAACATGCTCCTGCACGACCTCGACGTCCCGCAGGTCTTCCACGACAACTCCCTCCTCCGCGACGTCCTCGACTACACAGAGGACGACCAGTTCGACGTCGTCCTCATGAATCCGCCCTACGGCGGCAGCGAAAAGGCCGAGGTGAAGAGCCATTTCCCCACCGACCTCGCAAGCTCCGAGACGGCCGACCTCTTCATGTCCGTCATCATGTACCGCCTGAAGCGCGACGGGCGCGCGGCGGTCATCCTGCCCGACGGCTTCCTCTTCGGCACCGACAACGCCAAGGTCAACATCAAGCGGAAGCTGCTCTCCGAATTCAACCTCCACACCGTCGTGCGCATGCCCGGCAGCGTCTTCTCGCCCTACACCTCCATCACGACCAACATCCTCTTCTTCGACCGCACCGGCCCCACCAGGGAGACCTGGTTCTACCGCCTCGACATGCCCGAGGGCTACAAGCACTTCTCCAAGACGAAGCCGATGAGGCTGGAGCACTTCGCCCCCGTCGTCGAATGGTGGAAGAACCGCCGGGAACTGTCGGAGGACGGCTTCGACAAGGCGAGGAAGTTCACCGCGCGCCAGCTCGCCGACGAACTCGGCTACAACCTCGACCAGTGCGGCTACCCGCATGTCGAGGAGGAAATCCTCGCCCCCATGGACCTGATCCAGCGCTACCAGGAGGAGCGCTCCTCGCTCAACGCCGAGATCGACCGCGTACTACATGAGATAACAGAGAAGCTCGGAGGAAACGCATGATGAATGAAATGAGCAAATATGACGTTGCCGTCCACGCGATAAAGACGGCTATTCTGCAAAGCCAATACGACGCCGCGCGCTCCGTCAACGAGAAGCAGCTGACGCTCTACTACGGTGTCGGCAAGTTCATCTCCCTCAACTCCCGCAAGGGCTTTTGGGGCAAGGGCGCCATCGATGCCATCAGCGAACGTCTGCAACGGGAACTGCCCGGACTGCGTGGCTTCTCCGCAAGGAGTCTGAGGGATATGCGCATATTTTACGAAGAATGGTCTATGTTTGATGCGCCACAAGTCGCAGACGGTCGACTTGTTTTGGCAGACGCATCTGCCAAAACGTATGATGGTGAATCAAATCCTGACCTTTTACGTTCCAAGATAACCGAAGATTCCAATTTGGCAGTTGCAATTGCCAAAATTGCCGGAAGACATGCCGGAGAAACTCCGCAAGATCGCGCTCAATCTCACAATTCCACAATCCCACAATAGCGAAGGAACTGAGCCATGACTCCCCAGGAACTGAAGAACAGCATCCTCCAGCTCGCCATCCAGGGCAGACTCGTCGAGCAGCGCCCCGAGGAAGGGACGGCGTCGGAGTTGCTGCGGGAGATTTTAGCCGCAACCGCCTCCGCCGAGGCTACGGCGGTCAAGAAGGGAGGGGCGCGCTCCCGCGCGACCGCTTTGATGACTGGCGCCCGTCCCTCCCGTCGCACCGCCCGTCCCGCCAGCCCCTCTGGTCCCGCCAGTCCAACACCCGTTCCCCCAGAAGAACAGCCCTTCGACATCCCCGAAAGCTGGGAGTGGGTGAGAATTGGCGACCTTGGGGCGTCGACTGATACCGATTCATTTTGTGATGGACCGTTTGGTAGTAATCTGAAAACATCTCACCATATTTCTTCTCCAGAAGTGAGGATTATTCAATTGAGTAACATTGGAGAGGATGGATGGAAGGAAAATAATGTTAAATATACATCCTTCAGGCATTTAGAGACTGTTATTCCACGGTGTGAAGTGCATCCTGGTGATTTTGTCATAGCAAAGATGATGCCTGCAGGTAGAACAATTCAAGTGCCTGAACTGGGAACACGTATTACGCTTGGTTCAGATGCGATGAAATTCGTTCCTCATCCATTGTTAAACAAGCAGTTTTTGTTGTATGCCATGAGAAGCCATGTTTTTCTTGGACAAGTATATGCAGAAGCTCATGGCATAACAAGAGTCAGGACGACTTTGAATAGTGTAAAGTCATATTTCATTCCCCTTCCTCCCCTTGCTGAGCAGAAGCGCATTGTGGCGAAGATAGAGGAGCTGCTACCGCTGATCGACCGCTACGAAAAGGCGTGGAGTAAGTTGGAGGACTTCAACAGGCGCTTTCCCGTGGACATGCAGAAGTCCGTCCTCCAGATGGCGATTCAGGGCAAGCTCGTCGAACAGCGCCCCGAGGAAGGGACGGGCGAGGAACTGCTGCGGGAGATTTTGGCCGCAACCGCCTCCGCCAAGGCTGCGGCGGTCAAGAAGGGTGGGTCGCGCTCCCGTGCGACCGCTTTGAGGACTGGCGGGACCAGCGTGACTGGCGAGACTAGCGCCCGTCCCGCCCGTCGCGCCGCCAGTCCCTCCCGCCCCGCCGGTCCCGCCAGTCCAACACCCGTCCCGCCCGAAGACCAGCCCTTCGAGATTCCCGAGAGCTGGGTGTGGGTGAGATTGGAAGATGCGGCTAGTGTTCAGCTTGGAAAAATGCTAGACAAAGGCAAGAACAAGGGAACGCCATGTCCCTACCTAGCGAATCTTTCGGTTCGTTGGCGCTCTTTTGATTTGTCAGATTTGAGGACGATGCCTTTCACCGAATCCGAATGCGAGAAATTCGCATTACTACCGGGAGATGTCCTCATGTGCGAAGGTGGCGTGCCTGGGCGTTGTGCAGTATGGCGGGAAAAGAATTCACCCGTCAAATATCAAAAGGCAATCCACCGAATTCGAAGTACCATCCTTTTCCCCGATTACACCCAGAAGTTTTTCGAGGCGATTTGCGACAGTTCGTGGTTTGCAGAACGGTTTACGGGAACGACGATAAAACATTTGCCACGAGAAACCTTAATGAACATTCCTATCCCTCTCCCGCCCCTTGCCGAGCAGAAGCGCATTGTCGCCAAGCTGGAGGAGATTCTGCCGCTGTGCGAGCGGCTGAAAGGGGCGATGCCATTATGAGATTCTGCAATTATGGGAGTATGGGAATGTGGGATTATGGGAATGCGCGAAGCGGGCTATCTCATAATTTCATAATCTCACAATTCCACAATTCCACAATCCCACAATGCTACACGCGCATCGTCGCCAAGCTGGAGGAAATCCTGCCGCTGTGCGAGCGGCTGAAAGGGGCGGGCAATCTCATCCAGAGAGCTTTGGTATAATATTTGTTAAAACGGTGAACTAAATGAGCACCAACGAGAACCAGATAATGCAGATTCCCTCAGGTGAAGTCTCTTCCATCGATGATGACTTCATACGATCGCGAATTTTTACGATTCGCGGCGTTCAAGTGATGTTTGACCGTGATTTGGCGGTGCTGTACGGAGTCGAGACAAGAGTCTTGAATCAAGCTGTTAAGCGCAATGCAGATCGATTTCCATCCGACCTAATGTTCCAAGCCGAGGCTTCGGAGGTCGCAGACGCTGTTGCCAAGGCTGCAGTTGAACATCCTAGTTCAAGATCACAATTTGTGACCTTGAAAAAAGGGCGTGGGCGAAAGTGAATGAAATACTGAATCGCCTCAATGTCGGCGAAGTCCCTCCGCAGGGTGTCTTCTACGACGGGCAGCTGTGGGATGCGCGGGCGTTGGTGCTGAAGCTGATTTCGTCTGCGAAGCGTTCGTTGATCCTGATCGACAACTGGGCGACGCCGGAGGTGCTGGACCTCTTTGCGAAGAAGCGGGCAGGCGTGAAGGTGACGATCTTCACCTCGGAGCATTACGACAAAAACCATGCTCCCCGCCACTAAAGAAAGAGGCTTTTGCGGCGGGGACCAAGGCTACAGTGTAAAACGGAGTTTTTTGGTAAACACGCACTATGAACGATACGCAAATGGTTGAGAACCGACAAATAATTGAGGAAACGCCTTCGTCGCCAAACTGGAGGAAATCCTGCCGCTATGTGAGCGGCTGAAAGGGGCGATGCCATTATGAGATTCTGCAATTATGGGAGTATGGGAATGTGGGATTATGGGAATGTGCGGCGCGCTCAATCCCAGAATTCCATAATCTCACAATCTCACAATTCCACAATCCCACAATGCTACACGCGCATTGTCGCCAAACTGGAGGAGATTCTGCCGCTTTGCGAGCGGCTGAAAGGGTCTTTGGAGGAAAAATCATGACCATTGCACTCGCAGAAGACTTCGTCCTGTCCTCGAACATTTGCTTGTCGCGGCCTTTTCCGGTATCGGACAACAGCTCGTCGATCAATCGCAGTTGACTCGTTCTCTCTGCCCGGCGGTGATGTTATTGCCGTGGAAGTGTTGCCGTCCGATCAGCCTCCGGTCAGGTATCGTGGGCGCACATGGATTCGTATCGGTCCTCGTCGCGACATCGCCACACCAGCGGAGGAGACGATATTGGCGGAGCGCAAGGCGCGGAACTTCACCACGTTTGATTCACGGCCGTTCTTCTGTTCGGCAGGAATCCGCGCTACTTCTTTCCGGGTGCGTATGTGCAGTATGTCAATTTCAATGGCTTGAACAATGCCGCGCCAATCCTGAACGAGCATCCGTTCAAGGGGCCAATCGTCAGGATGTTGTCGCAGATTGACCTTTTCATCGAGACGTCCATTGCAAGGAAACGGCCTGTGCCCGTGACGGCGCTCAGGGAGAAGACGGTCTTCGACTATCCCAAGGCGGCAATTCGCGAACTGTTGATGAACGCCATCATGCACCGTGACTATCAGGGCAATGCGCGGAATCAACTCTTTGAGCGGACTCAACAAGGTCAACGTGGACTTCAGGCCCGCGATCGACCAGAAAGAGCGTAATGCAGTCAACGCGGACCAGCCGCAGTTGATACTGGACATCAACCTGGATGACGAGGTGCCTCCCGCGAAAACCGACACCAGGAACGTCGTGCGGCAGCTGGACGTGCTGCTCCTGAACGCGGCGAACAAGTCCGTCGCCGCTGACGCCGCGAAGAAGATCGACGTGGGCGGAGGCGAAGGCCAACCCCAAGGGCCGCTATCTCCTCAGGGGCTTGCGCCCCCATGTTCTTCGCCCGCGTCCTGCGCAACCTCGACGGGGTCCTCGCCCGATCTTGACCCAGGGGTGGCTCACCGCGAAGAACCTCATCAAGCTCCGCTTCCCCGACATGGTCAAGGCGAGGGCGACCGGCCTCTACGAGCAGCTCCTCAACGGCAGCAACAGCATGCGCTACGACCTTCAGGTCTCGGAAGACGGCACCAAGGCCACCCTCACCACCAGCTATTTCTGCCAGGCGACGGTGGGCGCCGGCGCCAAGCCCCTCGACACCTTCGCCCCCTTCACCGTGCAGACCCGGCTGACCTTCGACCTCTCGGCCGAAGTCCCGACCGTGATTGACGCCCGCTTCGCGCAGACGATTGACTGAGGCTGGCGGCCGAAGTCGGGGATTGCGATTCTCCGGTCGGCGAGTTCTCCGGAGACTACCGCGCGACGAGGGGCAGGAATTCAAGACGACCCAGTTTCACGACGAGTCGTTCCGGATGGAACTGGACGGCCGCCGCAGGATAGTCCGTGTTTTCGATTGCCTCGACGACGCCGTCTGTCGCGCGTGCCGTCACGCGGAACCCGCGCCCCAGTTTTTTCACCGCCTGGTGGTGCGTCGAGTTCACCAGCATGGACAGGGAGGGCCCGGCTTCGTCCGGGCCGCCCGTCCGCGATAAAAGCCCAATGCGTTTCGCAATTGCGGAGTCCGGCTCGAAGAAAACCTCGTGCAGGCCTTCGTCCTTGAGATGGTGGCCGTCTGGGTTGCAGCCCTCGTATTCTGAGGGCAGGTCCTGCCAAAGTGTTCCGCCGAAATAGACGTTGAGAACCTGGCACCCGCGGCAGATTCCAAAGAGCGGTTTGCGCCGCGGCACGGCCGCGTCCAGGATGGCGAACTCCCAGGCGTCGCGCCGCTGGTTGACTTTCCCAATCTTCGGTGACGGTGTTTCGCCGTAGCGGGATGGATCTATATCCACCCCGCCTGCGAAAAGGATCGTATCGCAATCGTCCACGAGGCGGGCAATCTCGTCCTTGTTGTCCGTGGCCGTGAGCACGACGGGTTCCCCGCCGGCCATGCGCACGAAATCGATGTAGGCCGAGCCCATGTGCTCGCCTTCCGTCGGGCAATACTCGGGAAGACCCACGCGCCAGCCATTCAACATGCCAAACTCCTCATGTTTCTCCTGTGAAAACAACAAAAAATCGTAGTCAAACCGGGATGTAAAGTCAAGCAATCGTTGATAATGGGTTGTGCTGTATAGTAAAATCATATGTGTAAGTATTCGAAAGGGTAATTCGCTTATGAACGCACGCAAACGCCTTATGTTTTTCACGGCTTTGGCCGTGGGACTGGAAGTGGTCTGTCATGCGGCCTTCTTCATCAACCAGTATTACACGGACAACGCAGTCCTCCAACGCGGTGTGGCGCTGCCTGTTTGCGGCACTGCGAGTGCGGGGGCGACGGTCACGGTCGACTTTGCAGGTACGTCGGCTTCGGCCACTGCCGATACGAATGGGTTCTGGAACGTGTCGCTGCCGGCGCAGAAGGCCGGTGGTCCGTACACGATGTCTGTTTCGGACGGCAGGCAGACCCTGACGGCCACTAACATTGTGGTGGGCGAGGTGTGGCTCGTGAGTGGACAGTCCAACGCCTACTTCCCAATTGAACGCTTTGCCGAGAAGGACGACTGGCTAAAGGACGCGGACTGTCCGAATGTCCGGTTCATCATGGCCAGCAAGACACATCTTGCATGGCATGTCAAACCCGATTCCTGGCGGGTCGCAACTCCCCAGACCATCGGGAAGTGTTCGGCGATGGGCTTCTTCTTCGCAAAGGAGCTTCAGCCGTCCGTTGACGTGCCGGTCGGCGTGGTCGTGGCTGCGGTTGACGGATCGGTAATCGCGTCATGGCAGACAGACGGGAATAATTACAGGGATTACATGGAGAACGCCCTGGAGCCGCTCGTCCCGTTTCCCGTAAAGGGCGTGCTATGGTATCAAGGCGAGTCGGACGGCATGTTCGCGAAGGGGTATAACTACCGATTCCAGCTGCAGAAGCTGATTCGAGACTGGCGCGCGCGCTGGAACGCCCCGGAGATGCCGTTTTTCGTCGCGCAACTTCCCTATTTCAAGGCATACGACCTTTGGCACGAAGTGCGTGATTCGCAGAACTGGGTGGGCGCGCAGGAACGGGGCGTCTATGTCGTGCCGACGCTCGACATCGGCGACCTGAACAACATCCATCCGCCCCGCAAGCCGGAGCTTGGCCGGCGTCTAAGCGTTTTCGCGCGCAAATATGTCTACGGCGAAAAGGACCTTCACCCGGAAGGACCGGCATTCCGTGGCGCGGAGGTGAATCCGGAAAACCCCGGCGAAATGCTGGTCCACTTCGACACGCATTCGCCGATTACAAGCGGCGACGGCCAGCCGCTGAAAGGGTTTAAAGTCGGCGGCCAGTTCTGCGGCCGGTTGAGTTTCCAGACGGCGACCGTCCGCATTGTCGATTCGAATACGGTGGCGGTTTCCAGCGCCAATATCAAGGAGCCGATAGCCGTCCGCTACGGCTTTTCAAACTCCGACACGGTGAATTTCTTCGATGCCGAGGGCAATCCGGCTGGTGCCTTCCGCAGCGACAACTTCAAGTTGCCGACCCAGCCGGCGGAGGGACAACCATGATCAAGATCATCCAAGGCGACATTACGACTCTACAAGTTGACGCGATCGTCAACGCGGCGAACCAGGTGATGCTGGGGGGCGGCGGCGTGGACGGCGCAATCCACAACGCGGCAGGACCGGAGCTTTACGAAGCCTGCCTCAAGGTGCCGGAAGTGCGTCCTGGCATCCGCTGCCCGACGGGCGAGGCGCGGATCACGCCGGGCTTCCGCCTGCCCGCGAAGTTCGTGATACACACCGTCGGGCCGGTCTATCGTGACGGACAACACGGCGAACCCGAGAAACTCGCGGCATGCTACCGCAACTCCCTTGCCCTCGCGGCGGAAAACGGTTGCAAGTCCATCGCCTTCCCAAGCATTTCCACCGGTGTCTACGGCTACCCCATCGAGGACGCGGCGAAAATCGCGGTCCGGGCAGTTCAAGAGTTTTTAGCCGCAAAGAGCGCAGAGAGGGAGGGCCGCGCTTCGTCGCGGCCGCAAGGGGAGGGACGCGCTCCCGCGCGTCCGCAAATGGACGTCATCTTCTGCTGTTTCTCGGCGCGGGCTGCGGCGGTGTATCAACACTTGTTGCCTAGAAATTGACCATCTGCAAGTATATGCGTTGGTTCTGGCAGCTATATGCGCCTTTTGTATTGAGTCCACAAGTTGTGGACAAATCGGAGCCGGCAATTGGTCCACAACTTGTGGACTCAATTACCCCCCAACTTGTGGACGAATTGGATTCACCTGTTTTCCACGTACCATGGGGGCATCAGAGGTATATCTTTGACAAGTTCCGCAACGACCCTGACAAGGCAATGTTCTACGTCCGTGAAACGGTGAAGAACGGTTGGAGCAGGGCGGTGTTGCTGAACTTCCTCGACACAAAGCTGCACGAGCGGCAGGGCAAGGCCGTGTCGAACTTTTCTGTGGCGCTGCCGGAGGCGGACAGTGATCTCGCACAGGAGGTCACCAAAGACCCATACTGCTTTGACTTTATCGCGCTCACGCCCAAGTATCGCGAAAAGGAGCTCAAGGATGCGATGATGGCGCATATCGAGAAGTACCGTAAGACGAAGGACAACACAATGGTTAAGTGGGCGTTGGAATCCTCCCAGCAGCCGATAGGCATTTCAGAATACCGCATCAGCGAAATACTCCCCAAGGAGGTCGCAAGCGACCTGCCTAGCATCGCGGACATTGAATCGGCGGTTGGAGGAGCTGATTGAGGGACGAAATCCCGCCGTCTGCGGCTGAAGCAGCGCAGTCTATGCGCAGAGTTTGACCAGCATGGTGTGAATATGAACACCGAAAGGGCCGGAAACGTCCGTTTCCGGCCCTTTTTGTGCCTTGGCATGGAGATTGCGGTAATGTTTGGCGATGAAAGGAACCAAACGTTATGTTCAACAAATCACATAAGAGAGTCAACAGACATTTCAAAACACAAGTTGCCACGCGCAGGATCGGGGAGCCACCCAGGCTCTATCTCTATTCGGTTGTGACCGCGACTGCAATATGCGGTGCGGGGGCTGTCGCCTTCGTCCATTTCCTCATGGAGACGCCGGATGGGGACATGTCCGCGGATGTACTCGGCCATCTGGCGCAGACGTATCCCGTTTGGACGGGACTTGTCACACTCCTTCTTTTCGTTGTTGAAGTGGCCGCCCTGGATGTTATGGGGTGGGAAACTGCGTCGTGTATCACGGGATTGCGCCATCGGGGGGACACCACGGTTCGGCAGGTCGCTTCTACGCGTCTGGCCATCCAGGTCTCGTTCACGGCCTTGATGGTGCTGCTCTTCGCGCTCTTCCCCGCCGCCTTCCCGCATCCCCACGGACGGCCGCCTTACCTGGGCTTGGCCATGCTCACCATCCCGATTCTTCTGGCGGCCGTGCAGTGGTTCCGGGCGGCGCGGGATTCTGGTTTCACGCAGAGCCGCTGATGGAGCGGAGAGGTTGCTTTCGCTTCTTGGAGACTTAGAGATTGGGAGAGGTGGAGGAAAACTCGATAGGTGCAAGGCTACGCTAACGCTCATCCAACATACCTCGGAAAGACATTGACATTCCAACGGGTTTCAAGTAGTATTTTCGACACAATGAGGATGAAGTAATGGAACAAGATGCTAAGATCGACGCCGCGACTGCGGCCCGCGAGCTGACGCTTGCGTTGCTTTTTTTGAACCGCTTCCGCGAGAAGGTCGGGGCGAACGCCTGGACTCCTTGGCGCGCATGGAAGGGCTTCGACTTCGACACACTCGACAAGCTGGCGGAGGCCGGTCTCATTTCCTCAAGCCGAACGGCCAAATCCGTTTATCTCACGGACGAGGGACTTGCCGAGGCCCAGCGCCTGCTCGCCAAATTCGGCATTGCCGACTGGCCGAAGCTGGAGGGGAAGTGAGCGGAAACTCTGGGGGAAAGACGTTCTTCTTCTTTGGTCCGGCGAATCGTCGCCAAAAGAACCAAGGGATGATAGAAAGTGTTTCCCAGCCGCCTCCGAATTTGGTACGATTATGTCATCACGGAGACCACCCATGAGCGAACTTGTCAGAACCAGCGGCCACGAAGCCCGCGATTTCCACAACCTTGTTTTCAACCACTGCAACATGAACCCCAACCGCAACGGCTGCCACAATCGTGCAAGGTAAAAAGGAACATGCAATGAAGAAAATCGAAACCGTTTCAAACATAGGAATCACCCATGCTGGCGATCGGTCCCATGCCGTGATTGTCTCGTACCAGACGGAAGACGACGACGTTGCGATCATCCGCGATCTTCCCAGCATTTGCGTTGCCTATCTCGAAATGGGCTTTTTGGTTGATGCCGACGACAAGTGGCATTTCTACGATGCCGAAGGCAAGCTCGTTGCTTCTGCGCTAAAGGCAGATATTGGTGAATGTACAGAGGTGTCCGTCCTTGGCGACCATTACGTTTTTGACAAAACACCGGAATTACGGACGCTCAATGGTGGCAAACTTGCTCCAGATGTGGATGTCCTCTGCATAGACGCTAAGGGCCAACGATTGCCATACCCGACTGAGAAACATATCTGCATCAGCCGTAAGGATCTGTTTCCGGCTGGCGACTACGCGCGTCAAGATGACGACCTGTTGGATGACGAAGATGATGATTGCAACGAAGAGGCAATGGGGTGGGCTGAGCGGAAGAAGATTTACAAACGAGCCCTTAAGGATGATGGTGAACCGACCGATAAGATAATATCGTGAGGAACAAAATGAATATCGCAAATCTTGAGTTTTTATTCAGGCAATCTTTCTCTGGATACAGGGCTGTTACATACGTCCAAGATGGTGTGTTCCCCGCTTACATCCAAGCATTCCCATGCGAAGGAAACACGAACATTCATTATGAGTTGATTCAACAGGTGAAAGATGGGGACGTCTTTCTGGAGTTTCATGTTGAGAGAGGCCATTATTGGGAATATGAAGCCGAAGTTGATGACCTGACAAATGCATTCGTTCAGCACAACCGAGATATTCTCCATACATCATACTACAGTTCACAAATATGGCGGTGTAGGCGTCCTGTTAATCAACCGAGCGACTTGTCGGACGACGCAAGAATAATGAACGACGCCGTAACAACGGTTTTCTCGAAACGTGGAATTGCGTCCACAGATGAGCACGACGGCATCAAGCAGGTTGGAATTGCCCAAATAGGAATGCTGGACTTGATTAAATGGCATCTGAAAATGCCGCCTGTCCAGCGTGAGTATTGCTGGAATGCCGCCGATGTTAGGCGCATGATTGACGATCTGCAAGATTGGAGAACGAATCATAGAGGTCTAAAATATCATTTTGGAAGTGTCATTCTCAAGGAAAAAGAATTGAATGGAACAGACAACAGTTATGAAATCTTCGATGGGCAACAACGATTGACGACATTCGCATTGTGGTTGAATGCCGTCCGTGACGAAAGTGTGCCTCTGTTGAATGAAGAGGCTTTGTATTCAAGTCGTTCGCGAAAATGTCTCCACGATGTCTGGAAGGAACTGAAGGAAAACAAGCGAGAAGACTTGTTGCAGTGGGCAGAACAATTTGTTGATGTCTCGATAGTGAAGATTGCCCTAGCGGCTCCAGCAGACCTTCCGTTCCGGTTTTTCAACCATGTCAATTCATCTGGCGTAAGACTGACGGATTACGAATTGCTGAAGAGTCACCACTTGCGGTTTGTAGGTGCCGATCTTTCGCAAGAAGCCGCGAAAAGATGGCATGATCTAGAATCGGCATCGGACGGGAACGTTTCATTGACAGAACGCCTTTTGCATCAGACGCTCTATCGACTAAGAATGTGGTCAACAGGTGAACGCGGAGCCTTTCCATTTGATGCGGCCAACACGAATGAGCGATTGCTGTTCCGGCATTTCCGCGCCACCGCCGCGACGCCGTTGGGAATCATGGCGTTCCCCCGCCCAATGGAGTTTGATTCGCTGGTGACCGGCGGTATGGCGTTCTTCGATTTCGTCTCTCGACAACGGTCTGCGTTCGAGGCTTTTTCAAAGGAACCGGCAATCAAAGCGCTTGACGATTGTCTGTCTTGGCACAGCAGAGGCGTATTGTGGGCTGGAATCAGGGCATTGTGTTTTTTGTACTATCTTCGGTTCGGCACGGCATATCTTGGTAAGGCGGTTTGCCGCATATCGCGACATGTTTCCATAATCCGCAATCAAAATCGCGTGATGGGTTCACACTTGTCCAGGCGTCCGGAATTCAGGGAAGTTTGCGATTTGCTGCGGCGGGCAACAGATGAAGGACAGTTCTTCGCCGCTCTTGAAACCATTAGATCAAGCGACGAACCTGATCGAAACGGAACAACGAAAGAGAATTATTGGAATTCTCTCGAACACCTTCAGAAGGAACTTGAAAATGTTTGAAACCACATTTGAAATGCCGCTCACGCCGGAGCGCATTGTTGAGAAGAACATCGTTTTGAATGTGCCAATCTACCAGCGGCTCTTTGTATGGCGAACAGACCAAATCAGAAATCTGCTCTTGGATTTGTATCGGGCATGTACGGACGATTCCCCCAATGCATACAACATTGGCGTGGTTTCCGTATGGGCAAACCCGGCCGAAAGGGGGGCATGGGATCTTGTTGATGGTCAGCAAAGATTGACCTTCCTGTCCCTGTTTGCGGCTTGGGCGGTGTCGAATCTGCAAAATCTGCAAAAAGAGTCCAAGGCGGCAGAAGCATGGAGAAAATTCTTGTTCGTTGGAGTCGAGAAGATGCGGCTCCACTTTTTTGGCCGTCCAGAAGACGAAAAGGCGATTAAGGATTATTCGTCAGGGAAAATACCGCAGAACGGTTCATTTGGAATATTCGCGAGAACCGCCGAAGAGTTTCTGAAAGGGAAAGAGTGTGATTGGGAAAAGTTTGCCGGATTCGTTTATTCTTACTGCTCGTTTTTGGCAGACGCCTTGCCGGAAGGGTATGGCCCGCACGAATTGAATCTGCATTTTGAAAGAATGAACTCAACTGGGCGTCAACTTGAACCAATTGACATCGTGAAAGGATTGTTCTTCTCGGCCGAAGACTTGTCTAAAGAGTGGAATATCGTGTTTAGGACGAATGGGCAGTCAATCCACGAGGAGACCAGTATCGCGAAAATCATTTCGGCTAACAACTCGAACATAAATGACAAAGACGATGAAAACACGGACGCTGGCGGGGAAAAAAGTGAAACGGAACGACTTGTTTCGGACGAAACCTTGCTCCTTCATTCGCTTCGACTGGCAAGCGCTGACACTGGAGTTTCTCTCGATAAATCTCGGCTTCTTGAAACATTCGACCATTATGTGGGAAAGCGAGATGGCGCAGCCCCAATCACTGCCAACTCTGTTATTGAAGCGCTGAAGGAGTATTCTGCATGGATGGATCGGCACATAGTCCGTATGGAAAAAGACGACAGGGGCGGATGCAACAAATTTGTTTTTGTTTCGGACAAAGCGGAAGATATTGACTTCGACGAAAACACTAATGGTAAAGAACATTGTTTTAGTGCTGAAAGGCGGATGTTGAAGCAGTTTGAATCGATGCTTTACGTCTCGTCGGATGATTCCCAGAGTTGGATACTGGAAGCATATCTTAGATCAAACAAGTCATTTCAAAACGAAGATGCCCTGCTGACAATCCTAAAGACGATTGACATTAGTCGGCACGAACTATCAGAGCAGGCGATGCGAGAAAAGCGGTGCTGGTCGTATGGTACGATAGACAGGTACTGGTTTTGGAAGTTGGATTATCTGCTTTGGGAACGCCACGAGCAAAACAAGCGGGACGATTTGTTCTCTTGTCTTCGCGATGAAGACCACGACGCAATCGGCCAATTCACATTTCGTAGAGATCGTTCCATTGAACATCTTCATCCGCGAAATCCACCTCCCACGGGTGAGGGCGACGACTGGAAGGAAGATCACGAAAAACATGGTAATACTGCTCGCGATGGCTTCGGCAATCTGGCAATGATTTCTTCATCGTTCAATTCTTCGCAAGGGAATGACTCCATTTCCACAAAAATGGGCCGCATTGACGATCAGGTTCGAGAGAAAAGACTACAAAGCATCAAGTTGCTTCTCATGGTCCGCTCTGTCCAATCGAATCCGCAAGGATGGACAGTCAAGGCGGCTTGTGACCACGAGGAGCAAATGTTCAAACTGTTAAGCGTGGATTGAATTTGGAAGCACAAATTTGGCTTCAGAAGCCAATGAAACAACTCAGAGAAAGCTACTGCATACACAGCCCATGATCCGCTTGCATACCGTCCAACCACACGACCGCGACTTGCTTTGGAATATCAACCAGAAGTACCTGTATGAGATGACGATGTTCTACCCGGACGAGATGGATGAAGCCGGGAACTTGCATTACGGACACTTTGAGGAGTATTTCACGGACCCGAAGCGGGTAGCCTATTTCATCTACAATGACGAAGTCCTCGTCGGGTTCGCCATGCTCTGCCCGTACTCGAACCTGGGGCGGAATCCCGACTACACCATGGCGGAGTTCACGATCTTCCCGTCTTACCGGAGACGGCATTTTGCCCTGGAGGCCGCGAAGCAGATTCTGGAAACGCATTCAGGACAATGGGAGATCAAGTACAACGAAAAGAACCTCGCCGGAAAGCGGTTGTGGCATGCCGTGACGGCTCCGTTCAAACCGGAGGTGTGCCACCTGAACGACGAAGAGACGGTGCTGGTCTTCACCACTCCCAAGGATTAGAATGAAGTCCCTTAATGACAAGTCCGTAGAAATGCCAATTGCCATCCGTCCTTTCCTTCGCGCGGTTGAGGTCAGCCCCGACGAGCAAAGCATTGAGCGCGCGTTGAAGCTGGCCTTGCGACGATTGCCGGAAAACGTGCGGCTCTCGTTTTTCGCCCATGCCATAACATCGCCTTTACCGCATGCGGCCAAGGCCGCGCTGTGGCGCGTCATCCGCTATTCGCATTTCTGGTGGAACGTGGACGCGCTGCTGCAGGGGGATGTCATGGGGAACCCCGTTGTCCAACGGGCATTTGCGGATGCTGTGGCCATGCGCCGCTGGACGGTTCTGCATCATCGCCCAGGATGGGAATACGCCCGCGCAACGCTTTCCGGGAAGGAGCTGGATGGGTTAGCTCCTGCGACGCGAGGCGCGACGAAACGAGAAGTGCTCATTTTTCTAATCGTCCATTGGAGCGACACGGATTTGGCCAATGTCATCCGCGAGAGGTTTTCCGAGGATGTTCCGGCATTCGCAGATGTCCGGGGAAACGGAATCCTTTGGTATCTAACATATCGGACGGATCAGCAGGTTGACGGCGGATTCGCTTGCCCTCAAACAGCGGGAACGTTGATTTCCCTTGGTGCAGACCCATGTCTTGAGAATGAATTGGGTCTTTGCTGGAACGACGTGTCACGGCATTTCGTCAGGTGAAGAATGCAATGCAGACTTTGAGTTGGGAAGACTTTGGCAAGAAGTGGCAAAATTTGCATTCTGTATGCACAGTTAGGCTTTATATGAAGAAATATTCACAAAAAGTGAATAAATTATGATACAATATTCACAAGTGGAGTTTTGCTGATGTGGATAGAATCCTACGATTTTGCTGATGCGAACAGAATGAAGCATTACGCGAAGAGGCACCGTCGTGAGTATGTTTCCTGTTTGGCCAACCTGGCCGATGTCATAGCGGCTTTAAACGACGGATTGAGCGTTACGGCAATTCCGTTCGGCTTTTTCCGGTCGGAACATGAGGATGTATATCGCATTGGCCAGACGAATGTCAAGCACCCACATGAGACAAGACTTTATGTGTACGCATGCGTGATGCAAACGACTGTCTATGTTCTGACAGTCGGTGATAAATCAACTCAACAGGTTGATATCAATGCTTGCCACGCAAAGGTTCGAGAACTGAAAAAGGCGCTGGCGGCTAATGCCGCGGCGGAAAAGGAGATAAACAATGGCTGACAATGTGACGCATGATTTCGCTGGGAGGGCGGCAGCCTTTATTGGCGATGACACAATCGCCGACGAGGTGGTTGCCTCGCAGAACGCCACGAAGACCGCGAGATCTCTTGCGCGTGAACGTGCCAAACGCGGCCTTTCGCAAAAAGAGGTCGCGTCACGAATGGGCGTATCCCAGTCCAAGATTTGCCGGATGGAGGATTCACTGGATGCTGACCTTTCTTATGGGGACATCGAGTCATACGCCCATGCCTTGGGTCTGGATGTGAGCTTGTTTTACGACGCAGTTGATGCAAGTCGGGAGACGCGGGCGGCAAACTTCGCGAACGCGATAGCCGACATGATAGACAAACTGCGAACGTTGCTGCCAGAAGATTCCCGATATACTGACGCCATGGATCGATTCGCCGGCGGCGTTTTGTTTCCCATAGTCCGTCGACAGGCAACGTAATGTTCGCCGCGTGACGCCGCCATGACCACCTTCCTCTCCAATCGTGCCATCTACGAGACTGTTATCCGCGATGCCGTGCCGCAGACGCGGGAACGGCTGTGGATTGCGACGGCCGACATCAAGGACATGTACGTGCCTCCTACGCACAGTATGTGTGCTACGGAGGCCGGGCGAGGCGGACGGGACATGGTGCCGTTTCTGGCGGTTCTGGCCTCTCTGCTGAAGCGCGGCGTCGAGATCCGTCTCATCCACGCGAAGGAGCCGGGGCCGAACTGGCGCGAGGACTTCGACCGCTATCCGGGTCTCTGGGGCGGCATGGAGCGCATGCTCTGCCCCCGCGTCCACTTCAAGTGCGTCATCTTGGACGGTGTAAAGGCCTACTTTGGCAGCGCGAACCTCACCGGCGCCGGCATGGGCGCGAAGTCGGAGCGCAAGCGCAACTTCGAGAACGGCATCTTCACCGTCGACCCCGCGCTTGTCGAGCCGCTCGTCGAGCAGTTCGACCTCGTCTGGCGTGGCGAATACTGCCACGATTGCGGCCGCCGAGAACACTGTGGAGATCCCGTGGCGTGATGGCGAGTTGCTTCCGCCTCTGGGAGTTTTGGAGGCTTGGAGATTTTTAGTTCCAGACAGGATTCACAGGATTGGCAGGATTAGGTGCGCTTTGGGATTTGGGATGTTGTATATGGTTGTTCAAGTTGTCTGGCATTTCAAACCGTACGACCTGCTTGCGACACCAGTTCAGATGGTAAAAAGGAGGATGATGCAATGCATTTCAGATTTGTCAAGAAGGTGCCTATCGTTGAGATAGGCGGGAAGACGTGTTTTCTCGACACGGGGTTTCCGGGCGTGACGATGCCTGTATGCGCAGGGGTCCAGGAATCTTTCGGGATTCCTGGCATTCACGTTGCGGGCGTATTGGCGCTAAGGCGGTACACGAAGTTCGACTATTCGAACAGCGAGATCACTACCTCCGAGGAACCAATTCCCCTTGAGGGCGGGACAACGGTACCGCTAGTGTCACGCGGTGTCTGGCTCGTGAAGATGACGGTCGGCGGCGTCGAGGATTGGCGTTATATCGACACTGGCGCGGCATACTCGTATGTGCACTCTCTGTCGACCAAATACCCGTTGGCAGGAATTGCTGAGGAATGCGATTTCTTGGGCAATCCTTGGACTGCGCCTGTACGCCGCGTCCCATGCGAGTTCGCCGGCCACTCATTTGAGATCCTTTGCGGCGACGCGAAGGACAATCATGCCATGGTTCCGCCCGAAGGTGTAATCGGCTACGACTTCTTCGCCAACTTCACTATCGTCGTAGACAGCGTCGAGGGTAAGATGATATTTGTCAAGGCGTAATGGCGAGTAGCTTCCGCTACTGGGAGAAAAGGAGCTTGGAAGAAAGGAGTTTCCGACAGGATTCACAGGATTGACAGGATGTGAGGCGCAGGGCATGAACCGCCAGTACGTTTTGCCACAGGGAAGACATCACTCAAGCAACCATGTGCCCGTACTGACGGTTCAGCCCTGCGTAGTTATGTTTGACACGCGAGGATCGGGCTTGCTATACTGCTCACAGGTGGAGAACGAACAATGAAGGAAGACATTAAGAGTATTGAACGACTTCTTAAAGAAGCCGGGACAATCCTCAAGGATAGAAATGAGACAATTGCCAAAGGTGCAGGATTCAATGTATTCCGACTCTGCGGAGTGAATCACTACGAGATCTGGCATTCCAAGATACTGGCAGAGTTTTTTAATCCGCAGGGAAGTCACGGACAAGGAGCACGTTTTCTAACATGTTTTCAGAAGCTGTTGGAAGATAACTATGGGTTTAATGGCGTTTTTTCCAATAAGACAATTGTTCAGACAGAGGTTACAGGATATACCGATGACGATTCCGTTGGAAGGATGGATATCCTGATAGAGGATAAGTCGGAAAAGAGTGTTTGCATCATAGAAAACAAACTCTTCGCCGGAGAGCAGCCAGAGCAGCTTGATCGGTACGCAGCCTGGCTGAAAAACGAACGCAAAGGTTGGAAGTCCATATTGGTTTTTCTCACGCTGAATGGCCGAGAGGCCTGGTCAAGCAAAGACCCAGGTCAATATGCGAGGCTTGCCTACGTCTCGCAAGATGATCAGCTGGATTTGGAAAGCTGGATTGATTCGTGCGTGGAAACTATCAGTGGACAAGGAAAGATTTCTGTCCAATCAGCATTGGAACAGTACAAGGGACTAATAATTTGTTTAGCGAAAGGAGAACAAGCCATGTCCGAAGCAATCGTTGAAAAACTCAAAGGGAGGATGGAGTGCGCAAAACTCATTTTTGACAACTATGAGGCAGCGAAGAAAAACATTGAAGAAATGTTTTTTAATGAAATTAATGAGGAGATGCATAAGCTTGAGTGGGTCATCGATGATTGGCCAGCGTTAAAAACTTCTAGTTCCAATGGTGAGCGAGGATGGAGATGGCGACTTAAGGATGCGAAACGTAAAAAGCGCGAGATTTGGATTAGTGTCTTCATTGGGCTTCCAAATGAAACAGGCATCTGTGATGTCGGGATTTTCGGAAAAGACTTCAAGTCAGAAACAACAAAGCGGTCTTTTTACAAATGGTGTGTAAAAAACAAGTTACATCTTGAACGTCTAGGATGGTATGTGGCGGATGATCAGAGTGATCCGTACCCTTTATGTCAGAGCGTGTCGGATGGAGAAGGAAGTTCTTTCCTATGGGATGCAAAATTCTACGATAGAATTACCGACGGGAAAGATTTTCAGTATCGCGAAAGGGTAAAGAAGTCCATAATCGACAACCTTTATGAACTCCATACAATAATGGAATCGTTTATCAGGGATGCTGAATGATCGTAATGATAATTTTATCCGTGTCGGCCATGCCGATGGCGTGAGGCGGTTGCCGAACGCAAAAACCAAGTTGTTTTTCCCCGTTGTCCTGGTTGTTTCCAAGCCCATTCTGCAACGGCCTTGGGGGGAGGTGGGCGAGGCCGTGTTCAGGTAAAGCGCTTTTTTCTTGCTTGTGTCGAATGTGTTGTATACCCTACGTCACGTGGCACGCTCTTTACGACTACTGCGTTACCCTCGCCCCTCCGGCGGAGCGTTAGCGAAGCCTTGCTGCCAATCGGAGTTTAGTCTAGCCGGGATTCTCGGGAGCCGGGTGCCGCTGCGGTTTCGGGATCTTGCGGCCGGGTGTGAGCCGCGTTAGCGGCGAACAAACCCGGGTGTCAAACACCTCATTTTTTGACCACAATGATTGAATTTTGACAACCGGAGATGCGGAAGCGCTTTGTTTTCGCCCTTTTCAGTGTTGGCATGGATTGTGCGGTTGCTTTGCCGTTGACTAAAGCGCAAATAGGAGATAACTACAATGTCCAAGTACAACGGCGAATACAGAAGCGACTACGCGGCACTGCTCATGGGGGAGTTTTTCAGGAACAGTCTGCGTTATTTCAAGGGAGACGTCAAAGATTCGGAATACTTCAATCCGATTGTAAGCATGACCGACGAGCAGACGGTCGAGCAGAAGGTGTGCGACAGGTTCGCCGCCGATGATCTGGAGAAGTGCGGGTTGGTTCTTTTCTGCGACAAGGAAGGACGCGATCCGCGCAACGGGCGTAAATACGGAAATCCCGCGATGTTCTTCAGCAATGACGATCCAGCTGAAACAATTCAGGCCCTTTGGAATGACAAAGGCCACAACGCGGCCTGTCGAAAGATGCTTTTTGAAATCGTTGACAAATTCATCTCGGAACATGAGAAGGCCGCCGATGACGACCCACTCAAATCGCGGTTCGACGAGCTCCACCGCTTCTTCAAGTTCACGGACTTGGAAATGGACGCCCTCAAATATGCATTCGTCAAGGGGCGTACGGCATTTTCCTGCGATCCGTTCAATAACCGTCGTTCCATTGACCTCAAGTACGATCGCATGAGCTTTTTCGCCATGTGCATCGACCATTCGGTCGCCGAGGTCCGCGAACTGCGCAACAGCGCGTCTCGCCTCAGGAAATACGATTTCCTTGATGAAGACCTGGACATTCGCGGCGCCGTGCAGGAATATCTCGACGGGGAGGATGACAAGCCGCTGCAGGGACGTTTTTTCCGCAAGGCGAAGGCGGACGATGTCCTGCCTTGGGACTTCTATGGCAAGTCGCTTCAGAGACATGGGGAACTGCTCAAGAGGATGATTCGCTCCAAGGCCGGGAAAGCAGGGGTCAACATTCTCCTCTACGGGGCGCCAGGCACAGGTAAGACAAGCTTCGCCATGACGTTGGCCAAGGAACTGGGACTTGAGACGTTCGAAATCCTGCACGGAGAGGAAGACGGACGCAACACGTCCCTCGGTTCGCGTCTCATTGGCGTCCAGGTGTGCAACGAGCAGATTCCGAACAAGGGTGGAATGATGCTCGTTGACGAGGCGGATCAGATTTTGCGCACGGGAGGTGGGGGCGGCATCTTTGGGTTTTTCGTCAGCGAGGGAAATGTGTCCGAAAAGGGGCAGGTCAACTCAATGCTCGATTCCATTCGGGTCCCGACCATCTGGATATCAAATGCGGATGCAGACTCGATGGCCGATTCCGTCCGTCGCCGTTTCGACTACTCAATCTGCTTCCAGAAGCTCTCGCACGCCATGCGGGTCAACATTTGGCGAAACAACATCAAGAAGCTTGACATGGGGGGACTCATACCCGAGGCGGACCTGGACGCCCTGGCGGCCAAATACGCGACAAGCGCCGGCGGCATCTCAATGGTTCTGAAGAATCTGAAGGAAATGGCCCCTGCCCCGGGCGAGGTGCCGGAGCTGATTGCCGCACTGATGAAGCCCCATTGCGAACTGATGGGCGATGGGGAGGCGGACGATTTGATGTTGCCGGCCAAGGACTATTCCCTGGAGGGACTTAACCTGAAGGGGACGGTCAATCTGTCGCGGATCACGGCGGCGGTTGCAAACCATCTTTCCGAAAGCGAATCCGATCGTTTCCGCGGCGTGGACCGCCCGCGCATGAACTTGCTGCTGTGGGGGCCGCCGGGAACTGGCAAGACGGAGTTTGTGAAATACCTTGCGAGGGAGGTCGGCCGAAAGGTTGTAGTCAAGATGGGGAGCGACCTTCTCTCCATGTGGGTCGGCGGAACGGAGAAGAACATCCGCAGGGCGTTTGAAGAGGCCGAGGCTGACGATGCCATACTCTTTCTCGATGAGATTGACGGCCTTGTGCAGGACCGTTCTGGAGCGCAGCGCAGCTGGGAGGTAACACAGGTGAACGAACTCCTTCACCGCATGGAGAACTTCAAGGGCGTGATGATTGGGGCGACGAACTTCATGGAGAATCTCGATTCCGCCATTCTGCGCCGGTTCACATTCAAGCTGCAATTCGACTATCTTGAAGAACAGGGGAAACGGGTTTTCTTCGAGCGGATGTTCCAGACACGGCTCACGGACGCCGAGGCGACGCGGCTTTCGTCGATTCCCCGTCTTGCGCCGGGCGACTTCCGAACGGTACGCCAATCGCTCTACTACTTGGGAGGGGAGGCTACGAATGCGGCCAGGCTGGATGAACTGGAGAGGGAGAGTTCGCTAAAGAAAGGCGGATCCGGCCATATCGGTTTTTGACCACAGCCGTGAAACGATTGCGATAGGTCAGGAATGGTCGCTGATGAATCTTGCATGGAATCACGCCATAGGGTAGAATTAAAGACCTAACTAACATGAGAATCAACGCGAAAACACTTCCGTTAATCGTCTCACGCGCCAGAACCGGCCGAGTGGTCGCCTTCGACACGGAGACGACGGGTGGGGCGTCATGGGACGAGATTTGCCAGATCGCCGCGGCGGAGTATGTTTGCGGGGAGCTGACGCGGACACTGGCGCTCTACGTCCGCCCGACATGCCGGGTGAACCCGTGGGCGGAGGCGGTGCACGGGCTGTCCGATGTGTTTCTGCGCGAACACGGCATCGCGCCAAGGGTGGCGATGCGGCAGTTCTTTGAGTTTCTCGGCAGGGACGCGCTGCTTGTCGCGCACAACATCACGTTCGACCTGCGGATGTTGAATCAGGAGTGCTGCAAGTTTGGCCTCTGCTTCGACTGCGAAGGCATCGACACGTGCGACACGCTGTCGCTTGCGAGGCGGTTGCGGAAAGATTTGCCAAACCACAGGCTCGCCACGCTCATCGCCGAGCTTGGAATCGACGGCGTGAACAGCCACGACGCCCTTGACGACGCTCTGGCCTGCGCAGGCGTCCTCTTCAGATTGCTGGAGGGAAAAGATGGCGCCGCGGGCTACCTGATTCGATAGAGTGCCGGTTGGTTGGGGGAGAGCGAGACCTTCAAAGTGCGGGGGCCAGTCTTCTCCGCAGCGGGGCCGAAGGCTGGTGTAACTGAGGAGAAGTCCTCGGAGAGCGTCAGCTCGGCGGAAGCGGCCGTGTCCTGCGCGTTGACGACGAGGAGCCATGTCTCGCCGTCCTTGCGCCACACGCGCAGACCCCAGGAATCGGGTGCGCCCGTCACGGACGGCGCGTCCTCCACCGAAAGCAGCACCGGGATGTAGCGTTTGACTTCTTCCGCGACGACGCAGATGTCCGCCCAGGCCTTGTCGAAGGAGAAGGGCGTCCCGTCCTTCCGCTTCGGAACCTGAATTGTTGAGAAGCCGTAGTAGATGAGGCCGTTCGCACCGGCGGCGATGAACTGCCAGGTCATGGAGCGCATTTCCTCGACCGTCGGCATGCGGTAGGGGGGCGCGCCGGGCTTGTCGTCCCTGAAGAGGCCCCAGTCGAAGGACTGCGGCACATGCCACATCGGGCGCATGCCGAGCATGGCGTCGCTTGTTCGCCGAGCGCCTGTGGTCACGGCGGAGAGTGGCGAGGTCGTCACGGGATAGATGTCCACGCCCAGGATGTCGAAGGTTGGCGACATGGCGCGCATCATGTCATATTGGTAGAGCACCGCCCATGTCGGATGGTCGGGGTCGATGCGCTCCAGCAGCTCCTGTCGCATCCGAAGGGCCTTGAACCGCTCAATCGTGCTCTCGTCGTTCACGTACCACGCCAGCAGGGCCGGGTGCGACCGAAAGGCGTCCACCACGCCATGGACGTAGGCGCTCGCGGTCGCCTCGTCCGTGACGGTGGAGGGTGTCCGCTCCGGCATGGCGGGGTGCATGTCCTTCACGGAGTAGATCACCTTGATGCCGTTGGTGTGGAAGAAGTCCATCTCGACGGCGTCGAGCGGCAGATAGGAGGCGATGGTGTTGAAGGGCCCCTTCACGTACTCTGCGCGGCGCCACTTGACGGACGAATACATGCCGAGGGGGAAGAAGGGCTCGCCATTGACAATCGTGCGCTGGTGTTCGTCGATCCACACGCGGCGGTTCGGCATCTTCGCGGGGCGGTGGAAGGTGAGCGAGGAGGTGCCGAGGCTCTTGCCGTCGGGGGAGAAAAGCTCGAAGCCGATTTCGCTGTCGCCCTCCTTGAGCTGCGCGGCGTCAAGCGAGAAGAAGACCCTGTCCTGCGCGGGGGGCGTGACGGACACTTCTGTCTTTGCGCCCTTCGCGTCCGCATACGAGAAGACGCCCTTCGTCTCTTCGGGCGAATACTGTTCGGGCACGGAAAGCGCAACGCCGAACTTGACTTTGCCTGAAGCCGCCGTGTTGCGGTAGGCCGACGAGAACATCATGCCCACGGCTGGATCCTCGTACGGGGCGACCGTGATGTCGTCGAAATAGGCCTTGCCGAGCGCCTGTGGCGTGCAGTAGGCCACGAGGACGCACTTCGCGGTTTCCGGCGGAATCTCATGCGTGACGAACTCAATCTTCTGCCAGTCCTTCGTCCCCTTCATCCCCGGCGAATACCACGCCCCAAGCTCGTAAATGCCATCGCGAAAGCCCTTGCCGTTGGCGTCCAGGCAGATGATGGCGAGCTGCGCCCCCTTGTATTTGCCGGGTTCGAGGTTCTCGGTGCGGATCCAGCCCGAAACGCGGTAGACAACACCTGTCTGGAGCTGGATTTCGCATCGAGGATAGACGTAGGGAAGCGCCGGGTCGGAATTCTCGTAGACGAAGGCGGACGAGCCGTTCATGCCCTCGCCCTTGACGACGGAATAGCCCGGCGGCAGCTGCCATCCCGTAGCCCCGTTCTCGAAGTTGAAAACCTCCGCCGCCGAGATGAGGGGTTTAACACAAAGAACTGAAAGAACGCAAAGAACACAAAGGGTGAACGAGTCTTGAAGTTTCATTCTGCTTCTCCTGATAAACGCTTGGAGCCCGTTGCTTTCGCTACTTGGAGTAGAGGAGTGTGGGAGATTTGGAGGTTTTTAACTCCGATTAGTGTAAGGCTCCGCTAGGGGATGTAAATGAAAACTCCCCATCTCCTCTTCTCCAAATCTCCAAGAAGCGAAAGCCCCCCCCATCTCCAAAACTCCAAAACTCCCGGAAGCGAAAGCAACCTCCCGCAACGCTATCTTGCAATGAAGATAAGGGCGCGGGGGAGGCTCGTGACGTTCGCGGGGGCGGAGGGGGCGCTTTCGCGCGTGACACCGTAGAAGTCGTCGAAGACCGCGACGGCCTGGTACTCATGCTGATAACCGCCCTGAATGCGTGTTCCGCCGCGCGCCCATTCGACATTGAACGTTCCGTCCGTGCCGCCGGCGACGGGTTCGCCGTCCATGAGCCAGCGGTAGGAGGTCGCGCCGGGCGCGTAGGCCGTCAGCGCGACGGTCTTTCCGTAGCTGACTTCGCTCGCGTAGCCGGGCTTGACGTAGCACTTGAACTGTCCGTGATCCTGTCCCGCACCACCGAACATGAACGACGAGCCGTTGGATACGACCTCGCCCGTCACCGTGTCGTAGAGGCCGACAACGCCGCCCCTGCTGTATGGCAGAAATTCATGCACGAGCGCGTTCGACTCGTAGATGCGCAAACTGTAAAGACGCGCCTTGATTGCCGTATAGCTGTGGTATGACGTTCCCTCGGCATTGCCATACCGAGCAAAGAGTGGCAACGGCATGGAGGCTTCAAGGTCTTCAACGCTCGTAAACGCTCCCGTCATAGTGTTCGTTGTACTCCCTGTAACAAAGCGGAAGTCATATGTTCCACCATTGGCGGAGTCAAAACTCATAATGGCTGTATGGCGGGCCGTGTCGCATTGGGTGGGGGTGGCTGGAGGATAGCGGTCTGCCGCCGCCGAATTGGCATTCGCAACCATCCTCCAATATCCGCTACCGTCCGTACCTAGCCAAGTTCTCAACACAGATTCCTGAGTGTCCGTACCAAAGATGCGCCGCCCTGTCTGTCCCGCCTCCGTCAGCGCGAAATCAAACTCGATACGAGAGATTCCTTTAATCTTGCATCCCGTGTTTAGTCCCGTCGTGCCATTAGATTCAAGGTAAGAGTCCCGTTCGCCCATGATGGTGCCGCCATAGGCCAGCATGTTCCCGCCGCCAGAACCGTCGCTGCCCGCAGCGAACATACCAGTCAGCTTGTCACGCATTCCCGGAATACCATTATCTACATACGGCACGAAGTCGCGCACGAGAACCCCGTCCTCCCATATTTTGCATCCATAGATCTTGATGGCAGAATAGCCGTCGCCTCCCCATGCAGTGGACGCAAGCTTGAGCGTGGTGCCGTTCGCTTGCGAGGCGGTGTTTACGGTGAACGTGTCCGTCTGGTTTGTATAGCCGGACATCACCACACCAACCGATGTGTTTAGATTGTCCATGAACACGGTGCGTCGCACATCCTTGTCGTCATTCGGGACGCCGAATGCGCTGGCAAGGGTACTCACATCCACATTGCCGCCCACCGTGTATCTCAGACCTGTATACTTGTTGAAGTCAATCCTGAACCGACAGCCGCCACTGCACTCGAACAGAGACCAATATCCCGGATTGAGGTTGTCGTCACTGTTCACTGTAAAGGCGTAGTCGAGTGCTACCGCCGTCTTTGCCGACACTTTGTAGCCAGTATCGATGTACAGACTGCCGTCGATTGCATTCGCCGCAGTGGAGACGTAGCCATCATCAACATACGTCGGCGCGTCGCCGCCAGCCGTGAACGCCGCCACGTTCTCGCCGACGATGAAACCGCCGTTCACGAGATCCTTGAAGCAGGCGACGCCGTCCTTCAGGCACGGAACGAAGTCCCTCACGAGAACATTGTTCTCGAATATCTTTACGCCATAGATACGGGCCTTGGCGAGGGTGATGAACTTTGTAGCATAGGCGTTGCCCCAGCGACCGAAAAGCGGAAGGGGCATGTTCGCCTCCTTCCCGGCGAACCCGCCGCTTACGCCGGTAGTCATGTCGAGAACGGCTGTGTCGCCTGTAAAGAACTGCACCTTGTCGTTCAGGAGATCGATTATAGCGGTGTGTCGTTCTGTGTCCGTTCCCGCCTTGTATTTGGTTGTCGTACTCGTTCCGTTGCCCGTTGTCATTGCAAAATGTGTTGCGCCACCCGAGACGTAGAGAATTGTCTTGAGAGAAGTCTCATATCCCGCGTCGTCGCCACATATGCGCGCCTGTTCCGTCTGTTCGGTCAGCGCGAAGTCGACTTCCAGCCGCGACGTACCCTTCATGCGGTAGCCGGTGGAGATGCCGCTGGTGCCGTCGGCCTCGATGTAGGGGTCCTCGGCACGGACAGAGGTGGGGAGTGCCGTGACTGCCGCGAGAATTGCAACTGAGGCAAGACCTCTCCTTGCGCGGTTGAGGCTGCGCCTTAAGGCGACGATTGTCGTTTCCGTGATGCGTTCCGGTGTCTTCATGGCTGACTTGCTCCTTTTGCTGAGAGGCTTTGCATGGTTTCATGCAGTGCCTCACTCTGACGAACATTCTAGGGAAAAGGGAAAACCTTGTCAAGTCAAAATGTGCAGATTCGAAATGTTTTTCTTCGAGGCTGGAAAACGGGGGTTGACGCCTTGCAAACCGCATGATACAATATTCGTGTTTTTTAGAACGAAAATGACCCCGTTTTTCGTTCTAAAAAAAACGAAGTGTGGCTGAAAATGCAAGATTCTGAAATTCAAATGCTCGTTGATGCGTCGGACAGGTTGGTTTCCGGCGCTTCCATGGACTTCCGTCGCTATCTCTGCCCGCGCATCGACTGGGGGGAGAAACTGCTCTGCGTCAAGGGCCCCAAGGGGACGGGCAAGACGACGTTGATTCTTCAGCATGTAAAGGAGACTTTTGGCGCAGGTTCCGGAAAGGCCGTCTACTTCGCGCTTGACCACATTTGGTTTTCAAACCACCAGCCAATAGACGCCATCGAGCATTTCCACTCACATGGCTACACGCATCTTTTCATTGACGAAGTGCATTGCTACGGGGACTGGTCGCGGCTTATGAAGACGGCGACGGACTTCTATCCGGCTCTGAACATAGCCTATAGCGGTTCTTCCATTCTCAAATTGAGCAAGGGGCAGGGGGACTTGTCGCGACGGCAGACCGTCTATCTCCTGAAGGGGATGTCCTTTAGGGAGTTCCTTTCCTACGAAGGCGTCGCGACAGTCCCGGCCCTGGAGCTTGCCGACATTCTTTCCGACCATCGGCGGATTGCGCTGGACATCTGCTCAAAGGTCAAGGTGCTTCCGCTCTTCAGCCGCTACCTTGAGCATGGTTACTACCCTTTCTACAAGGATGCCGCTGGGCATTTCGCGGACAGGCTCGCAGAGGTCGTCAACACGGTGCTTGGCATCGACCTTCCCGCCGTCGAGGGCGTCACGCCACCTACGGTGCAAAAAGCCCGGAAAATGCTCATGGTGCTTGCGGAAAGCT
>JAEEGJ010004216.1_pt1 | contig 49839 bp, 34 predicted proteins | sample 8958761 | NCBI WGS metagenome assembly JAEEGJ01 (sample SAMN16246546, study PRJNA631951) | gut metagenome | biome: gut microbiome; feature: rumen; material: RS-attached | host: Bos | place: Iran: Karaj | collected 2018-10
CGGGATTGGTAACGGTAATAATCGGGGGTGTCCAAGAGAAACTGCTGTGTGGGAATCCATAGACGTGGGCGGTATTGTAAACGGTGTCGAGACATCCTTCGGCGCTCTTGATGAAGCATGTGAACCGATAATCGCCCTCTGAACTGTAGGTGTGTGTTGGCGTGTTGTTGTTGGGAGTTGTCGAGCCGTCGCCCCAGCTCCAGCTGTAGGTATTGCCCTGGCTTTCGGGGTTTATGTCCACAATGCTCATAGTGTATGGCACACACGACTCGTAAATCGAAGGTTCGAAAATGGGCAGAGGCACGGTATCAACATCCACATGGAACGACAATACTGTTTCACATCCCAGCTGGTCCCAAACGTGTACGGTATAGGTGCCGGAATCGGGCGGGTACACATCTATCTCACGTGTGCTTTGACCTGTGCTCCACTGGAAGCGTGTTGCCGTTAGTCCGTTCACCTGAATATGCGCCCTTGTGTTGACACATACGACAGAGTCACCCGAAATGGTGGGAGCTTGAGGTGCATTAAATGTTACGGTATAATAAACTGTGTCGGTACACTCGTCTCCAGCCAGACCTACCACAAGCATAATGGTGTATGTGCCCGGTTGTCTGTATGTGTGGCTGCCAGGATTACGCGAGGAGGTAGTAGAGCCGTCGCCCCAGTACCAATAGAAGGATTCGCAGTCGCCTATGGAGTGGGTGTCTGTGGCACTGATGGAGGTATAGCTCAAATTTCTCACATTCACTTTATAGTTACAGGCCGTGGTGTCCAACGAAGCTGTGAAACGGGCGTGGGGGAATCGAGGCGCTGCCATAGTGGACATTGTAAATTTGCAAGAAGTATCATCGACAAACGACACCTCGCAGTAATACACAGAACTGTCGATATCCACCTGAACCGTCTGTTGGTCGGAGTGCCAGTTGGGCAGACTTGGATTGTACCAACGATACCGGAATCCCGACGGAGCGGTAAGTGTTGCGTGCTGTGCATTGTTTCCGCAAGTGTTGGCAATGATTCGTGCTTTAGAGCAACCCAACGTGTAATATACGTAGCAGCAGTGGTTAGGACCAGACTGTCCGCAGTTGAACGAAGTTATACGTACCCTAATTGTCTGACCGTGATATGCCGAAATGTTCAGTCCCAGAGGGGTCCAGTCTCTCGCTTTCAGACCTGTACCATAGGTACTGCCCGACAATGCTTGAGTCCTTATTGCACCCGAGTTAGAGTCCACAATGGTGTCAATAAAACTCCAAGCCCCGGTACGCGAGTACCATGTGCCGGGAATAGAACCGTTGGTAACCAGTGTTACATCATAGTCGGCAGCACCGCAAGTGGGGTTGATAAGGGTATTTTGTTGGTCGAGAATCTCAAACACAAAACGGGGTTGAATTGTTGACGGAGTGTGTCCCACATCATTAAATACTGCGGCGTATTTGAACAGAAGAATGTCGGCATTTGCGGTATCCACCACGTATGAATACGATATCGACTGGCAAATATAACCACCGTAAAAAGAACCGAGACGCACCGATTCGCATTCGTCGGGAGGAATTTTCAACAATTGTGGGAACAGCGGATCTCTAGCATTGGGGTCGGTATTCACCGTATGAAGGCTTCCCGGTGTATTAGAACCTGTGCCGTATGAACCAGGACCCAGATCCACAACGCCTGTATTGTAGTATGGGCCACCATAGTTTGGCGGAGTATATTGCTGGTAGTATTGGTATTTACCATACGTACACGTAACTCCCGGACCACGCAGGTTGGTAAAATCTATGCAGCGCATTCCGGTGCAATAGCGGAAATTAACGGGATCGCTGTAATTACTGGTGTCACCGTTGGCACAGATGGCACGCACCAAAAATTCGTAAGTAACATCGCTCTGCAGACCGCAAATTGTGTCCGGTTTGTGATTAGTGGCTATTTTAGAGCCGTTGCCGTGGGTGAAACCTCTTTGGCCATATTCTATAATCCAACCTACGGGTTGAGGGCTTCCGTAATCTGTCCAGTTAATCTCAAGGCATCCGTTTCCCAAATCTCTTTTACGCAACTGCATAGGCTTGGGGCACGTAACGGGAGTTATGCAGATATTGTCTATTGCGGCCGGAGGTTGGTATGACTGAGCCGCAGATGTGTAATTGTACCAAAAGAATACAAGAAAATAATTACCTGTTTGCGGTACTTGCACAAGAGGATCATTTAAATGAGTCCAGTTGCTTTGCAATAAAAGAGCAGTGTTTCTGTCAAGCGAAATGGCACCTGTTGGCAACGTCGTCGGCGACAGACCGGCGTACATCTGTCCTCCTACAAAAGTAACATTATTATCCGGTATCAAGAAAGCCCTAAGATACGCATAGGTAGTGGAAGAATATCCGTTGGCCACCCAATCGTAATCCACTTCATATACGCCGGCAGGCATATATATTCTGCGGTACGCATACGACCACGATTGCACATTTGAATACGTGTTGCTTACTCCGTCGCTGGTGATATACATACTATAAAGACCCTGTCCTGTCTGATTGCCCACTCCTGTACACCATCGGTTTCCTCCGCTGGTATTGGCAAAACGCCAATAAGCTCTCTCCGCAACACTTTCGAAATCACAGCAATAAGGCACAGTATCTGTTGCAGATTGTGCTTTCAGCAAAACTGGGCAAAACATGAGCGCCAGCGTCAAATAAATATATAACCTTTTCATAAAAATTCCTTTTTTTGTTGTCATTTCGATTTTTTTCAACAGAACGCATAATAGAATATGTACTACCTTACCACAGTTATGGTTCCATTGCGCAGTATATTACCCATATAACCCTTGGCCGAGAAACGGAAGTAATAAGTACCGTCGGGATCGTTGTTCGCTGCAGGATCCCAGAAATCTTCACGGGTGGAGATGCCTGTCTTGTGATACACCTTGCGTCCCCAGTGATTGTAGATATACAGTTCGTTGTCGGTAAATCCACCGCCGTCTATCAGGTTCTTGATCTCAAAGATGTCGTTGATTCCGTCTCCGTTGGGAGTTACTGTGTTGGGGAACTGCAACAGGTCGTTGATAACCAGCACCGTGTTCTCAACAGTATCGACACACGACACGATAGCGCCACTAATTGTCTGCACCTGATTGGTGGTGATAAGACGCACAAGGTTGGAGCCCGAGAATTCTGTTGTGGAACCGGTCCAGCGGTGCGACGGCTCAAATGTGTTAGAGTACCTCACCGGATTGGATGTATGATAGAACACTTCCCAATCGTAAACGTTGGTTGGCGCATTAGGTGTTGTAAGATTTATAAACTGCACCTCGGGATTGGTAACGGTAATAATCGGGGGTGTCCAAGAGAAACTGCTGTGTGGGAATCCATAGACGTGGGCGGTATTGTAAACGGTGTCGAGACATCCTTCGGCGCTCTTGATGAAGCATGTGAACCGGAAGTTGCCATCGTTGTTGTAGGTATGCGTAGGCGTGTTGTTGTTGGGAGTTGATGAGCCGTCACCCCAGTTCCAACTGTAGGTATTGCCCTGGCTTTCGGGGTTTATGTCCACAATGCTCATGGTGTATGGCACACAAGACTCGTAAATAGAAGGTTCAAATATTGGCAGAGGCACGGTGTCCACGTCCACATGGAACGACAATACTGTTTCGCATCCCAGCTGGTCCCAAACATGTACGGTATAGGTGCCGGAATCGGGAGGATACACATCTATCTCACGTGTGCTTTGACCTGTGCTCCACTGGAAACGTGTTACCGTTGGTCCGTTCACCTGAATGTGCGCACGTGTGTTGATACATACAACCGAGTCGCCCGAAATGGTAGGTGCTTGAGGTGCATTGAAAGTTATGGTATATCTCATTGTGTCGGTACATTCGTCATCGGCCAAACCAACAACAAGGGTAATCGTATATGTTCCAGGGCGTCTATATGTATGGTTTTGCGGGTTCTCCATACGTGAGGTTGTGCCATCGCCCCAATCCCAGTAGAACGACTCGCATGATCCAATACGGTTGGTGTCTGTTCCACTTATGGAAGCATAACTTCTGTTCACCACATTCACGATATAGTTACAGGCCGTGGTGTCCAACGAAGCTGTGAAACGGGCGTGGGGGAAACGTGGAGCAGCCATTGTTGACATAGTGAATTTACATGAGGTGTCGTCCATAAAGGACACATCGCAATAATAAATAGAGCTGTCGATATTCACCTGTATTGTACGTGCTGTATCGGTCCAGTTCGGCAAACTCGGGTTGTACCAACGATAGTTGAAACCTGAGGGGGCGGTAAGGGTGGCAACTTGTGCATGACCACCACAGGTGTTTGCTATGATTCGGGCTTTGGAGCAACCGAGGGTGAAATAAGAGTAAAGGAAGTGGTTGGAACCGCCTTGTCCGCAGTTGAATGTGGCAAAACGTATTTTAATAGACTGTCCGTGATAGCGCGACACTTCAATTCCTACAGGTGTCCAATCCCTATAATAAACGCCGTTGCCAAGTCCGCTATGCCAGGGCGAGCCGGGCTGGTTGGCGTCTTGTGCTGCATTTGTGGCGTTGAAGTCGGCGGTACCGCACACAGGGTCGATAAGGTTGCCCGCACTATCGGTAAGCTGCATTGTAAAACGTGGCTGCTGGTCGGCGGGGTGACCGGGGTTGTAAACCACCATAGCATATTTAAGCAGTATGATATCGGCATTGTTGGTATCAACTCGCATATCATATGTGATAGCCTGACAGAAATAGGATCCATATGCACAACCCAGTCGCACCGAAGAACATTCCGTAGGTGGAATGGTGGGCAACTGCCTGTTACTTAACGAGTCCATAACCGACGGGTCGGAATGAACTGTATGTCTACTGGCTGCCTGGTTGGTAGGATATCCGTATGCTCGGGGACCATGGTCCACCACACCACGGTTGGCGTAAGGACCGAGGTGGGAAGAGCTACCCCAAGGGTATTGCCCCGTGCCCGATCCGTCGGTTTTTGAAGCTGTTCCGTACGTACATACACAGTTTGGTCCCGTGAGGTTGGTGAAATCTATACATCCCGGTATCAAGGAACAATAGCGCACACGGATTCTTTCGCTGGCTTTGCTGGTATCGCCGTTTGGGCAGATAGCTCTTACAACAAACTCGTAAGTAACGTTTTCCTGCAAGCCGCAGATGGTGTCGGGATTGGTGAGGGTGGAATGTTTGCTGCCGGTTCCGATTGTGAAACCATATTGGCCGTATTCCACAATCCAACCTGTGGGTCGTGGGTTGCCGAAATCAGTCCAACTAATTTCTACGCAACCATTTCCGAGTGTGTTTTTTCTAAGATTAGTAGGCTGGGGACAAGTCACATAGTCAATGCAGATATTATCGACTGCTGCCGGTGGCTGTTGTGCAGAGTTTGTATTGTTTGTCCAATAGAAAACCAAGAAGTAGTCTCCAGCATTGGGGACTTGTACCAGAGGGTTGATAAAGCTTTGCCAAACATTGCGGCCGTAAAGTCCTGAACCCCCATCAATTGCTATCGCTCCTGCAGGCACCGTTGTCTGGGAAAGTCCAGTCATTGCGGTACCTCCGGTAAACGTTGCTGTGGCAGGTATCAGAAACACCCTTAAATATGCGTATGCTGTTGATCCGCTGATATAGCCTTGCGATACCCAGTCAAAAGACACATCGTATATACCGGCAAGGGGGAAATACAGTCTGCGATAAGCATACGAATATGATTGTACATTGGTGTACGAGTTGCTTACACCATCGTTGGTAATATACATACTGTAAAGACCTTGTCCGGTCTGATTACCCACACCAGTACACCATCGGTTTCCTCCGCTCGTATTGGCAAAACGCCAATAGGCTCGTTCCGCCACATTCTCAAAATTGCAACAATAAGGCACGGTATCCGTGGCAGTCTGTGCCAAAGCAGAATAGATAGGGGAAAATAACACTAACCCTATAACCAAATTCCTAATTTTTGTTTTTATGTTGTTCATTCCTTGATTGTTTTCTTTAGTTTCTACTTATTTTCATTACACTAATGACGAAAAACACTTTAATTCATTATTCTACTTTTCGTTATTATGTGTGTTACAATATTTTACTTGCATTTTTCTTGACAACAATGCCATAAAAATTACCGCAAAGATACGTTTTTTTTTGGTCTTATTCAAGTTTTTATTTCAATATTACGTTCTAAAATTTATATATATCTGGTTTCCAAATATTTAATTATTAGATTAATCTTTTATTTTTATGGACATTTTTGACACCTGTTTTGCTACATTATTTCTGTTAATTAAAACTCAGCGTAATTAAGCATTACCTAAGAATTTCTACAACACCGTTTCGCTGAACATTTCCTGTATGGCCTTTGGCAGAGAAGCGGTAATAATAGGTTCCTGTCATTTCGTTTGTGAGCGACGGGTCCCAAAAATCCTCGCGGGTAGTTATATTGTGTTTATAGTACACCAGTCGTCCCCAGTGGTTGTATATGTATAGTTCGTTGTCGGTATAGTTGCCGCCGTCTAACAGATTTTTGATTTCAAAGATATCGTTGACGCCGTCACCATTGGGTGTGATGACATTGGGAAACTGGAGAAAATCGTTGAGAATGTATATAATATAGTCAATAGAGTCCTCACAACGGAACTCATTTTCTGGAGTTCGGATTGGTGTGTATGCCACCAGACGCGCTCTATAGAAACCCACATCGCTATTATCGGAGACAGGCCAATGAAAGTAAGTTTCAAAGTCGTTCGAAATACCAATAGGTATCGTATCGACAGTGTCGGAGAAAAATTCCCATTTATAGTAGTTTTGTTCGGGTTCGTTGGGGGAACTTATATTTTGAAAAAACATATCAGACTCTGTTATCCTGCCAAAAAACGAGTGCCATCTGAAATCGGCTTTGGTGTAGCCGTATGAGTAAGCATAGAGATGAGCGGTATCTGCGCAACCCGGCACTGTTGTGGCTATGCATAATATGTTGTATCGGCCAGGGGTGTGATATGTGTGCTGCGTGCGGGCAGTGTCGTAGGAGGTGGTGCCGTCGCCCCAGTCCCAAAAGTAGCCGCAACTGTCGGCATTGAGACCGTGGTCGATTATATTAACCGTAAGCGGGTTACAGCTGACATAGTTGGTGGTGTCTATCACAATACGTGGTCTGTGGGCTACACGGACAAAGATGGAGTCGTCCGCTTCGCAACCTCTGAAGTCAGTAACATGTACCGAAAAAGTGTAGGGCACTATCATCGTTCTATCTATGGCCCGTGTTGTATCTCCTGTATTCCACTCAAACTTGACGAAAGTCTGTCCTTCCACCCATATATGGTTATTCACCCCGCGGCATGCCAATGTGTCGCCATGAATTACGGGCACTTCGGGTGGGGCAAACGTTACTGTCTTGTATATGGTGTCGTAGCATCCCAAGATTGTTTTCCCGGCAACAAGCATCACATTGTAGGTGCCATAGGAGGGGAAGGAATGTGTCAAGTTGTTCTGCATTACGGAGCCCGAATCGGCAGTGCCGTCGCCGTAATCCCAATAGAAGTAGTCGCAGTCGTAAGCTATTTCGGTCCTGGTGGAGTTTGAAGTATAACTTAGGTTTTCGAAAGTGGCTTTATATGAGCAGTTGGAAGAGTCTTTGGTGTAGCTAAAGTCGGCATGGGTATACTGCCGCTCCACAAGGTCGCTGTTGGCTATCACCGAAAGAGTGAATTTGCAGTTGGAACTGTCATTGCCAAAGAAAACATCGCAGTAGTAGCGCGTGTTGTCGAGTGCTACCAATATGGACTGGTCTGTGGAGGAGAATCCTGGATGATGCTGGCTATACCAGTGGTAGCGGAAGCCTTCAGGGGCCAAAAATTCGGCTATGTATGGCGAATTTAGGTTGCCGCAGACTTTAGCTTTGATGCGCGATTTTTCGCATTTCAAATTGTAGTAGGCGTATCCAAAGTGCGCCTCGGCTCCTTGTCCACAGGCATAAGTTGTAAGTCTGACAGTAAGGTTTTGTCCGTGGTAGTTGGCGATGTTGAGTCCCACTGGAGTCCAGTCGTGCCAATAGGTGAAGTTGTCGATGCCCGTATGCCACGATGAGTCGCATCTTACATTGTCGGGTGTGAAGTCAGCGAAATAGCAACCTCTGTCGACAAGGTTGTTACTGCTATCGAGCACCTCAAGTATGAAACGCGGTTTGCGGACGCTATCGTGGTTGTCGGGGTTGAAAAGCACACAGGCGTATTTGAGCATAAGCAGGTCGGCTACGGTGGAGTCTACCGTAATGTCGTATGAGATACTTTGGCATATCCATCTGCCGTAAACGGCACCCAGACGTACCGACGACGCCTCGCCCAATGGCACGGTATGTAGCCGATACCCTGAGCATGAGTCGAACTCGGCAGGGTCGGTGTGTACTGTGTGACGGCTGGCATGAAGCATGGTATTGGGGTCGCCGTAGTTCTGATATCCGAAGTTTACTATACCTGTGTCGGAGTATGGTCCGTAGAATTCGCCTATTGTGTCGCCATGTTCTTCGTACTGTCCGTAGGTACATATAGTGCCCGGTGCTTTAAGGTCGCAGAAATTCCTGCAAAGGTATGTTTCTGACTTGTAGCACATTCTCAGAACATCGCTGTAGCTGCTCGTTGAGCCGTTTCGGCAGTTTGCCCGCACGTAGAAGTCGTATGTCGAATCAGCTTGAAGACCACATATGGTATGTGGGTGGCTTGTTGCGGCAACCTGTGTGCCCGAACCCACCTGGAATCCACGAGGTCCGTATTCTATATTCCACGATGTAGGAGTGGGTATTTGGACATCGTCCCAGTCGAGCGAAATACATCCGTTGCCCAAATTGCTATACACAAGGGCTTGAGGACGTTGGCAAGACACTGCGGTTATGTTTATGTTGTCTATTGCAGGTCCATTTGCGAAATATATGTTTGGGTCGTAATATACAAATTGTCCGTCGTTGAAGAAGAAAAACACAAGGTAGTAATCGCCGGTAGCTGGTATCTGGACTGTCGGATTTGAGAATCTGTCGAAAGGATATCCGTTTATCAGTTGTGCGCCGCTGAAATCCACAGGTATGGCGTTTTGAGGCAATCTAGACGCCGTTAGTCCTTGATAACGTTGTCCGCCAATAAAAGTGGCTGTTGCGGGTATGAGAAACGCCCTCATATAGGTGAAACTTATATAGTTGCTCAAGCCGGGATTATACCAATCGAAACTGATGTTGTATAAGCCTGCGTTGAAATGTATTTTTCGATAGGCATACGAATTGGACAAGGCAAGGAAATATAAATAAGGATATTCCTTGTATGCTGAGTCGGGCGTTATATACAGGGAGTACATGCCACCATTGTTTACCGCCGTGTCTATTATCCAGATGTTTATATAATCGTTGGAAAACACCCAGTCGGAACGTTCCTGAAGGTTTTCAAAATCACAATAATACGGAACCGTTGCTGCATTTTGGGATCTTGCTACCCCAGCAATGAACAGCAATGCCAGAAATATTACCGTTATTTTGTGAATTTTACGCATTATTATATATTTTATAAATTGACACGCAATCAACCCGCAAAGATACAATTTTATTAGCATTTTTGCAAATATTATTGGTATGAAATAGCTTCTTGCGTGACTTGTTATTGAATATCAATAAATTACAATAAGCGACTATATGATATTTATTCAAAGTACAGCTAGGACGGTTTGTTTATATCGATAAAAACACACCAGCAAACACAATAATAACGAGTGTTTTGTGTTTATTTCCCAAAAAAATCAAATCTTATGCGGATATATCTTGTCGGCTATATGTACAGCGGAAAAACAACTGTGGGCAAACGTCTTGCCCGTCAGCTGGGCTACCGTTTTATGGATACTGACAAGGTTTTCGAAGAGCGTTACAGGATTTCCATCCCCGATTTCTTTTCGCGCTACGACGAGACGGCATTCCGCAAACTGGAGCACGACATCCTGTTATCCACCACAGAGTGCAACGACTGCGTGATATCCACCGGCGGCGGCACGCCCTGTTTCCACAACAATATGGATTTTATCATGGACAACGGCTTGAGCATATACCTCGAAGCGTCGGAAAACACCATACTGAGCCGTAAGGCCAAGTCGCGTAAAGCACGGCCCATACTCGAAAGCATGGGCGACGACGAGTTGAGGACTTTTGTGAAGGAACAGCTTGACGAGCGGCGACAGGTTTACGAGCGCGCCCGTCTGCGGTTCGACGCCGAAAATGTTTTTATAGACGATATCTGCAAAGTTATCCAATCCCTTTGACTAAAGGTATTCCAACAATTCCATCGGGCTGTCGATGATTATGTCGGCGGCGTTCTGTCGCAGCTCCTCCACGGGTCGCAAGCCCCATGTGACGCCCACTGCGGTGATGCCGGCGTTGTGCGCCGTCTGCATATCCACTCCCGAATCGCCCACGTAAAGCGTTTCGGAAGGCGTGGCCGACGCGGTTTGCAGTATCTCGGCAACGATGGCGGGGTTGGGCTTGGTAGGCACGCCGTCGCGCTGGCCCAGCACGCAGGCAAACCCGATGCCAGGGAATAACCGGGCAATCATAGCCACGGTGGCCTCGTGCACCTTGTTGGAGGCAACGGCAAGCGCCACACCTTTTCCGGCAAGGGCCCGCAACAACTCCCCCACCCCGTCGTAAACGGTGCTTTTGTCGGTGTTGTGCAGCATATAATAATCCATAAACACGGCTTTTACGGCGCGTATGGTCTGCTCGTCGCGACTTTCGGGGGGCAGTGCCCGCTCTATCAGCTTGTAGATGCCGTTGCCTACAAAGTATGGGAATTTTTCATATGGTTGCGCAGGATAGCCGAGGGTTTGCAGGGCGTAGTTCACACTGTCGGCCAAGTCGGCGATGGTGTTTACCAGCGTGCCGTCCAAATCGAATATCACGAGTTTCTTCATGGGTGGGTAGTTCGGTTGAAAGTTGTATAACTAAAAACGCAACCAATTGAAAATCAGTTGCGTTTTGTTGTCCTACCAGGACTCGAACCTAGACAGGCAGAACCAAAATCTGTAGTGCTACCATTACACCATAGGACAATCATTTTCTTTCAAAAATGCGTTTGCAAAAGTACGCTTTTTTTTTGGTCCGACAAAGTTTTTTTGCCCGCACAGCCCTTTGATTGATTATTTATTATTGACAATCAATAACTTGCACAACAATATATTTTTGCTGGACAATGCTGGCTGAACCTCATTTCAGTGCTTTGGCCGAAGCGTCGGGCATCGTTTTTGCCCACCGTTTTAGCAAAAAAACGGACTATTTTTTTCTTTGCTGGAGCTTGGCTTCCACCGACATGGTGGTGTGCGGCACAACGCGCAGACGTTCCTTGGGTATGAGTTTGCCTGTAACCTTGCAGATGCCATAGGTTCCGTTTTCGATGCGTACCAAAGCAGCTTCGAGGTCTTTCACAAATTTCTGCTGACGCACTGCCTGACGGGCGTTCTCCTCTTTGGAACGCACGTCGCCGCTGTCTTCCAGAAGTTTGAACGTAGGCGAAGTGTCGCTCACGTCTTCGGGGGAGTTGGCCACGGCCTCGTTCAAAAGTTCGAGGTTTTTGCGGGCTTTCTCGAGTTTTTTCTCAATTATCTCGCGGAATTCGGCCAGTTCCTCGTCGGAATAGCGGGTTTTTTCGGGTTTGTTTTCTTCTGTCTCAGCCATAAGAATATGTGTTATGTTCTTGTTCTCAGTGTTTTAAATTACCCAATGCTTTAAAAGCATCTTATATTGTCGTTTGCAAATTTACGTTATTTTTTTGTAAAATCGGCAGGGTGTTTCAACGAGTTATCCAATTTTTATCAACTATTTTTGAAGATACAGGTCGATAAGTCCGTCGGGGGCGGTTACGTGGATGGTGCGGTTTTCCCTGTCAACGCTGTCGATAAGCTGGTCGAGGACGGGCAGGAGTATCTCGTTGTCGTTGTTGATAATTTGGAAAAGCGGCTGCGCGGGGTATTCTATCACAGTGGCCACGGTGCCGATATTGCCTTTTTTGCTGTCAATAACGGTGAAGCCGATGATTTCGTGGAAATAGAATTTCTTCCCCGTCAGTTTGGGCAGCAGTGTGAGGGGAAGATATAGGTCGTTGCCCACAAGGGCGAGGCTCTCTTCGCGGGTGATGTCCTCGAAAAGCACGGTGGCTTTGTTGCTGTTGATGCGTATGTTTTTGATGAAATATGGCACCAGCTGGTTTTTCACCTCAACGAAAACGGAGTCGAGCGAGGCGTAGTCAGTCGGCTCGTCGACATCGAGGAAAAACACCACTTCGCCTTTCAGTCCGAAGGGTTTTGTTATCTTGCCGAGGTTGAAACAATCTTTTTTGTCCATTGATCTTGGGTTTTATAAAAATAAATAGCGAATAAAAACGAGTTTTATCCGCTATTTGTTGTTGTTTTCGATTTTTTGGCTTACTCTTGAGCAGGAGCTTCCTCGGCCGGTTGTTCGGCTTCAGCTTCGGCATTGGCTTCGGCTTCGGCAGCAGCCTTGGCGGCAGCTTCGGCTTCGGCGGCAGCGGCTTTCTTGGCGGCTACGGCCTCGGCTTTGGCGGCGTTGGCTTTGGTTTCGGCCTCAAGACGTGCCTTGCGGGCGTCGCGGGCTTCGCTTTCCAAAGTGTTGCGCTTGCTGTTGATTTTTGCCTCTTTTTCCTGCAACCATTGGTTGAACTTAACATCGGCCTGTTCCTGGCTGATGGCTCCTTTTTCAACACCAATCTGGAGGTGACGTTTCAGAAGCACGCCTTTGTAAGACAGTATGCGTCTAGCTGTCTCGCTGGGCTGAGCTCCGTTTTTGAGCCAATTTACAGCGCTGTCGATATTAAGAGTAATCTCGGCAGGGTTTTTCATGGGATTGTAAACTCCCAGTTTTTCGATAAATTTTCCGTCTCGTGGTGCACGACCATCCGCAACTACTATGTGGTAATAAGGTTGATTCTTTTTACCATGACGTTGCAATCTAATTCTTGCTGGCATAATTTGTTATGTTTTAATTAATTAAATAAATTTCGTTTTAAACTAACGAACTGCAAAGATACGCATTTTTTTTGATTTGGCAAAAAATTTTTCTTTTTTTTCTATTTTGTAGCCAACCGCAAGGTCGTTCTCATTGCGAAAATAATACCCAACATTCATTTTTTTTGTGTATTTTTGTAGTGTTACAAGCTAACGCACATTTTTATATAACAATCTGACTATGACAAAATTACATAACAACATACTGTCCTTTCTTGTCGTTGTGGGGCTATTTGCCGTGAGCGGTTGCTCCGACGATGTGGCAGAATATATGGGCACGTGGAGACGAATTCCCGCGGGCGACAGCATCTACAGAGGTTTCACCCTTGGCGGCAACGGCATAGCGGCGTCGGTGAATCTGTCCACCACACAATACAACACATGGCACCGCAAACGCGACACCCTGTGTCTTTCGGGCAAACGTTTCACCGACACTTCGGTGGTTGCCTTCACCGACACTTTTTTGGTAAAAAAGATTACCCACGACTCGCTTGTGCTCCTATCGGACAAAGAAAAATTGCGTTTTGCGCGCGAATAATTCATTTCAAAACAATAAAAACGACTTTTGAACGTTGGTAATAATTTGCAATACACTTAATATAATATGAAAAAAATAGTTTTGTTGTCCGCTTGTTTGATGGCCATGACGCTTTTCGCCCAAGAGAGGCAGGTGTCGGCGCTGTTCACCCGTTCCACTTTCAACATACCGGGGGAGACTCCATACGTGGAGACATACCTTCTGCTCGACGCGTGGAGCTTGGAGTTTGTCCCCTCCGACGGCAAATACCAGGCCACCCTTGAGATGACTTTGGTGGCACGTCAGGGCGATTCCATCTATTACGCCAAGAAATACACCCTCAACAGTCCGACCATTGCAAAGCCCACCGACGACCAGTTCCAGTTCCTCGACCTGCAGCGTTTCTCGCTAGCCAACGGCATCTATGTGCTGGAGCTCACCGTAAACGACAAGAACACCCGCACCAAACCGCAGACCATCACCGACACCGTGTACGTGGCCTATCCCGCCTCCACACCTTCGCTGTCGTCGATACAGCTGATGTCGAGCGCCACACCCACCAAGACGGAAAATATGCTTTCGCGCGGCGGCTACGATATGGTGCCCTACACCAACTCCTTTGTGCCCGAAAGCATGAAAGTGCTTAACTATTATTTCGAGATATACAACATCAACAACGAGGCTAACACCAACATTTTGGCCACCCACTCATTTCTCGAAACCCTCGAAACAGGCCGCAAGGTTCAGGGTACCGACCAATATGTGCGTCATAAGCCCGATAAAATTGTGGCAGAATACGGCACAATGGACATCAGCAAAGTGCCATCGGGCAACTACAACCTCGTGGTGGAGGTGGTGAACCAGAACAACGACCTGCTGCTTTTCCGCAAATTCCCCTTCCAGCGCAGCAACCCGTCCGTCACCGAACCATCGGACTCATACCAAAGCATAGAATATACGGACAGCAATTTCGCCACACAGATTACCGACAAGAACAAACTGATCTACTACGTGAAAAGTCTTTGGCCAAAAGCCAATGCCGAAGAGCGCCACTATATAACCAACTGCAACAAATTGTCCTTGGAGGAGAACCAACATTTCCTGTTTATGTTCTGGGCGAAACGCAACGGTTTTGACCCCGAGACGGAATGGGAGAGATACCGTCAGCAGGTGGAATTTGTTGAGCAGAAGTTCGGCTACGGCAAAACGCCGGGATTCAACACCGACCGCGGTCGCGTGTACCTGCAGTACGGTCCCCCGAACCATATCATCGACGGACGCCACAAAGTGAGCGTGCGCAACCACGAGACGCAAGGCCAGGTGTTCTACTTCCCTTACGAGATGTGGCGCTACGACATACTCCCCGCCGACGAGCCCAAACGTATGTTCGTCTTTTTCGACGAGTTCCAGTCGGGCGACTACAAGCTGCTGCACTCCAACGCCCGCGGCGAGGTGCAGGACATGCTGTGGGAACGCCGCCTCAGCCGCAACATGCTTGAAGAATACGTGCAGGGCGAAGCAGGTATGCAATTTGAAAGAGGATACTAACCGATGTTCAGCAAACTGCTTTTCTACCTTGTGCTGCTCCCTTTGGCATACCTGCCGATAAGGGTGCTGTATTGGCTGTCCGATTTCAACTATTTCCTGATTTACAAAGTGTTCCGTTACCGGAAAAAGATTGTTTTCAACAACCTGCGTAACTCCTTCCCCGACAAAAGCGACGAAGAAATCGCCATTCTGGCAAAGAAATACTACCACCACCTGTCCGACATAGCCTCGGAGCTGATACTTAACATGCGGCTGCAGCCGAAAAAGCTCTTCGCACGTTACCACGTCACCAATCCCGAAATGACTTTCAAATACTACGAACAGGGAAAGAGCGTGATACTGATGTCGTCGCACTACAACAACTGGGAATATATGATCACCTCGCTCGAACATCAGGTGCGGCACCACGGTATAGGCGTAGGTAAGGAACTGTCGAACAAGGCGTTGGACAAATGCCTTAACAAACGTCGCACCCGTTACGGCACCGAGGTGGTGTTCGCCGACCGCGTGAGGCAGACTTTCGAATACTACCACCAACACAAAGTCCCCGTGGCATATATGATGCTCTGCGACCAGTCACCGAACGACATACACAAATGTTGGTGGACCACCTTCCTCAATCAGGACACCGGTGTTATCTACGGAGCCGAATATTTCGCCAAGAAATACGACATCCCCGTGCTTTACTACGAAGTGAACAAGGTGAAGCGCGGCTTTTACGAAGTAACCTTCCACCACATCACCGACACGCCGCAGCAGACCGAGCACGGCGAGATTGTGGAGAAATACGTGCGGCTGCTTGAGCAGACCATCACACGCAAACCCGAATACTGGCTGTGGTCGCACCGCCGTTGGAAACACAAAAGACCCTCAGAAAAAGAACAATGAACAAACGAATTGCCATAGTAATACTAAACTGGAACGGACGCAAGATGCTGGAGCAGTTCCTGCCCTCGGTGGTGGAGCATAGCGCCGACGTGGCCGAAATAGTGGTGGCCGACAACGGTTCTACCGACGATTCGCTGGATTTCCTCCGCACTAACTATCCTCAAATTCAGCTTGTTATAAACGACAAGAACTACGGTTTCGCCGAAGGCTATAACAAAGCCCTTGCAAAAGTGGACGCCGACTATTACGTAATACTCAACTCCGACGTGGAGGTAACCCCCAACTGGATTGAGCCTGTGGTGGAGCTGATGGAAAGCGACGACAAAATTGCCATCTGCCAGCCCAAGCTGCTTTCGCACATCAACCGCGAGAATTTCGAATATGCGGGAGGCGCCGGCGGTTTCATCGACCGTTTCGGTTACCCTTTCTGTCGCGGAAGGGTGTTCAGCACTTTGGAGAAAGACGAAGGTCAGTACGACGACGTGCGCGAGGTGTTCTGGGCCACCGGGGCCGCGATGTTCGTCAAAGCACCTCTGTTCCACAAACTCGGCGGCTTCGACGGCGATTTCTTCGCCCACATGGAGGAGATAGACTTCTGCTGGCGCGCCAAAAACAGCGGCTACAAAGTTATGTACTGTCCCGCCTCGAAGATTTACCACGTGGGCGGCGGCACCTTGCCACCTAGTTCTCCGTTCAAGACATTTCTCAACTTCCGCAACAATTTTGCCTTGCTATACAAAAACCTGCGCCGGCACAGCCTTGCCTACGTGTTCCCCACACGCATTGTGCTCGACTACGTGGCAGCATTGCGTTTCCTCACCGAGGGCAAACCCAAAGAATTCTGGGCTGTGGTAAGGGCGCATTTTGCCTTTTACCGCATGGTGCCCAGCCTAACCCGTAAACGCCGCAAGATGGACCACCGCAAGGTGGGTGAGATTTACCGCGGAAGCATAGTTGTGGCCAACTACCTGCTGAAAAAGTCCCGTTTTTCGATGTACAAAGAGGGGAAGTTTAGCGGGGAAAATCGATAAAGAACAAATAATGGACAATAAAAAAGAAAATACCGGCAACATCATCATCTACCAGACCGAGGACGGTTTGACAAAGATCAATGTAAAATTGGACAACGAAACTGTTTGGCTGAACCAGCAACAGTTAGTTCTTCTGTATCAATCCAGTAAATCCAATATAAGCGAGCATATAAAGCATATTTTTGCTGAAGGTGAATTGGATGAAAATTCAGTTGTTCGGAAATTCCGAACAACTGCCGATGATGGAAAAAAATACGAGGTTACATACTATAATCTTGACATGATCATATCGCTTGGCTATCGTATAAAATCGGCTATTGCCACGCGTTTCCGCATTTGGGCCACGCAACGGTTGAAGGAATACATGGTCAAGGGCTTTACCATGGATGATGAGCGGCTAAAAGGCAACGGCGGTGGCAATTACTGGAAAGAGTTGCTCGACCGTATCCGCGATATCCGTTCTTCTGAAAAGGTGCTGTATCGTCAGGTGCTTGACCTATATGCCACCAGCGTGGACTACAACCCCAAAAGCGATGAATCCATTCTGTTTTTCAAGATGGTGCAGAATAAGCTGCACTATGCCGCCCATGGTCATACCGCCGCTGAAGTCATCTACGAGCGTGCCGATGCCGACAAGCCTTTTATGGGACTTACCACGTTTTCGGGAGAACTGCCTGCTTTGAAAGACATAGGCATTGCCAAGAACTATTTGAATGAGAACGAGTTGAAGATCTTGAACAACCTTGTTTCCGGTTATTTCGACATAGCAGAAATCAATGCGCTTGAGCACAAACCCATGTACATGAGCGACTATATCCGCCAATTGGATTCGGTACTTACATCAGGCAACAGACCTTTGCTTGAGGGCTCTGGCTCTGTTAGCCATGCAAAAGCTATGGAAAAAGCTACTGCCGAGTATCGCAAATATCAGAACAATACTCTTTCGCCCGTTGAGGAAGCCTATTTGGAAACCCTGAAAGCCACGGCCGAATTTGTGAAGAAAAACAAAAAAGGTAAAAAACAATAAACGCCCCTCACTTAGATAAAACCCTCATTATGCACGAAGCGCTTAAAACATATATCACAGAGATAAACAAAAGTTTTGCCACGGGAGTTGCTCGCGAACACGCATACCGCCCCGCGTTACAGAACTTGATAGAGACTTTGTTGCCAAAATCCTATACTGTTGTCAACGAGCCTGCACGTATCGACTGCGGCGCTCCCGACTTCATAATACTGAAAGGCGACACTCCTATGGCATTTGTCGAAGCCAAGGACTTGCAGGATGGCGACCTTGACGGACGCAAGGAACACAAGGAGCAGTTCGACCGATACAAAAACTCGCTCGACCACATTATTTTTACCGATTACCTCGATTTCCATCTGTACGAAAACGGCGAATATGTCGATGCTGTACGTCTGGCCGACATAAGAGGCGACAAAATCGTTTTGCTGGAAGAATCCGAAAACAAGTTCCTCGAACTCGTCAACCGTTTGGCAAATGCCCTTCCACAACGCATAACCTCGCCTGCTCGTCTGGCAAAAGTAATGGCCTGCAAAGCACGTCTGCTTGCCAACGTTATAGAAAAAGCGTTGGAAAACGACACCGACGGCACCACAGAACTGACGCAGCAGATGAATACGTTCAAAAACTTACTCATCCACGACCTCAACAACAAAACATTTGCCGACATTTACGCACAAACTATCGCCTACGGATTGTTTTCGGCACGACTGAACGACAACACCCCTGAAGATTTCTCACGCATGGAGGCCAACTCGCTTATTCCCAAAAGCAACCCTTTCCTGCGCAGGATTTTCAACGACATTGCAGGGTTTAATGTGGACAGCCGTATCGAGTGGATTTTGGATGACCTTGTGGAAGCCTTCCGAGTTACCGACATGTCGAAAGTGATGCGCAACTTCGGCGGCTCGTCGGGACGCACTGACCCGATGATGCATTTCTACGAGGACTTCCTCAGCCAGTACGACCCCCAAACCAAGGCCCAGCGCGGCGTTTACTACACCCCACAGCCAGTGGTGGATTTCATCGTGCGCGCCGTTGACGATATTTTGAAACGCGACTTCAACCTGCCAATGGGACTTGCCGACAACTCGATGATTGACCATGAAGTGGTGAACGACCAATATACAGGCAAAAAAGGCGATTCCAAAACCATAAAGAAACGTATGCACCGTGTGCAGATTCTCGACCCCGCCACGGGCACAGGCACTTTTCTTGCCACAGCCATACGACAAATCCACGCCAATATGGAAGGACAATGGGGTGCATGGAACAGTTATGTAGAACAGCATCTGTTGCCCCGCTTGAACGGATTTGAGCTGATGATGGCTTCTTACACCATAGCCCACCTCAAACTCGGTATGGTGCTGCGCGAAACGGGCTATACACAGCAAAGCGACAAGCGACTGCACGTTTACCTAACCAATAGTCTTGAGGAGTTTAGCTCCGATACTGGAACATTGTTTTCGCACGCTATAAGCGCCGAAAGCAACGAGGCCAGTGTGATAAAACGCGACTGCCCCATGATGGTGATGATTGGCAACCCACCGTATAGCGGAGAAAGTAGCAATAAAGGCGAATGGATAACTGAGTTGATGAAATCTTATAAAAAAGAGCCTGGGGGGATCATGGCCTTGCAAGAACGTAATTCAAAATGGATTAACGATGATTATTGCAAATTTTTGCGTTTAGCGCAAAACTATATTGATAGAAATAAAACAGGAATTGTCGCATTCATCAATAACAATGGTTTTATTGACAATCCTACTTTCCGTGGTATGCGATGGAGTTTGATGAAAAGTTTTGATAAGATTTACATCCTCAATCTTCATGGCAATAGTATGAAACATGAAGTCTGTGCAGACGGTTCTCCTGATGAGAATGTTTTCGATATTATGGTTGGTACTTCTATCAATATTTGTGTAAAAACAGGAGAAAAGCCAATAGATGGATTATCTGAGGTGTATTATTGTGACTTAATGGGTGTTCGGCAGATGAAATATGACTGGTTGTCACAACACAGTTTTAAAGATGCTGGTTACAAAAAAATCAATCCTTCTGCACCTCACTATCTGTTTATTCCCCAAAACAATGATTTGCTTGACGAATACAACCGAGGATTTCTTGTGTCTGATTTAATGAAAACAAACTCTATGGGGGTTACGACGGGAGATGATAAAAACTTGATTGGTTATTGTCATAATGATTTGGTGGATTTGGGAAAAAGCGAATGCATTCGAGACATAGCATATCGTCCTTTTGATTCAAGGTTTGTGTATTATGACATAAAACGATTAGCGAGAGCAAGATGGCCTTTCATGGAATTATTAACCAAAGATAATATTGGATTAGTACTGATTCGAATAAACAGTAAAGATGATGGTTTATGTGTTTATGTTGTAAATCGAATAACTGACAAAACCATTCTTTCTTCAAAAGACAATGCTAATGTCTTCCCTCTCTACCTTTACAGCAAAGACGGAAAAAACCGCGTGCCGAATCTTGACAAGGAAATCTGGGGCAAGATCAACGTTGCAGTGGGTGAAGAGACTTCACCTGAAGAGCTCTTTGACTATATCTACGCTGTACTCCACTCGCCAGCCTATCGCACCAAATATAAAGAGTTCTTAAAAATCGATTTCCCAAGAATTCCATATCCAACTTCTGCAGAAGAATACCATCGTTTGTCAGCCCTCGGCAACCAACTGCGCAAAATCCATCTGATGGAGGAGGTGCCCGCCACAAAATACGCCCAGTTCAACACAGCCGGCAGCAACGTGGTGGAGAAACCCGAATACAAAGGCGGCAGTGTGTGGATAAACAAGGAGCAATGCTTTGAAGATGTTCCCGAAACAGCATGGAACTTCTACATCGGCGGCTACCAGCCCGCCCAAAAGTGGCTCAAAGACCGCAAAGGTCGCGAGCTAACTTTCGACGACATTGCACACTACCGGAAGATAATAACAATCTTGCTCGAAACCGACAGGTTGATGAAAGAGATAGACGGAAAAGAATAATTGAACAAACGTCTATTACTGTTTGACAGCCTTCAAATATTGAATAGGGACAAAATTATTGCCCTTAATTACCCATTTTACAGCTTCTCCACCGGGAAGGTGAAATAGGTGTTGGGGTAAGGCTCGTTTTTGAGGGTGAAATGCCACCACTCGCACTCGTAAGGCTTGAAACCGTGGTTCAGCATAGCTTTACGTAAAATCATACGGTTTGCAAACTGCTGCGCGGTGATGGTGTCGTTGGCACGGTACTCCATAGTTTGGGGGTTGCCGCCGCAGTCGGGATGGCTCTCGCGACCGAACCAGTCGAAAGTGCCGCCCATGTCGAGTTCCTTGCCGGTGGCCATGTCGAAAAGGGTGAGGTCCAACGTGGAGCCGCGCGAGTGGCCGCTTTTTTCGGCAATATACTCTAGCTCGAACAAACGGCTTTTGTCCACATTGGGGTAGAAATAGCGTTTCATCAGCGTGTCGCTGAGGTCGGCGCCCCAGCGCAGGAAATGGTCAACGCCCATCTGCGGACGGTAGGCGTCGTAGATTTTCAGCCGGTAGCCCATCTCCTTGAGCTCGTCGCTAACGGCTCGCAGGCTGTCGGCGGCCCGGCGGGTGAGCAGGGCGATGGGCTCCAGATATCCGTCGATGCGGGTGCCGACAAAGTTATATGTGCTGTAGTAGCGTATCTCCAGGATGGCGTCGGGCACCACATCTGTAATCACCACAAAATTGCTGTTGTCGTTTTCGTGTATCGCCTGTGCGCTTTCGGGAGCCGATTTGCTGCAACACGACGAAAAAGTGATTAGGGCGAACAATCCTAATACAAGAGCTACAAATCTGATTTTAAACATATTACAATCAATTTTAAAAATAATAGTATCAATGCAAAGATATGTATTTTTTACGACAAACGGAAGCTTATCACTCTTTGTAAAACAAACAACAATTTTTTCATACGACCTCACGCAATAAAACAACGTTTTTGTCGTTACACATTTTTTAATAGCAAAAAAAATGGATAGAAAAGTCAGAGTACGTTTTGCGCCAAGTCCCACAGGGCCGCTGCATATAGGCGGCGTTAGGACAGCCCTTTACAATTACTTTTTCGCCAAACAGAACGGCGGAGACATGATACTGCGTATCGAGGACACCGACCAGACACGTTTTGTGCCGGGTGCCGAAGAATATATCATCGAAGCCCTCACATGGCTTGGAATCAAGTTCGACGAAGGCGTGGGCATAGGCGGCAACTACGGCCCCTACCGCCAGAGCGAACGCAAACCCATGTACAAACAGTACGCCGACCAGCTTATCGCAACAGGCTGGGCATACTACGCTTTCGACAAACCCGAAGAGCTCGACGCCAAACGTAAGGAGTTCGAGGCTCAGAAAAAGACCTTCCAGTACGACTGCAACACCCGCAAGGATATGTGCAACTCGCTTACACTGCCCGCCGACGAGGTGCAACGCCGTATCGAGTCGGGCGAGCCTTATGTGGTGCGTTTCAAATTCCCCGCCGACACCGAAATCCATGTCCACGACCTTATCCGCGGCGAGGTGAAGATGAACTCCAACCTTTTGGACGACAAAGTCCTGTTCAAGTCCGACGGAATGCCCACCTACCATCTGGCCAACATCGTTGACGACCACACCATGGAGGTGTCGCACGTGATACGCGGCGAGGAATGGCTGCCATCGGCACCGTTGCACGTGATGCTCTACAAAGCCTTCGGCTGGGAGGACACCATGCCGCAGTTCGCACATCTGCCTCTGCTGCTCAAGCCCGACGGCAACGGCAAGCTGAGCAAGCGCGACGGCGACCGTCTCGGATTCCCCGTGTTCCCCCTTGAATGGCACGACCCCAAAACCGGCGAAGTGTCATCGGGATACCGCGAAAAAGGCTATTTCCCCGAGGCAGTGGTGAACATCCTCGCCTTCCTCGGCTGGAACCCCGGCGTGGAGCAGGAGATTTTCAGCATCGACGAGTTGGTGAAGCTTTTCTCTCTCGACCGCATAAGCAAATCGGGAGCCAAATTCGACGTGGAGAAAGCCAAGTGGTTCAACCACAAGTATCTGCAAGCCAAACCCAACGAGGAAATCACTATGCTGTTCGAGAAAGACCTCGCACAGCGCGGCGTAAGCGCAGCGCACGACTATGTGTTTGCCGTTGTGGAACTGATGAAAGAGCGTGTAAGTTTCGTTAGCGAGCTGTGGGAGCAGACACACTATTTCTTCCAAGCTCCGACGGAATACGACCCCGCCGTTATCAAAAAACGCTGGAAAGAGGACACCCCCGCACATCTTACAAAGATAAAAGAGATTATACAGAACACACCTTTCGAAAAACAGCTGATGCACGACGCAGTGATGGAATACATCCAGTCCAACGAGCTGAACATGGGACAGATAATGAACAGTTTCCGTCTCACCCTTGTGGGAGCCGCCAAAGGTCCTGATCTGTTCGTACTGATAATGATGCTTGGCAAGGAGGAGACCCTTGCACGTATGCAACGAGGCATTGACACAATTAAAATGTAAAATAAACCACAAACAAAAATACCAAAATGGAAGAAAATCTTAATACCAACGGACAGTTTCCCGAACAGACAAACAACAGTTGCGGAAACAAAGAGAATAAAAAATGCTGCTGCAAATGCCAGAACATCTTCAACGTGATACTGGCCATCGCCGTGATAGTGCTTTACGTGCTGCATTTCACTGGAAAAGGCACCAATAGCGGAGCCAATCCCGACGCCAAATCGGCCATGGTACCCGAAAACGGAGTGCTGAAAGTGGCTTACATCAACACAGACACCCTCAACGCCAAATACGAGTATATACTGGATTTGGAGAAAGAGCTGAAAGCTTACTCCGCCGCCAAGGAAAACAGCTACAAACAGCAGATGGCAAGTTTCGAGAACGACTACAAGAATTTCCTCAAGACCGGTGACCAGCTCACGCTTTCACAACAGCAGGCTAAGGAGGCCGAACTAAAAAAGCGCGCCGAAAAACTCGGAGGACTTGAACAGGAACTGGCTATGCAGATAGCCCAAAAACAGGCCGCCGACCAAGAGAAAATGGTGAAAGCCGTGTATGCCTTCATCCGTGAATACAACGCCGCCAACCAGAAGTTCAACCTAATCCTTGCCAAGAGCGGAGCCTCAAGCCCCGTGCTCTACGGCGACGAAGAGATGGACATCACCGACGAGATAGTCAACGGACTGAACGAAGAATACCGCAATCTGAAAAAGAACGAGAAAGAGGAAAAATAACACTCTTGCGGACAACAAAAAAGCAGATGTGCTGTGGCACATCTGCTTTTTTTATATTCGAGTTTCGGATTATCGTTGAGCCCTGTTTCTACGTATGGTTCTCGAAGCACTTGCAACGGTGACAATCGAGAAAGCCAGCAGGAACAACGAAATGATCAAAAAGTAAAAGCCCCATTCTTGTTCAACGCCATTAATATAATCCCAATCATCATAACCATACCAATACACATCCCTATTCCCTAACATCACACAGCTCGGTATCAGCATAATAGACGAGGCAATAATTCCAAAAATAGCAAACACTTTGGCGGTCTTGGCGAATGTCTTTCTTTTGGGATTTGTAGGCACACTCTGAACAGGGGGGACATTAGGACTATTGTAAAATAATACCGACAGTTCCGGCACATTGCCGGCAGGAATCCAATCTGCCCATCCTTCGCGCCAAACCAATGTGTCGCGATTGATATTATATGCCCTGAGGTCGTTCATGCCCATAGGGCCGTACTGCTGTCCGTTAATGTAGCAAAAATATTGTGTGTTTTCCATAATTATTTCTTTTTAAATGCGTAAATGGTGGTGAAAATGCCGGAAACAAGGAAAAACACCAGCAAAAACAATATTATCAACAAACTTATTGCATAATCTTCAGTCGCAACTTCACCAAAAAGTGCCATTGTAATTATCAGACTTATTAGAACCAACACGTCTGAAATGATTGCTAAAACTTTCATTATATTCTTGATGTTTAAAATTTTTGCAAAGATACAAAGTTTTTTCGTTATTCGCAAAATAATCTGCAAATTGCAAAATATCAATTTATTATAGAAATCAAACAGCTATTTTTCCAAAACCATGTTGTAAAAACTCACCAGTTGTGCGGTGGTTTTCGGTGTGTTGTACTCCTCTTTTATCAACCGGCGTGCGTTGTCGCCTATGGTGCGGCAGAAGTCGGGGTCGTCGAGACAGTGTTTTATCTGGTTTACAAACTCTTGCGGTGTGTTGGCTATAAGTATGTCCTTGCCATCGGTGCAGTTGATGCCTTCGGCTCCTATAGCGGTGGAAATCACCACCTTACCTGCCGACATAGCCTCAATTATCTTAACCCTTATGCCGCTGCCCGAAAGCAGAGGAACAATGTTTATCTTCTTCGAGGCGATGAAATACATTGCGTCGGGTATCTCGCCCAAGATGGAGACGTTGGGATATTTGGCTTTAAGCAGTTTTTCGGGCATCTTGCGTCCGGCGAGGTAGAGGCGGGCCTGCGGCAGCTCGGCGTTTACGAGTTTCCACACATCGTTGAGGAACCACTGCACGCCCTCCTTGTTGGGCTGCCAATCCATCGAGCCGATATGGAAAAGGCTGTTCTCCTCCTCCTGTGCATATTCGATATCATCCACATAGTCAATGCCGAAGGGTATGGCCGACATCGGTTTTTTGCAGCCGTTGGCACGGAAATAGTCCATATCCTTGGCGGTGATGCACACAATGCCGTCGTAGTCGTTGATATGACTAAGCTCGTAGTTTTTCAGCGTAAGCGACAGACTTTTCAAATAGCTACGTTTCAACGCATTGTGAGTACATCCTGCCAACCGCTGCCATATCAGGTGTTCCACGTTGTGGGCACGGAGTATCACTTTGGCGTCGGAGTACTGACGTATCACCGGAAGGTAAGGGGTGAGAAAGATGCTCTCCACATGCACCACGTCGTAGGTGCCGTTTTTCAGGATTTCGGTAAGTTTTTCGGCGAATTTCGGTGACTGGAAACGTTTCACGTGATACGACTCGCCAGTGAGCCAAGCCACAAAAGCGCTGAAATAATGTATGTTAAGGTCGATATACACCGATTCGAAGTTGGTGGAGGCAAGGTATTCGTCGGTGATGAGGTGGTGGTTGACTTTGTGTTTGTCGGACTCCACCGAAAGCACTTTCACCGAATGGTCTTCGCACAGCAGCCCCTGCGTTATGCTGTTCATAGCGAGGGTTCCGCCATCGACAGGCGGATACGGGGGTTTGCTGCACAATTGGAGAATTTTCATATCTATCTGGAAAACAATGTTTTATTTTGGTGTCTCTTTTTTGCCGAAAGGCCAGTGTTTTTCGAAGAACTTGCGCCAGCTGGAGGCGTCGAACAGAGGCGAGTCGGTGGTGGCCTTAAGGGTTAGCAGTATGCCTATCGGCAACAACACCGCTGTGGAAATCCACATACCGGTGGTGGGCAGTGCGCTCTCAATGATGGCTTTGCGGGCGATGGTAGTGATGACATAATAGAGCAGGAAGAAAACCACCGACGCCACCAGCGGCCAGCCCAATCCGCCTTTGCGTATGATGGAGCCGAAGGGGGCTCCGATAAGGAACAGCACGAAACAGGCAAACGAGAGGGTGAATTTCTGGTGCCACTCTATGTAGTGTTTGTTGATGTATTCGCTGTCGCCGAGCCTCATCTGGTCGTAAAGGCCAATATCCTCGGTGGCCATACGGGCGCTGTGCAGAGCGGAAGTTTTGATATGGGAAAGTACCGACGGACTGAGTGTGTCGTAATATTTCTTGTAGTCGTATTTGGTGTTTTTTTCCTTAGCTAAGGATTCGTGTTCGCAAATGAGGTGGTAGGTGCTCATACGCGATTTCATGATGTCAAGGGAATTTCTTCTTTTTCCTGCAAGTTCTTCCTCAAGTGTGTCGATAGCTTCGTCGAGCTGCAGTATGTTCATCATTTGGTAACTGCCTTTGAAAAAGTCATCGTCGACAGAGGCAAGGTCGAATCCCGAAAGGTCGAATTTCAGTTGCTGACGATCGAATTTTATGCGTGTCATAGGACGCGTAGCCCAGTTTTCGCCCGACGTCTCCTCGCGGTACGAATAGCCGTTGTACATATTGAAAATCATATAACGGCCGTCTGGGGTGGTGAGCATCTCGCCTTTTTCGGCCACGGTGACGCAGTTGTTGCCCATCCCTTCGGTGTGGTCGTAGATGGTAACGCCGTAGAGGGTCTTGTCGTCGTGTTTGTCTTTTTCGTCGATACGTATCACATAACCCTCGATGCCTTGGTAGTACTCACTCGGCTTTATGTTGATGGCCGGCTTGGTGTTGGTGATGGAATAGAGCGTGCGTTTCTGCTGAAGCACGGCGTAGGGCATTATATTGTTGGCAAAGCCGAAAGCCAGAATAGTAATCAGCACAACAATGATGACAAGCGGCATCATAATGCGTCGCACGGAGATACCGCCGGCTTTCATTGCCACAAGCTCGTATTTCTCGCCGAAGTTGCCCATCGTCATAATGGATGCGAACAAGGTGGCTATGGGCAGAGCCATCGGCACGAAGGTGATGGCGGCATAGAAAAGCAGTTTGGCGATAATCCACATGTCGAGTCCGCGGCCCACAAGGTCGTCGACGTATTTCCAAAGGAAATTCATCAGCAGCACGAACACCGCGAGGGCGAAGGTGAGCAGCAACGGCCCGAGGAAGGACTTTATTATGAGCTTGTCTATCTTTTTCATGCTGTTAGAATTTACCTCTCAGCCAGCGCCACAGGTCGTTGCCGTTGGCGAAAATCAGCAGGGCGAAAAGCAGTATCATGCCAACCATCTGCGCACGTTCGAGGAATTTCTCGCTGGGCTTGCGGCGGGTTATCATCTCCCAAAGGGTGAACACTATGTGTCCGCCGTCCAAACCGGGGATTGGGATGATGTTCATAAATGCGAGTATGATGGCAAGGAAGGCCGTCATTGTCCAGAACTGGTACCAATCCCACTCCTTGGGGAAGACGCTGGCAATGGTGCCGAAACCGCCGAGGTTCGACGCACCGCCTTTGGTGAAGAGTATCTTGAGAGAGCTTACATAGGTAACAAGCGTCTGGCAGCCGTATTTGATGCCTGCTGGGATGGCTTGGAAAACATTGTAGTCGATGTGTTTAACCTCGAACACCTCGAGCGGCGATTTCAGCATAACGCCCAGTTTGGCGTCGCTGCCGAGGGTTATGGGAAGCTGCATCAGTGTGTCGTGACGGTAGAAACCAACGGTGATCTCCTTTTCGGCATTGTCCTGCAAAGCTTCGGAAATTTCGGTGTAAGAGGGTGTCGGCTCCCCGTTGATACTGATAACGCTGTCGCCTATCTGCATGCCGGCTTTCTCGGCAACGCTACCCGCCGTAAAGTCTTTAACCACGAAGGGACTGCGCAGCTGCATCAGGTATTTTGGGTTTTCCTGCCCAATCTTTCCAAGCAATTTGCCCGACATTTTTATATCCACAATCATAGTGGTGTCGTGGCGGGTGATATCGGCAATAGTCTGTTGGCCTGTTGCTGTGTCAGTTACAAAAGTGGTGTCGGTAAGATATAGGGTGCGCTGCACGGTAACCTCTTTGGGGTTGCTCAAGGCGAGTTTGTTCATCACCACATCTATGCCGACGGTGTCGGTAAATTCTTCGTTGTCGATGCAGATAATCATATCGCCGTTCCGGAATCCCTCGTCGATGAGAATCTGGTGGTAGTCGTAGCCGAGGGTGGCGTTGCGCATGGGCAGCTCGTCCTGTCCCCAGTGAGCGAACACGGCGGCGTAGATTACCAAAGCGGAGATGAAATTCACCAGCACGCCGCCCGAGATGATGCACAGACGTTGCCAAGCCTTTTTGGAGCGGTACTCCCACGGCTGCGGCTCGCTTTCCATATCCTCGGCGGATTTGGTCTCGTCTATCATGCCTGCTATGTCGCAGTATCCGCCCAGCGGTATCCAGCCTATGCCCCACAGGGTGTTGTCGGGCTCTTTCTCCTCCCACTCCTTGGGGGTGGTGGCGTTGAACCAAAGGAAATGCCATTTGCCGTCGAAACGCTTGGCCTTGAGTATGGAAAATTTCCAGTTGAAGAACATGTAGAAACGTCGCACGCGGCATTTGAACAATCGTGCAAAACAGTAGTGTCCGAACTCGTGGGTTATCACGAGGAACGAGAGACTGAGAAGCAGTGCTAATAATTTCATATACAGTATGTTGCTTTATTTATTGTTTAGATAATCAATGGTCAGTTGTCGGGTTTCGGTGTCGGTTTGCAGCAGGTCGTCGAGCGAAGGTTTTGCCACAAAACGGCTTTTTTCCATCATGGTAGCGATGGTGTCGGGGATGTCGAGGAAAGCTATCTTCTCCTGCAGGAAAGCGGCTACGGCCACCTCGTTGGCGGCGTTCATTATGCAGGGCATGTTGCCGCCTTTTTCGATGGCTTTGTAGGCCAGGGCAAGGCAGGTGAAGGTGTCGGTGTCAGGTTTGGCAAAGGTTAGCGTGGGATAGTCGGCGAAACTGAGACGGCGGGCGTTGTCGGCCTCGCGTTTGGGGAAGGAGAGGGCGTATTGTATGGGCAGCTCCATGTTGGGCAGTCCGAGCTGGGCTTTTATCGAACCGTCGCAGAACTGCACCATCGAGTGTATCACCGACTGCGGATGTACCACAACCTCAATTTGTTCGGGACGCACATCGAAAAGCCATTTGGCCTCGATAACTTCAAGGCCTTTGTTCATCAGTGTGGCGGAATCGACAGTTATCTTCTTGCCCATGCTCCAGTTGGGGTGATGCAGTGCGTCGGCGATGGTGACGGTTTTCAGAAAATCGCGGTCCTTGCCGAAGAACGGGCCTCCCGAAGCGGTGAGCAGTATCTTTTCTATTGGGTTGTGCCACTCCCCTACTATCGACTGGAAAATGGCCGAATGTTCCGAATCCACGGGCAGTATGGGCACGTTTTTCTGCATCGCCGAACGGGTGACAATCTCGCCTGCCACCACCATCGTCTCTTTGTTGGCAAGGGCGATGGTTTTGCCATATTCGATGGCGCGCAGGGTGGGTTTTAGTCCGGCGAAGCCCACCACGGCGGTGAGCACGGTGTCGATGGTGCTCATCTCCATAACGGAAATCAGCGACTCCTCGCCGGCAAACACCTTGATGTCGTGCGGGGCAAGGGCCTCCTGCACCTGTAGGTACTTGCTTTCGTCGGCAATGACCACGGTATTGGGCTGAAATTCAAGAGCTTGTTCGATAAGCAGTTCGGCGTTGGTGTTGGCGGTAAGCACCTCCACGGCATAGCTGTCGGGGTGGCGGCGTATCACGTTGAGAGCCTGTCGGCCTATGGATCCGGTGGAGCCTACTATGGCTATTCGTTTGATGGGAAGTTCGTTGGCGGTATTAGAAATTGACATAACTCTCTGGGTTGATGGGTTTTCCGTTGAACCATAGTTCGAAATGCAGATGCGGTTCGCTGTTTTTGACGCCGCTGTCGCCCAAGAAGGCCACAGGCTCGCCAGCACGCACGGCGTCGCCGGCACGTTTCAGCAACGAGCCACAATGCTTGTAAACAGAAATGTAGTTGCTCGGGTGCTGAATAACAACGATATAGCCGTTGTCGGGCGTGAAACTTGCCAGCAGCACGGTGCCACTGTAGATGGATTTCACCACGCTGTTATCCACTCCCGACACATCGGTGCCGAAATGCTTGTCCTTTTTGTTGAAAGTGCGGCCCACCTTTCCGTTCAGCGGTGAGAAGAAAGGCAGTACGGCGGGGGTGTTGCCCGATACCGGCTCGATACGTGTGGCCGCTACGGTTCCCGTCTCCTGACTCGGCTTGGTGGCCAGCTTGTTTATCTTGGAAGGTTTCACTTGGTATTGGTCGGCGCTCTCCACCTCCTCGCGGAGAATGGAGTCGGCTTCGGAGTGGGTGTATTCGCCGGGTTTCACCTTTTCGTTGGTGTCTTTGGTACGACGGTAGTCGTCCTCAGTGGGCAGCTGTCCGCCGCCTATCACCAGCTTGATATTGTTGAGCTGCATCTCCTGCTGGTTGAGCACCCGTTCCAGCGAGTCGAGCTTGCGGGTGTTCTCATAGGCCTGCTCCATTATCTCGCCGCGCATATAGCCGGGGATGAACTCGCGCAACGAGGTGAAGGCTATCAGCAACGAGGTGAGCACAATAAGCACTATCACCGAAACGCCGATGGTTACAAACAGGTTGATGCCGGTGAGCTGGAACGACCATTTCTCGCGGAAGGTCTCCGAGTCCATCACCACGAAGCGGTGCTTGCGGTGCATCTCGGTTTTCAGGTGCTGGCTGCGTTCGCGCAGACGCTCCCTAATCTCCGACCAAGTGTGGTTACGGACATACCTCACGCATTTCGCAAAAAAGCGGGGGATGCGGGCAAGGGCGTTGCCCGTAGCTTTCAGTATTTGCGTTAATTTGTTCGGCATATCGTAGAGTTTCGGTTTTGCACAAATAGATTATAACGTCGCTAGCTCTGTTTTGTTGTGCCAGAAAGCGTTTTGTTGCAAAATCAATCTAATTTCAAGTTCATATCCTTGGGATATTTCACACTGTAGCTGAGTGTTATTTTCTGCGACTGGCCTGCGCCGAGCTCGTAATCCCAAGTCATTATGCCGGTGCTTTCCGACGAAGTGGTGGCTTTGGTGGTCTCTTCGAGCAGCTCCACGTCGATTTTCTTGTTGGTGGAAATCGGGTACTGGTCTTTCACAGTGATGGCAATCTTCTTGCTCTTGTTGTTCTTGACGGTGATTTCGTAGGTGGAGAGCACTTTTATGTCGCTGCCGAGAGTCTTTTTGCTGCTGTAATCCTTGACTTTCTTGCGCTGGCAAACGATGCCTTTGTCCTCGCCGAGGGTGAAGGAGAGTTTCTTGGTGTCGGCGTTGACGTTGATGTAAGTCGTTCCCACAAAGGAGCCGCCGAACGACACGTTGGCATTGCCGCTGAGCAGGTTGAGCTTGGCAAGGTCCTGATTGGTCTCTGCCACAAGATACACCTTGGTGTCGAGTTTAGGCACGCAGAAATATTTGTAAGTGGCCTGTATCTCGTTTTTCATGATGGTGATGCTCTGGTTTTTGCCGTTGCCGGGGATGGAGTAGCGCAGGTCGATGTTGAAGGTGCGGTTGAGCATGTCTTCCGACGAGGATACGTAGTCCTCCATGTTTTTGGTGGTTATCACTATGGCGCCCTGCTGTGTAGGACGTCCGAAGCGGTCCATGGTCTGCTCTGCCGACAGCATCTCGCGGGTTTTAATGTCGGATTGCGATATTTGTGCCAAAGTGCTTTCGTCAACCTCCATTCCGTTTACGTAGAACAACATCTGTGCCACAGGCATCGCTTCAGCTTCTTCTTCAACAATATCGGCCATAAAGGCTTCTTCATCCTGAACTCTTGCGGGCGTACGCTCCTTAGCGGCGGAGTTTTTGCGCAGGGGGCTTACGTAACCGCTGCGGTAGTTGGCACCTCCAACGGTAACGGGTTTTATCTCGCGCAGGAACCAAGTGTCCATTTCGGGTATGGAGTAGCTTGTGCTGGGAGCTCCGGTGCTGAGGCTTATCTTCACGTTGTCCCAATCCAAGCCGGTGTACTGACGCACTTGTGCCTTGGTGGTGATGGTGATGGGCTTGTCCTCGGCGGTAACCAGCACGTCGTGGTGGGGAGCCCAACCAGCCTGGGTGGTGTAGTAGCGTATGGTGAAGGTTATGCTACCCGCCATCGGTGCGGAAACGGCCAGCTTGAGCTGTGTGGTCTCAGGGCCTTTGGCGTTGCTCTCCTGCTGCAGCTGGCTTTTCATCCGCGACAGGGTTTTGTTAATCTCCTCCTGCTTGTCGGTAAGGGCCATTATGTTGCCATTCAGCTCTTTCGACTTGGTTTTGTAATATTCGAGGTTTTGGTTCACTTTTTCGGTATTGCCGGCATCCTTGCCGCCCGAAACGTTGTGGTTCACGCCTTTTTCGAGCACCGAAAGCATGTCCTTGTTCAGCTTGATGTCGTTCTGAACCTCTTTCTGCTTTTTGTTATACAGCTTGATGGAGTCCTGCAGCTGTTTTATGCGTGCGCTCGACTTGACGTCGGTGAGGTAGTCGGTGGAGAGTTCCGACGACGAGATGACGGCTCCGCCCGAGGCTTCCACCTTGAGGCTGCTCTGCATAATGGAGCGGCTGAGGCCGGTGATCATCACTTCGTTTTCGCCTTTGGCAAGGGTGGCGGTGGCGGTGTGGGTGAGTTCCGCACCTTGGTTGTAAACCACCACTTCTTTCAGCTTGGGTTTGCTGTTTATGGTATTCTGGGCGTTTGCCATTGCTGCTGTGCCGACAAGCAGGGCAGCCAAAAAGATGTATTTTTTCATAAAGCCTTGATATTTGATGTTGTTTAGGTATAACGACAAATTGTCTGTTTTATTTTGGTGAAAAGGGAAATATCTTAGTATGTTCATTTATCAGTAAAAAGGATTGGCAATGCACTGATTACCAATCCTTAACTATCAATTTAAATATGTACTCAAATAACTGATTTCGATTTTGACATTTGTTATACGTTAGGATTCAGGAACATAAATGTAAGGGCGACAATGGACGCAACTATCAGTATGACCAGTACCACTATCAAAAGTTTCACAACAAATGGCATTTTTTTGGTGTGTCCGTGTTTCTGGTGGAACTGATTAATCTGGTTTTGCATCAGTTTTATCTGGTCTTCGAGGTCGCTTCTTTCCGAAGTGAGTTTTTTGATGCTTTTCTCGCAAGCAGTTTGTTTTCCAGCAAGTTCTTTAATGTGCTCCATCAACTTTTTCTCATATTCTTTGAGTTTTTTCAGTTTTGGATCCATCGATTCTGCTGTTTCTTTTTTCGTAAGAAGGTTATTTATCTCAGTGTTGAGATTTTTCACTTCTTGTTCACGGTTTGCCTGCTCTGCGGTGAGTGTCTCGATTTCTGCGACGAGTTGCTCTTTTTTCTGCACTTGCTCCTGAAAATCGTCGATGGCTTTTTGTATCTCGGCCTTTTGTTGCGAAACGGCTGAGAACTCTTCGTTTACTCTGTTCAAAGACTCTTCGTTTTCGGCCTTCTGGGCAGTGAGATTTTGTATTGTCGATGTGAGCTGCTGCTCCTGTTCGAGCATTTGCTGTATGTTGGCAGTTGCCTCGTCGAGTCTGGCTTTTTGCTGCTGCAAATCGTCGAGTTGGGTTTTCAGGCTGCCCATATTCTCCTCCAATGAGTTTTGCTCACTGGTGAGCGATTGTATCTTATTGGCTATCTGACGTTCCTGTTCCTGCAGTTGTGCAATGGACTCGGCTTTTTGCTCAGCCTCTATCTTTTTTTGCTCTATCTCAGCATATTGTGTTTGCAGGGCTTCGAGGGTTTCTGTGCGGTTTCTTTGCTCGGCAGCGAGGGTTTCGATGCTGGCGTTGAGGGCATTTTCCTGCTCCTGCAATTTCGGAAGTATCTCCTCATACTCGACCTTTTTCTGCGAGAAAGAGGCTATTTCGTTGTTCAGGTCTTGTATTGTTTCCTCGCAACGACTCTTTTCGGAAGTCAGATTTTCGATGTTTGCAGCAAGCTCATTTTTCTGTGCCTCGAGTTTGGGGATAAGTTCCTCGCTTTCGGCCCTTTTCTGGAAAAGACCTTCATATTCGGCAGTGAAACGTTTGATAGATTCTTCTTTTTCGTTCTGCTCTGCAGTCAATTTCTCGATTGTAGCAGACAGACTTCTCTCTTGTTCCTGCAATTTTGAAAGACTCTCTTCGGTATGGGCTTTTTCCTGCATTATGCCCTCGAACTGTGTGGTAAGCTGTCTGAGAAAATTGACAGGGTTGCTCATCATTGGGGCACCAGCCTGCTGTCCAGCGGCGGGCGATTCTGTTTCGTTCATTATTTCTTCTCGTGGAGTTCCACAATTTGGACAAGCCAAATCTGTTGGTTGCATCTCACTTCCACAGTTTTTGCATTTTATTGAAGACATACTATAAAATTTTAATTTAGGGAATCCTCAAAAAACGAACATTCCCACTTATTTTCCAATAATAAAACCATTTGCAAATTTACATATTTTTTTTTACAAAAACCACTTTTTTTTTAATTATTCCAGTACTAAACGAATCTACTAATTTGCAACTTTTTGATTTTCAGTAAGAAATATTATCTACAATAATTAAGTATTTAACATTTTGGCCAACACAAAATACCCACATATACTTATAATTATAAGTTTCATCTGTTCAGCAATTCTTAAAAAAATAGAAATCCTTTATTGGAAAAACCACAAGTTAATTGAATAATAATGCATCGAAAAGACTATTTGTGCTCTTTATTTAGTCGTGTTTTTTTTGTATCTTTGCAAAATAAATAACACATTATGAAGAGACGTTTTTTCTTGGCTATCTGCCTGATTACAGCAGTTTTATACTGTTGTAGCACTTCGGTGGACAACACTGTGCAGGAGTGTTACACCTACACCGACGACTACGGTGCGGAGGTGAGCGTGCCTGTCAACCCCAAGCGTGTGGTGTCCGTTTCGCCAGCTGTGACGGAGATAATTTTCGCCCTCGGCGCCGACAGTGTCCTCGTGGGACGCACCGATTTCTGCCAATACCCCCCCGAAGCCCTTGAGATAGAGAGTATTGGCGGTATTTCCAACCTTAATGTGGAAAAAGTCATCTCGTTGCACCCCGATTTGGTGATAAGTGGCTCGATGGTGCCGCAAAAGGCTGTGGAACAGATAAATAATGCTGGTGTGCCGTTGGTGTGCGTCATCGAGAAACCCAGTTTTGAAGGACTTTTCAGCAACATCTCCGCCATCGGGAAACTGGTGGGCAGCTCCGAAACCGCCGAACGTCTCAACGACTCGCTCCGTGGCGAAGTGGAGAACATCCATCTCGACACAAACAGCACAGTGCCAACGGTTTACTACGTGGTGGGCTTTGGCAAAGGCGGCAATTTCACCGCAGGAGGCAACACCTTTATCAACGACATACTAAAACGTGCCGGATGCCGCAACATAGCTGAAAATATCGAAGGTTGGGAGTACAGTCTGGAGTCGCTGCTCATGGCCGACCCCGACTACATACTTATCCGCAAGGAGGACGCCGAAACGTTCTGCCACACAGACCCTTACACCAAACTCTCGGCAGTGCGCAACAACAAAATCATCCCCTTGGAAAGCGCCTATCTCGACCTTCAGGTGCCCCGCAATATCGAAGGACTGCTGCTGATTCATAAAAAAACGCATTGAAAACAATGATTATGACTATCCATAACAAGATAAGAGTATCTTATTATTTATACCAAAAAGCCCCGGAGGGGCTAACTCTTAATAACCCCACACAAGGAACGCAGTGTGGGGAATATAAATCGCTCACTCTCAATCCTATGGCGTGCCGAAGGTACGCCATGATGTAGAAAAGAGATACCAAATAAATACAAATAATTGTTAAATAAATTGATAATCAATAATATAAAATATATAATATGAAAAAAACAATTCTACCCATTGCCTTTGCACTGATTGCTTTGTTGGCAATTTCTTGCAATTTGTCGAACAACAAATCAGGAAACCAACAGGATGCCGAATCTGTTGAAAATCAAGAAAAAACATCCTCGGTCGCACCTATCACCCGCGACATGGAATTTATGATTTTTATGCACCGTTTCACCTCCGACCCCGATTTCCAGATGGACCACATTAATTTTCCGCTGGGACCGATGTCGAGTGCCGTTGATTTGGTGGAGCACGACGTGGACGACTTTACCGCCAAATACTGGCGACTGCAGGATATGAACGACCTTTCGGGCTATTTCACTTGGAAAAACGACAATAAGATTGTGTTTTTGGTCAACGACCACATCACCGGCGACGAATACGAATTCCTTGTTACCTACACTTTCGAGAAAATCGACGGCGACTGGTTCGTAACCAAAGGCGACTATTCGGGCAGCGGTGTGGAAGAGGCCGACGCCACCGCGGCGTATGTGAAAGACTACAACAGGGAGTACCGCGCCAAGCACAAAGGTCCGTTCGCCACATACAAATACAACGGCACGCCGGGCGACTACCCACAGGCTTCGGAGCGACTGCTCAACGATGACGACCTGAAAGGTATGTCGAAAAAAGAGCTGAGGCTGATGCGCAACGAGATTATGGCCCGCCACGGCTACACTTTCTCTTCCGACGACCTTAAAAAACATTTCGAAAAGGAACTTTGGTATTTCCCGCTTTTCAGGGATGTTTCCAAAAATCTTTCCGACATCGAGAGCAAAAACGTAACTTTTATCCAACAGTACGAAAAATAGTCTAACGCAATTCATTTATAGTCAATGATATTTAATTGTCTCAGAAAGATATTCCCTGCTATTGTCGGTTTGGCGGCGGCCATTATTATGGTATCCTGCCATCACGAGCAGCATTTCATCACCGATGCCGACTACCGTGCGCAGGTGGAAAAAGACTTCGAAGCCCGCAAGGTCTTGGCTGAAGGCCGTGCCACGGAGCTTTTCGCCGTCCTCGACAGCAACCTCAGCACCGAGGAGCGCGAGGCCATGCAGTTCCTCTACGCCTACATGCCCTACAGCGATTTGGCCGACTACGACGGCGATTTCTTCCTGAAGCAGGTGCGCTATGCCTTTGCCGCCCGCGACACCTTTTCGTGGGGACGCACGGTGCCGGAGGATGTGTTCCGCCATTTTGTGCTTGTCTATCGTGTGAACAACGAAAACCTCGACACCGCACGTATGTTTATTTTCAATGAGCTGAAAGACAGAGTAAAAGGAATGTCGATGTACGACGCCGCTTTGGAGGTGAACCACTGGTGCCACGAAAAAGTGACCTATCGTCCCAGCGACATACGCACCTCCGCACCGTTGGCCACCATACGCACCGGCTACGGACGCTGTGGCGAGGAATCCACGCTTCTGGTTACGGCATTGCGCGCCGTGGGCATCCCCGCCCGCCAGTGCTACACCCCGCGTTGGGCACACACCGACGACAACCACGCATGGGTTGAAGTATGGGTGGACGGCAAATGGTACTATCTCGGTGCCTGCGAGCCCGACGCCAAACTCAACATGGCGTGGTTTACCATCCCCTCAACACGCTGCATGATGGTGCATACCAAGGCTTTCGGTCGCTACAAAGGCGACGAGGAGGTGGTGCGACGCACCGGACTTTACAGCGAACTGAACCTGCTCAGCCACTACGCCGACACCCGTCATATTACAGCCACCGTGCAGGACAAGGATGGCAAGCCTCTGAAAGACGCGCAGGTGAAATTCAAACTCTACAACTACTCCGAATACTACACCCTAGCCACCATGGCCACCGACGCCGACGGTCAGGCTTCCATAACCACTGGCTTGGGCGACCTGCTGGTTTGGGCCTGCAAGGATGGCAATTACGGCTACGCCAAAATCGATGTCCGCAAAAACGACAAGATAACCCTCAAACTGACACGCACCGAAGGCGTTGAATATGTTGAAAATCTGGAAATTAACCCGCCCATGGGCAAATTCCGCGAGGACGATGTTACCGACGAGGAACTGGCCGCCAACGCCCGCCGTCTCGCCTACGAGGATTCGATGCGCAACGCCTATCTGGCAACGTTTCCAACCATATCAACGGCTGGGGTAGAGACGCACGACCGTGCGTCTCTACAGCCAAACCCCAACCTGACCGACAAACAATTACAGGAAATTATCCGCAAATGCGAGGGCAATTATGCGGAAATCATCAAATTCCTCAATAACCATGCGGATGAAAAATTGGCAGGGGAAGAATCGGTTGTATTTGATTTATATCCGGATGTTTGTCACGAAACATGGGAGAAGTGGAATGTTTTATATGATTATCTTTGTTCTTTCAGTGATAAGGATTTACGTGATATTACCGCAGATGTGTTGGAGGCACATTGTGTTATTCCGTCAATGATTTTTGTAGGATGGGACTATGAAATATACAAAAAAGGCATCCTGCCCGCACGCATCAGCAACGAGATGGTGCGGCCATACCGCAAGGAGCTGCTTTCCGTTTTCAGAGACTTCACCGCTGACAGCATCCTTCGTTGGACTGCCGAAAATATCATTGTGGATGACACCGGCAACTATTACCGCTGTCCCATCTCGCCCGTGGGCGTTTACAAGCTGCGCCACGCCGACGCGCACAGCCGCGACATCTTTTTCATTGTCGCCTGCCGCTCCGCAGGAATTCCAGCCTACATGGACAACGCCACGGAGCAGCTGTTTGTGTATGACGTAAACAAAATGAATTGGCAGATTGTCTCCTTCGCCGAAAGGCAGGAGCCGGCCAAAACCGGGAAACTGCGTCTCGAATACCACGGCAACGCCGACCTGAAGCCGCAGTACTGGACACATTTCACCATTGCCAAGTTCAACGACGGCGATTTCACCTCTTTCGACTACGAGAACGACCCGCGTGTGGCCTCGTTCCCCGCCACATTGGAGCTGGAGGCAGGCTATTACATGCTCTCCACCGGCAACCGCTACAGCGACGGCGCCACCCTTTCGCGGCTGGAGTTTTTCGTCATCCCCGAAGGGAAGACCGTTACCAAGGAGATAGTAATCAGACCGTTAGAGGCGCGTCCCGGCGAGAACTACGGCAAAATCGGCAACAGCAAGTTCGACAGTCCCAACGGGAACACCGGACTGCTCGATTTGGCAAAGGAGAAACCGCTGGTGCTCTGTTTTATCGACCCCAACCGCGAGCCTACCAAACACACTCTCAAGGAGTTGGGTGCCATGAAAGCCACCTTTGACAAATGGGGCGGCAACATACTTTTGGTAATTCCCGAAGACCGATACACACAGCCTTTCGACAAAAGCCGTTGGAACCTGCCCAAAAACACCATCGTTATGGTGGACGGCAGCGGAATGCAGAAGAAAGTCCTTGCGGAATCGAAGCAGTATTTCCGCGACAACTATCCGCTTATCTTCATCGCCGACAAGGAGGGAAATCTGGTTTTCAAAAGCGAGGGCTACCGCATTGGCACCGCCGAACTTATCTATAAAACATTGACACAAATTAAATAACTGACATTTAAATATATATCTCACAATGGAACAATATAGCATACCTGTACTTCTGCTCACCGGATATCTGGGTAGCGGAAAAACAACTTTGGTAAACAACATCCTGAACAACCGCAAGGGACTGCGTTTTGCGGTGATTGTGAACGATTTGGGCGAAGTGAACATCGACGCCGACCTGATACAGCAAGGCGGCGTGGTGGGACAAAAGGACGAAAGTCTTGTGGCCCTGCAAAACGGCTGCATCTGCTGCACACTGAAAATGGACCTTATCGAGCAGCTGAGCGATATTATTGCCCAGCACAAGTTCGACTACATCGTTATCGAAGCCAGCGGCATCTGCGAGCCCGAGCCTATCGCACAGACCATCTGCTCCATGCCCATCCTCGAAGAGAAATACACCCGCAACGGCTTGCCGCGCTTGGACTGCGTGGTGACTGTAGTCGATGCACTGCGTATGCAGAACGACTTCGGCGGCAAGGACCTTGTGAAAGGACATTTTGAGGAGGACGACCTCGAAAACCTTATCATCCAGCAGATTGAGTTCTGCAACATAGTGCTGATAAACAAAGCCTCCGAAGTGCCCGAACAGGAGCTGGGACGCATACGTCAGCTGGTGCATACCCTCAACCCCAAGGCGCGTATCATCACCTGCGATTACGGCAATGTGGATTTCAACCAGATTCTGCACACACATCTCTTCGATTTCGAGAAAACGGCCACCTCGGCCACGTGGGTGCGTGTGGTGGAGGACATACACGACGATGACGACGACCTGCACATACACCATCACCACCACGATGACGATGATGACGACGAGCACGAACATCATCACGACCACGATGATGACGATGAACACGACGAACATCATCACCACGACCACAAAGAGCACGAGGAACACGGGCACCACCATCATCACCACCATCACGACCACGACGAGGGTGAAGCCGAGGAATACGGCATAAGCACTTTCGTATATCACTCGCGCAAGCCGTTCTACCTGCGTCGTTTCGACGAGTTTGTGAGCCGTCTGCCGAAAAACGTGATACGTGCCAAAGGCGTGTGCTATTTCCGCGAGGAGTACGACGTTTGCTATGTCTTCGACCAAGTGGGGAAACAAGTGTCGCTACGCGATGCCGGACAGTGGTACGCCTCCATGCCGCCCGAGGACCTGCAGCAGTTTATGATTGCCAACCCGCAGATTCTCAACGACTGGGACGACCTCTACGGCGACCGCATGCAGAAACTCGTGTTCATCGGACAAAAGATGGACCGCGACGAACTCATCCGCCAGCTCGATGACTGTATTGTTAAGTAGGCAGTTGGTAGGATTTAGTAGTCAGGATTCAGTTGGCAGATAATAAGAAAAAGTTGGCAATTCAAAGAATTGCCAACTTTTTATATTTCAACTTTCAATTATCAATTTTCAACTTACAAAAAGTTTTCCACCGCCATTGCATAGCCTTTTAGTCCGAAACCCGTAACACAGGCGCGGCACACGGGGGCGAGCAGCAAGGTGTGGCGGAAATCCTCGCGGGCAAAGACATTGCTGATATGCACCTCCACGGCAGGCGTTTTCACCGCAGCCAGGGCATCGCGGATGGCCACCGAGGTATGCGAATAGCCGCCGGCGTTGATAATGATGCCGTCGTAGCTGAACCCCACCTCCTGAATCTTGTCAACAATCTCGCCTTCTATGTTGCTCTGGAAATACGACAGCTCCACGTCGGGAAACCGCTTTTTCAGTTTTTCGAAATAGCTCTCGAACGACTCGTTGCCGTACACTTGCGGTTCTCTACTGCCCAGTAGGTTGAGGTTAGGTCCGTTGATGATAATGAGTTTCATGATGTTTTATCGTCTTGTTTGGGTGATGCAAAAATACAATTTATTTTTTAATTCACAAAAGATGCAAAATCGACATCGTCCGCAAAAACACAATTCCACGAACTGATAATGCGTATTTATGGTATTTTCAGTTGGCGAAATTCAGTCTTGCCAAGCGCATATAACATTGTTGAAATTGCGTTGCCGCAGGTCTTCGTGGGTGATGAAAAAATTGAAACAGGCAATCTCATATTTCATTTCCAACCCATAGTTGCAGTATAGCAGAATCTCGTACGAATCCCAGTTTTTGTCGAGTTCATCGTAAAAATTTTTATTAGTTACCCAAACACCGCCTTCGTAGCCGCCGAGATACCCCCACGAATCCTCATCGTAATAATCTTCAATCTGTTCTGCTACCATTTCCCTTTCTTCGTGTGAAAGGGTATTCTCTGCCCATATTACAATTTCCGGGTAACCGTGTCCAACCTTGAACCATACACTTTTTTCCTCATCAATCTCCATGTCGGCAGGCGGTTCTGCACGGTGCAGATTATTTGTGTCGGGTGTGAAAAGCACCTTGCCGCCTTCGTAGCTCCCGAAGAAATGCAACATCCCCTCGTGTGGATAGTGGTTTTCGGGGTCGTGGGCGGCTAAATCGGGGCAATGCAGCTGCAGACAAAAATACATCGGCGTACCGTCGTCATCCACAGGCCACGTAAAACCCTTCGGCACATCGGGCAACCCTCCCACTTTACTGCAGCCTGGAGTTGGGATGTTCAACTCATTTGGATAAATCTTTATGCATTTGCGACGCATCGCTCGTAGTTTTTCCACAGCTTCGGCAACCTTTTTCTTGTCGGGTTTTGATTCGACAAAACTTTTCACCTCGGCAAGAATCACCACCGCGACGACATATATTATCATTATTCCGATGACAACCCATCCCCAGTTTTGCACAAACTCCGCACCTTGGGGACTGTAACTGGCCAGCGCCCAAAGCGACAGCGCCACCAGTATGCCTGGCACAAGCGCAAAAAGAATTATTTTCCAATGGTTGCTCATAAAAAAGGGTCAAATCCTCTTCACGTTCTCAATTCCGTCCACGGCCTGCAGTTTCTGCATCAGGTTGTTGAGGTCGTCGAGGTTGGACACATAGACCATGATAAGGCCCTTGCCAACTCCTTCGCTACCTTCGATGGTGATGCCGCGTATGTTGAGGTCCATCTCTTCGGATATGACGCGGGTAAGGTCCTGCAGCAGTCCGCGGCGGTCCATGGCGGTTATCTGTATGGCGGCAAGGAACGACACCGCCTCGCCTTTGCGCCATTTGGCCTTGACGATGCGGTTTTTGTGGGTGGCCATCTCCTCGATGGCGGCGCGACAGTTGGTGCGGTGCACCACAATGCGGTCGTCCTCCACAAAGCCTATCACGTCGTCGCCGGGAACTGGGTTACAGCAGGTGGCGGGCTCAGGTTTCAGGTTGCCGTATTTGGCGTCGAGCAGTATGTTGCCAAAATCGTACTGGTACTGCTCTTTGAGCGGGGTGTCGGTGGTAAGGGCGTTGTCGGCAGGTTTGTCGGTGCCGCCGAAAAGCGACTTAAATGGCGAAAGAAGCATCAGCCACGGCGATTTCTCGTTTTGCAGGCTGTGCTCCACCTCTTCCTTGCCAATCTCGTTGCGGGCTATCTTATAATAGAGGTCAAGGTCGTCGTCGAGGTTGAAATATTTCTTTATCTTGTCGATATTGCCTGGACTGTCTTTCTTCATCAGCGAGGTGAGTATGGCCCGCAGCTTTTTCTCGCCTTCGTCCTTGTAAAGTTTTTTCTGTTCGCGCAGGTTTTTCCTTATCTCTATCTTGGCGTGGGTGGTGATGACGTACGAGAGCCATTCCTCGGTGGGTTGCACCTTTTTCGACGACAGTATCTGCACCTGAGCGCCGCTGCGCAGCCTGTAGTTGTTAGGCACCACCTTGGAGTTCACCTTGGCGCCCATACTCGAAAGACCGAGGTTGGTATGTATGGCAAATGCGAAATCGAGTACCGAAGCACCAGAGGGCAACGTGATCATCTTGCCCTTGGGGGTAAAGACGTAAATCTCTTTGGTGTAGAGGCTCTGTTTGAAATCCTCCACAAAGTCGAGGGCGTTTTTGTCGGAGTTGTCGAGATTTTCGCGTATCTGGTGAAGCCAGTTCTCCACAATGTCGTTGTGAATCTCCTCTTCGGGATGGTTCTCCTTGTATAGGAAATGGGCGGCCATACCTTTTTCGGCAATCTCGTCCATACGTTTGCTGCGTATCTGTATCTCGAGGTATTTTCCACCGTGTCCCATCACCGTGGTGTGCAGCGACTCGTAGCCGTTGGCCTTGGGGGTGGTAATCCAGTCGCGGGTGCGTTCTGGATTTATGCGGTACATGGAGGTGATGATGGAAAATACGCGCCAGCATTCCTCTTTCTCCACCTCTACTGGCACGTCCAATATGATACGTATGGCAAACACATCGTACACTTCGTTGAAAGGCACGCCTTTGCGCACCATCTTGTTCCAGATGGAGAATATGGATTTAACTCGTCCGCTCATGGTGTATTTGAAGCCACGTGCGTCGAGCACGTCGCGCAGCGGACGGCTCACCTCGTCGATATAGCGGTCGCGGTCCACCTCGGAGCTCTCTATCAGGTCTTTGATACGGAAATACTCTTGCGGGTTGGTATATTTCATACACAGGTCCTCGAGCTCGCTTTTTATGGAATAGAGTCCAAGTCGGTGAGCCAGAGGTATATACAAAAACTGCGTCTCCGACGATATGGCTAGCTGTTTGGTGCTTTCCATCGAGTCGAGGGTGCGCATATTGTGCAGACGGTCGCTCAGTTTGAGGAAAATAACATACACGTCGTCGACCATCGCGAGCAGTATTTTCTTGAAATTCTCGGCCTGTATGGACTGGATCTGCATGTCGAAGACCGATATTTTCGTCAGTCCGTCGATAATTCTCGCCACACGGTCGCCGAACACCGAACGCAGCTCGTCGAGGGTGATGTCGGTGTCCTCCACCACGTCGTGAAGCAGTGCGCATTCCACACCCACGGGCCCCACGCCTATCTCGCTAACGGCGATGATGGCCACCTCGAGCGGGTGGAAGATGTAAGGCTCGCCCGATTTGCGGCGCACGTTGGAGTGTGCCTTGCGGGCAATGGAAAAGGCTCGGAAAATCATATCCTCGTCCTCGGTAGAGAGAGGATTCTCGTCGTTGCACAGCTTTATCAGCTGGCGGTATTTTTCGTCAATCTCGCGGGCTTCGCGAACTTCGTCGATTTCGTACATAGCGGCAGATGGTTTAGTGATGGAAGAATGTAATGAGGTTGGCTACTGCAACTCGTCCGCGTCCTCGGGCAGCAGGTCTTCGGGATTCCAGCGTATGGGGTACACGTTGTCCTTGGTGATGGTGCACGACGGGTAGTCGGCCTTTATCTTCTGCTGGAAATAGTATGCGTCCAGACGGCTTACAAAATCGCCGACCTTAATTTTGAAATTGGGCTCCTCGAACACCACATACACGGGTATGTCGGGATATTTCTCCAAAAACTGTTTCTTTTTGGCAAAAGCCTGCGACTTGGAGTTGACTCCCGAAAGCGAGGCTACAAGCAGGCGGTAGCCCGGCACTGTCTTGGCTTTTTCGTTGAACTCGATATGTTTTTCAACAAGGTTGGAAACCTTGGTGTCGCCGGTTACCTGCACCGACCCCCGCGACTGTGCCTGTGCGCCAACGCACAAAACTACAGTGGCAAACGACAGTAAAAATCTTCTCATATTGCGATAGATAGAGGGTTTTCCGATTATTTTTCTCTTTTGAAATCAAACTGCAAATTTACACAAAAAAAATGACTTTTTTCGTATCGGCACATAAAATAATGAACATTTTATTTTGTTCGTAGTTGAACAATGCGGGGACTCGGCACTTCGACAAGCTCTGTGACCTCGCCCGCCGTTTTTGAAAATTATCGGTGCATTAGCCTATCGACGGTACACTTTCACATCTTAACATCTTAACGCCTTCACATCTTAACTTCCTCACGTCTTCACAAAAAAACGGCGCAAGGCATAACCTCGCACCGTCTGTTGTTGTTGATTTGTTTCTCTGAATCGTTATCTTGCAGCACCGTGCAAATCGGTGGAGTGGATGGTAAGAACCGGCGTAAGCGAGTGGTGTATCATCTGCTGTGCGTACGAGCCGAGCAGTATGTTCGACATCGTTGTCTCCTGTTCGGCCATAATCATGATAAGGTCGGCGGAGATCTGTTCGGCAAATTCGAGGGTGGTCTGAGTCACGTTCTCTGTCTCCATCTTCGACACAGAGCACCTGATGCCGGAAGCCACGAGCACTTTCTCGGTCTGTTCCACGTATTTGTCAACAATGTTGCGTACATCGGCCACGCCTGAGCTGTAGAGCCCTAGCACAAACACCTCGGAGTTGAAGGCACGTGCGAACTTGATGGCGTGGGTAACCTTCTGACGTGTCTCCATCGAGCTGTCGAGAGGCAGCACTATTTTCTCCAACGCCTTGTTGAAGTTGAAGTTCTCGCGGATGGTGAGCACCGGAAGGGTGGCTTCGGTGATGGTACGGTAGGCGTTCTTGCCTATCCAGTTGCGTTCGTAGCCCGAAGTACCGTGCGAACCCACCACGATGAGCCATGCTCCTTCCTCCTCGGCCACGGCGTTAAGCTCGCGGTACACGCGTCCGTGACGGATGATGCACTCCAGTTTGCCCGTGTGCAGTTTGCTCTCGTGACGTTTAATCACTTCGTTGATTTTATCGTTTATCTCCTGATCCGACATCAGTGCCGAATCGTATTTTGTGGATAAAACATAAACTAATTTCAGTTGGTTTCCCCATCTGTTGGCAAGGTCGATTGCAAGGTCGATTGCACAGTCGGAACCCTTTGAAAAATCTATTCCTACAATAATTGTATCCATAGCGATTGAATTATTTGTCCGTATACTTATACATTAAAACTATCGGCAAAGTTACATTTTTTTTTACAAATCGCAAAAAAAATCGTATTTTTGCACTTCAAAAAATTATAAAACAATGAAAAAAATAATTACCGCATCCCTTTTACTGATGCTGCTTTTCGCGGGCAAAGCGTCCGCCGTGGAGGCCTATCCACATAAAATTAAATATCCCCAACCCGACGGGAAAACCATCGTAACCCTGACAATGCGCGGCGACGAGCGTGTGAGCTGGGCAGAGACAGAAGACGGCTACACTTTGGTGTACAACTCCCAAGGATATTTCGTTTACGCCACCCGCGACCAGCGTGGCGACATGGTGCCGTCGCAATACATTGCAACGGAAATAACAGCGCGCAGCGCCGAGGTGTCGGACTTCCTTGCTCGCACCCCGAAATATCTTCGCTACAGCCGCTCGCAAGTCAATGACATGCTTTCGATTTGGAATATCCGCGAAAACAAAGCCAAAGCGCTGGAGAAAAGTAGCAATACCACCGACACGGTGCGTATCCTTGTGATAATGATGCAGTACCCCAACCGCTCGTTTGCAAGGACACAACAGGAGATAAACAACCTATTCAACCAAGTGAATTACTCCGCCGGAAACGCCCGCGGCAGTGTACACGACTACTATAACGAGGTTTCGTACGGAAAACTGAAACTCGTGGCCGACGTGGTAGGACCCTACACCTGCGACTATAACTCGAGGCACTACGGCAAACACGGTCAAGGCTCTGCAGCGCAGGGTAGCGAGTTCGCCACCGAAGCTATGCGCAAAGCCGTGGCCGGAGGCGCCGACTTCAGCCGATACGACAGCGACGGCGACGGTGCTGTGGACTGTGTTCACATCATTTTCGCCGGTTTTGGTCAAGAATCTGGCGGAGGCGACAGCGTGATATGGTCGCACAAATGGTCGGCATCGCAGCGTGTGGTGAACAATGGCAAATATGCCCAAGTCTATTCCTGCTCCCCCGAACTGTCGGGCAACGCAGGGAACAACACAACAAACAAAATGTCGCACATAGGCGTACCATGCCACGAGATAGGCCATGTGCTCGGTGCACCCGACTTCTACGACATAGACTACGCTGACAACGGACAGTACCCCGGCATGGGCAACTGGGACATTATGGCAGGCGGCAGCTGGAACGGCACACCTCATGAGGGCGGCAACTCTCCGGCTCACCACAATGCCTACACCAAGGCTTATATATACCACTGGGTAAACCCCGTAGTGCTTACGGGATACGACACCGTTACACTTCAGCCTGTAAAATCCGACTCCAACTCTTTTTACCGTATCAACACCGCTACTCCCAATGAATTTTACCTTATCGACAACCGCCAGAAATTGGGTTATGACACCGCAATACCTGGTCACGGACTGATGTTCTACCACGTGCACAGCAGCCTCAATCCTCTTTCCAACATTGGGGCCAACTACACACATCCTATGAAACTATATCCCGTTTGTGCAACGGCATCGGCTCCAATACCTTACGACTCCGCATCATACGGCGATATTAACAGTGCCAACTGTCCATTCCCCGGACACGGCAACCGCACTTCGTTCACCGACTACACCACCCCTCGCACTTGGTCGTGGGCAGGTGAAAATAGCTATATGCCTATACAACAGATAACTGAAAACACAACCAACCACACCGTTACTTTCATATACGGATACCCGACCAACCCCAACTGCAATGCGCCCACCAATGTACGTGTCGATGCTATCACCGACGACTATGTGGAGCTAAGCTGGACGAACAACAGCAGCGCCACTGTTTGGGAAATACAATACTGTCGCTCCGGACTCGACCCGTCGGTGGCAAGCAACATGCGCAAAATAAGGAACATCACCAATACCTCCTACCGTATAAACAATCTTCCTGTAAACGACACTATATATGATTTTTACGTACGTTCTATATGTGGTGTTGGCGACACCAGCGCTTGGAGTCTTATTAAAGCTTCATCGCTGATAAAAATGCCATCTTCGGGAAGAGACTCCATTAAAGCCTGCGGCATACATATCTACGACAACGGCGGCCCCAATACTGATTATCTGGAAAACAACAACTCCATACTTGTGGTGAAAGCCGCACATCCCAAAGCCAAAGTGAACATCAGCGGCATCCTCAACCGCGAGGATTTCGACGAAGTTTATATCTTCGACGGCGAAGACACCTCCGGCACACTGATTAACCACTACTACAATGCTTCTCCGTCCGGTGCGTTTGTCAACGATTCGGTGAACGACACTTCGGTATCCGGAGTACTTACTATTCTTTTTGTATCAGACCCATACCTTGCCGGCACCGGCTTCGATTTCCTCGTTACATGCATCGACACCGCAGACTGTAGCGAACAACCCGTGCCCTACACCGAAGATTTCCACAATTACGAATCCTCAAATGCCACTGCTGCCGGCGGTAACATTCCGCGCTGCTGGACAACATACACGTCAAACACATCTGCCTCGACTGCCGCAGGATTCCAACCCCACGTTTGTGCAACAAGCAACTACTCTCCGTACGCCTCTCAATCCAACAAATATCTTGTTATGGCTGTTAAACGTGAGACAAGTTCGCAAAGGGCTTACGCAATACTGCCCGGTTTTGACGACACTATAACAAAATGCAAAATCTCCTTCAAAGTTAGAATGGGAGGCTCGACTGTATCGGCAAACACCGAAAAACTGCAACTGGGCTATGTAGCCAACTACACCGGAAGCAAAGCAACCGACACTGTGTTCACTCCTCTTACCACAATAAGCCATACAACAACAGGAAACTCAACCGCCCCAACAGCCAATGAAAGAGTTGTTTCCTTGAACAGTTACAACATACCCGACACTGCACGTCTGGCTTTCC
>JAEEGJ010004217.1_pt1 | contig 49822 bp, 44 predicted proteins | sample 8958761 | NCBI WGS metagenome assembly JAEEGJ01 (sample SAMN16246546, study PRJNA631951) | gut metagenome | biome: gut microbiome; feature: rumen; material: RS-attached | host: Bos | place: Iran: Karaj | collected 2018-10
TGCGAGCGGCTCAGCACGACGCAGTCCGCAGCTTCGATCTGGTTCACGTAGAACTCGCCGAAGTTCTTGCGGTACACGCGCGCTTTCTTTGCGTCGACCACGGCGACGCAGCTGTCGATCACGACGTCGTCGGTCAGCACGCCGCTGACCGCGCGCTTGACGTCGGAGAGCTTGCCGACGCCGGACGGCTCGATCAGGATGCGGTCGGGATGAAACTCGTCCAGCACCTTCTTAAGCGCCTTCGAGAAATCGCCGACGAGCGAGCAGCAGATGCAGCCGGAGTTCATCTCGGTGATCTCGATGCCGGCCTCCTGCAAAAATGCGCCGTCGATGCCGATCTCGCCGAATTCGTTTTCGATCAGCACCAGCTTTTCGCCGTTGAAGCCGTCCGCGATCAGCTTTTTGATGAGCGTCGTTTTGCCCGCGCCCAAAAAGCCGCTGAAAATATCGATCTTTGTCATAGATAACGCCTCTTTTCTGTTTGTTCGCCTGCTATCCTATCACGTTTTTCGGATTTTGCAAGCATTATATTGCAGACTTTTTGTGATTCATTTTACAAAGACAACCCTGCCGGCACTCCTTCGTCGTGCCGCCCTCCCTTGCACAGGGAGGGCAAGAATCGAAACACGCCTGGCTCTCCTGTGTAAGGGGAGCGCAGCGAGACGGAAAGGTTGTTGAACAGCCCTTCCGTCAGGAGGGATCCTGTTCGCCGCGGCGCTTTCCGATCCCGAACCGCACGGCAAGCGAGTCCGTCGGGCATGCGCGGGAGCACCGCCCGCAGCGGATGCACTCCGCGGAGCGGAACTGTTTGGTCGGGTCGATGCCCATCGGGCAGACCGTTTCGCACTTGCCGCAGTGTACGCACGCATCCGGCGTATAATCGAGCCGGACCAGTGCGATCCGGTTGAACATGCCGTAGATCGCGCCGAGCGGGCAAAGATAGCGGCAGAACGGCCGCGAGATCAAAAGCGCAAGCAGCAAAAGCGCAAGCAGCACGCCGACCTTCCACCAGAAGAAAAATCCGACCGCCTGCCCGTACCGCGTCAGCGCCAGCGGAATCCCGCCGAACAGCGTGCCGGAGGGACAGAGCAGCTTGCAATAATACGGCGTCAGCACGCCGGAAAGCGCGGAATACAGCGGCAGGCCGATCACCAGCACGCCGAGAACGGCATACTTCAGCCACCGCAGATACTTTTCAAACCGGAACGTGCGCAGCTTCTTGAAAAACGGAATGCGGTACACAAGGTCCTGCACCCATCCGAACGGGCAGAGCCAGCCGCAGATCCAACGCCCGAGCGTCAGTCCGAACAGCAGCAAAAAGCCCAATACGTAGAACGGGAACGCGATCTTCTTATAGCTGCCCATGGACGCCTGCAGCGAGCCGATCGGACACGCGCCGACCGCGGCCGGACAGGAATAGCAATTCAGCCCCGGCACGCAGACGGACTTTGTTTTGCCCGTCTCGATCTTGCCGAGGAAAAAGTGGTGCAGCTTGGGATTCTGCAGCAGAAACGCCGCCGCCTGCACGACGAGCCGCTTCCATTCGCCTTTTACACGCTTTGCTTTAGCCAATGCCGATACACTCCAGACAGATATTTGCGGCCTTTCGGAGGACGGTCAGCGCCTGCCCCGAAAAGACGCCGTACAGCAGAAGCGCCGTGCCCGCAATCGCGAGCACGGCAAAAATACCGATGCGAACGGTCCGCGTCACGGCAGCAGGCCCTCGATCGTCGCCTTCCACGCGTCGTACTCCTGCGCGCCGACAACCGGGTCCGCGCATGCGTTGCCGTTGCTGTCGAAGAACAGCGTCGTGGGGAAGGCTTCAAGCTTTGCCGCATATCCGGTCAGCGTGCCGGCGGGCTCAAGCGTCGGGAAGGTGATGCTGTTGTCCTTCAGGATCGCAAGCGAATCCTCCATGCTGTTCGGGTTGGTCAGTACGCCCAGGATCAGCACGTTCGGGTACTCCTGATGCACGCGCTCCAGCGCCGGCATCTCGTACACGCACCAGCCGCACCAGTCCGCCCAGAAGTTCACGACGATCAGATCGTATTCGTGGAAACTGTCGGAATTGATCGGCTCGCCGTACAGCGTCACCGTGTCAAACTGCAGATCGGCCGTCTTCTGCGGCTCGGTCGGTTCGACGTTCGTCTGCTCCGGCTTGTCGGCCGTTTTTCTCGCTGTCGTACAGGCCAAAGATGCGCACAGGAGCAGCAGACAAACGCATGCGCAAATGATTCTTTTCATCATGTATTGTCTCCTCGTTTTTTTCTATTGTATCACGTTCATGCAGAAATACAATCATTTCCCCAAAATTCCTCTTGACAACCGCGTGAAAAGCGTTATAATTGTGTATGCACAGTAAGCACAATAAGGAGGGCGAACATGAACATCTTGGAGATACATTCGCTTCGCAAGCAGTATCCGACCTTCCTTCTGGACAACGTCAGCTTCGACGTGGAGGAAGGCAGCATCATGGGGTTTATCGGCCGCAACGGCGCGGGCAAGACCACGACGATCAAGGCGGTGCTGAACCTCATCCACGCGGACGGCGGCACGGTGCTGTTTGAAGGACAGGACCTTTGGGCGAACGAGGCGGCAAGCAAGACGCAGATCGGGCTGGTGCTCGGCGAATTCAACTATTACAAGCGCAAGAAGCTCAAGACGATCGCGACCGTCACGAAGGGCTTTTACGAGGACTGGGACGAGGCGATGTATGAAAGCCTGATGAAGCGTTTTTCGCTTGATCCGGAAAAGAAGGTCAGCGAGCTCAGTCAGGGCATGCGCGTGAAGTTTGCGCTGGCTTTGGCGCTGTCGCACCGGGCGAAGCTTCTGATCCTCGACGAGCCGACGAGCGGGCTGGATCCCGTCTCGCGCGATGAGCTTTTGGACATCTTCCGCAGCATCATCGAGGACGGCGAGCACAGCATCCTGTTCTCGACGCACATCATCTCGGACCTCGAGAAGTGCGCGGACTACATCACCTACATCAAGAACGGCAGGATCCTCGTCTCGACCGACGCCGACAGCTTCCGGAACGCGTACCGGCTGGTCTCCGGCGAAGCGGAGCAGCTTCCGAAGGTTCGCGACCGGCTCGTGGGCTTCCGCGCGCACGCGTTCGGCTTTACGGGGCTCATGCGGGCGGAGGACGCGGAGCATGCCGAGGGCCTGAAGATTGCCCCCGCGGATATGGAATCCATCATGATCTACACGGAAAAGGAGGACGGCCATGAAAGCGCTGCTGAATAAGGAGTTCAAGCTCTGCCTGCACCCGACGATCTTTATCTATCTCGCGCTCGTGCTGATGCTGCTGATCCCGAGCTATCCGTACCTCGTTTCGTGCTTCTTCGTCTGCAATGCGATCTTCTTCGTGTTCCAGAACGCGCGCGAAAACGGCGATTCGATGTATACCGCCATGCTGCCGGTCAGTAAGGCGCAGACGGTCAAGGCGCGCGGTCTGTTCGTCGTGATCGTGCAGATGATCGACATCGTGCTGATGGCGGGCATGTGCGCGCTGTCGCTTGTCGCAATGCCCGGCTTCAACGCGGGCGGCACCGACCACAGCCTGACGCTTCTGGCGTTCGCGCTGATCCTGTTTACGATCTTCAATCTGATCTTTCTGCCGAGCTTCTACAAAAACGGCTACAAGGCGGGGACCGCGTTCATCAAGGGCGCGATCGGCGTGTGGATCTGGATCATCGTCGCCGAGGGCCTGATGATCGCCGCAAGCGCGCTGATGATGAACGGCGTATACAACCCGTTCTTCGTCTTCCTGTTCACGCATTTTGACTGCTTCCCGAAGACGGCGCAGGCCTGGATCGCGCAGGGCATTCTGTTCGGCGTCGCCGCCGCGATCTACGCGGTCGGCACATGGCTTGCCGTGCGGCTGTCCGTGAAACGCTATGAGCGGGTCGACGTGCAATGAGGCTGTCGGTCAACCCGAACGACAAAACGCCGATCTACCGGCAGCTATATGAGCAGATCGCATCCGACGTGCTCTCGGGCGCGCTTGCGCCCGGCACGCCGCTGCCGCCGATCCGAGCGGTATCAAAGGAGCTCGGCGTATCGATGATCACGGTACGCAATGCGTGGGACATGCTCGAACGCGACGGCTTCCTTGTGACGCGCGCGGGCAGCGGCTGCTTTGTCGCCGCGCTCAACGAGGCGCACCGGCAGACCAAGGTGGACGAACGGCTCTTCGCCGCCGTCGACGCGCTCGTTTCGGACGCAAAGTCCCTCGGCGTCGACCGCGAAACGCTGCTTGAAATGATCCGGGAACGATTCTGACGCGTTTCCTCAACGGGCGCAGCGCCCCCGTTTCTCCGCGCGACGGCGCACGACGCCTGCACTTCGATTTTATCATGCCGACGCACATCCGACCGTGCGCCGGCATTTCCGTTTCGGCAGATCCTCCCTGCGGCGTATACGGACCTCGCTCCTCCCGTAAACAGGCGGTCCTCCCCGACGGAGAACCTTTCTGAACATTCCCGAAGGGAATCCATCACTGCCCGCAGGGCATCATAACTGAAAAGAGGATGGTCGCCCATCCTCTTTGCTTCAGCTCAATTCGCTTGTGCCGGTGCACAGCTCGTAGTATTTGCCCCGTTCCTTCAGCAGCGCGTCGTGGTCGCCGCGCTCGATGATGCGGCCGTTTTCGAGGACCATGATGCAGTCGCTGTTGCGGACCGTGCTGAGACGGTGCGCGATCACGAACACCGTGCGGCCGTGCATCAGCGCGTCCATGCCCTTTTCGATGTGCTTCTCGGTGCGGGTGTCGATCGAGCTCGTCGCCTCGTCAAGGATCAGCACCGGCGGGTCGGAGACCGCGGCTCTTGCGATCGCCAGAAGCTGCCGCTGTCCCTGCGAGAGGTTCGCGCCGTCCGCGACCAGCTGTGTTGCATAACCTTCGGGCAGATGCGAAATGAAGAAGTCCGCGTTGGCGATCTTCGCCGCAGCGATGCACTCCTCGTCGGTCGCGTCGAGCCGCCCGTAGCGGATGTTGTCCATGACCGTGCCGGAAAAGAGATGCGTGTCCTGCAGCACCATGCCGAGCGAGCTTCGGAGCGCGCTCTTTTTGATGTCGCGCACCGGGATGCCGTCGTAGGTGATCGTGCCGTCCGTGATGTCGTAGAAGCGGTTGATCAGGTTCGTGATCGTCGTCTTGCCCGCGCCCGTGGAGCCGACAAACGCGATCTTCTGCCCCGGATGCGCATACAGCGATACGTCGCTCAAAACCTGCTTCTTGCCGTCGTAGCTGAAATCGACGTCGGTGAACACCACCTCGCCGCGCAGCGGGGTCAGCCCGCCCCGATGCTTCCACGCCCAGTGTCCGGTGCGGCGGTCGGTCTCCTTGATCAGTCCGTTCTTTTCCTCGACGCGGACCAGCGTGACCGTGCCCTCGTCGACCTCGGCGGGCATGTCTATGAGAGCAAAGATGCGCTCCGCGCCCGCAAGCGCAAGAAGGATCGAGTTGAACTGCTGCGATATCTGGCTGATGCGGTTACTGACCTGCCGCACGAACTGCAGCGACGCGATCAGCGCGCTGCCCTCGACCAGAAACGCCTGGTGCGAGGCGAACCATGTGTTTTCGAGCAGAAACTCCTCGCCCGGCACCGGCGCCGCCAGCAGCACGCCGACGGTGCAGGTAATCGCATAGAAGATGTGGGAGATGTTGTTCATCAGCGGACCGACGATGCTTGCGTAGGTGTTCGCGTCTGTCGCAACCTTGCAGAGCTCGTCGTTGTGGACCTTGAAGCCCGCCTTTGCCTTGTCCTCATGCGTAAAGACCTTGACGACCTTCTGTCCCTCCATCATCTCCTCGATGTAACCGTTGACCGCGGCCAGCTCAAACTGCTGCTTCTTGAAGTTCCGGCGGCTCTTGCGCGTGACGCCGCGCATCACATAAAACACGGTTACGCCCATGCAGATCATGATGAATACGACCGGGATGGACAAGGACGCCATCAGTCCGAACACAAAGACCAGCGACGAGATCGAGATCAGCATCTGTGTGATCGAATGGTGCAGCAGCTCGTTGACCGCCTCGGTATCGTTGGTGTAGTAGCTCATCAGCTCACCGTGCGTGCGTCCGTCGAAGAACGAGATCGGAAGCGACTGCATCTTTTCAAACATTTCCTTGCGCAGCGCGCACATGACGCGCGCGGAGCAGGAGAGCATCAGCCGGTTCAGCAGGAAGTTGGTGACGACGGCGATCGCGTACAGGATCGCCATGCCGATGAGCAGCGCGGCATACTTTGCCATGTCCGCGCCGATCCCGGCTTCGAGCACCTTGACGAGCTGCTTCGTCATCAGTACCGCATAGTTGGACGCGGCGGAATACGCAAGGATCGAAATGATCGAAACGATCAGGATCCCGGTGCAGTTTTTGAAATAGCGGAACAGGCGAAGGAGCGTTTTCAGCGGCTTTTCGGCGCGCTTTCCGCCCATCTTGCTGTTGAAGGAGCTTCCTCTCGGCGGCATTACGCGTTCGCCTCCTCTCTGACCTGCGATTCATAGACCTCGCGGTAGATGAGGCTCCGCCGCATCAGCTCGTCGTGCGTGCCGACGTCGGAGATCGAGCCGCGCTCCATGACCACGATCTGATCCGCGTTCATGATCGAGCCGATGCGCTGCGCGATGATGATCTTCGTCATGTCGGTGAGCGATTTGAGCCCGTCGCGGATCCTCGCCTCGGTCGCGGTGTCGACCGCGCTCGTCGAATCGTCGAGGATCAGGATCTTCGGTTTTTTCAGCAGCGCACGCGCAATGCACAGGCGCTGCTTCTGTCCGCCGGACACGTTGCAGCCGCCCTGTCCGAGGTCGGTGTTGTATCCGTCCGGGAAGGCGGTGATGAATTCGTCGGCGCATGCGATCCTGCACGCCGCGCGGATCTCCTCGTCCGTCGCGTCCGGATCGCCCCAGCGCATATTTTCACGGATGCTGCCCGAGAACAGCAGGTTTTTCTGCAGCACCATCGAAACGCCGTCGCGAAGCGCCTTGAGCCCGTATTCGCGCACGTCGTGACCGGACACGCGCACGGAGCCCGAAAGCACGTCGTAGAGCCGCGGGATCATCTGTACGAGCGTGGACTTGCCCTCGCCCGTGCCGCCGACGACGCCGACGGTCTGTCCGGGCAGGATGCGGAGATTGATGTCCCTGAGGTTCAGAACGTCCGGATTGCCGGAATACGAGAAGTCGACGTGGTCGAACTCGATCGCGCCGTTCTCGACCGTGAGATCGCTTTCGGGCGAATCGATGTCGATCTGTTCTTCAAAGACCTCGTTGATGCGGTCCAGAGACGCGCGCGTTCTCGAAAGCAGCATCGGGAACATCGAGACCATCTGCAGCGCGCCGATGACCTGCGTCGAGAAGCCGATCAGCGCGGACAGATCGCCGATGCCGAGCGTGCTGCCGGGCGCCGTAACGACCTTGCCGCCCCAGAACCACAGAAGCACGGTCGCGCCCCACATGATGCCGAGCTGGATCGGACTTGCGAGGGAGAAGAGCTTTTGCGCGTAGATCTGCGTCCGCATCAGATCGTCGGCGCTCGCCTGAAACTTTTCGTTTTCGTAATCGCCGCGCACGAATGATTTGACGACGCGCGTGCCGATCAGGTTCTCCTGCACCGCGCCGTTCATCGTGTCGAGCTTTTTGAACATCAGCCGGAAACGCTTGCGCCCGACGAACATGAACAGCAGCATCGGCGTCATGACGAGCGGCAGCGCGACGACGAAGATCAGCGACAGCCGCGCATTGATGCGGAACGCCATGACCGACGCGAAGATCATCTGGAACGGCGCGCGGAACATCATGCGAAGAAACATCTGGTACGTGTTCTGCATGCTGTTCACGTCCGTCGTCGCGCGGATGACGAGCGACGAGGTCTGGAACCGGTCGGTGTTCTTGAAGGAGAACTGCAGGATCTTGCCGAAGATCCGTTCGCGCAGGTTCTTCGCAAAGCCCATCGACGCGACCGCCGACGTGCGCGCGGCAAGCGCGCCGCATAAAAGCGACAGCAGCGACGCGAGCACCATCAGTCCGCCCACCCACAGCACGAACTGCAGATTGTTTCGGTACGGCAGGCGGGAGATCACGCCCTGCAGCTGAAACTGCTCCACGCGGTACAGCCCGCCGTCGACGAGCGCCGCCATGAGAAGCGGGATCAGGATCTCCAGCGCGACCTCGAAGATGATCAGCACCGGCGTCATGACCGACGGCGTCACATAGCCCCTGATGCACGGCTTGAGGTGCCTGAGCCCGGGCCCTTTTTTCTTTGTGTTTTCCATGGAAGACGATTCCGTCCTTCTTCGTTCAATTAAGATATTTATACCACAAAACGGCGGTGTCCGCAAGCGCCGCACGCCGGTTTTTTCCGCAGTTTCGCAATCGTTGCGAAAACCGGACGGTTCTGTTATACTGTGCGTATGGAAACGAACGCATCCCGCATCGTCGCGCTCGACGTCGAAACACCGAACGGCAAGGTCCCCGCAATCTGTCAGATCGGGCTCGTCGTCGCAGAAGCAGGCGAAATCGTCAAAACCGAATCGATCCTTGTAAACCCCGAAACGTGGTTCGACGGGTACAACATTCAGGTCCACGGCATCACGCCCATGGACGTGGAGAACGCGCCCACGTTTTCCGAGGTCTGGCCGCGCATCGCCGCGTACTTTTCTGACAGCGTCGTGATCGCGCATAACGCGGCGTTCGATCTCGGCGTCCTTTCGGGCACGCTCGAGCGCTGCGGCATCCCCGTGCCGGAATTCACCTATGCCTGCACCGTGCAGATGGCGCGGCGGCGCTTTTCGCGCGAGACGTACGGCAGCTACCGGCTCGATACGCTGTGCGCCGCGTTTGACATTCCTCTGGAGCATCATCACGACGCGCTGTGCGACGCGCTGGCGTGCTACCGGCTGTACCGCGAACTGCTTGCCGATTTCGGTCCCGATCCGCGCGACGTCCGTCCGTACCGCAAAAAGGCGAAGCCCGCGCCGATGCCCGCCGGACGCTTTTCGATCGAGTCGGAAACCGATCATGTGATGCGGTCTTTGCGCGAATTGCTCGACGGCGTGGAGCCGGTGACGTTTCTGAATCCGTCCGATTCCATGGCGATCGCGCACTGGATGGACCGGCATGCCGACCTCTGTTCGGAACCGCCGTTCGACACGATCTTTCTCTACCTCTACCGCATGATCTCCGACAAGCCCCTGACGGTCTCCGAGGCGCAGGAGCTTCGGCAGCTGCTGCGGGGATAAAACCGCGTCCCGACGCTTGCAATGCGGCGAAAGTGCCGCTATAATATATATATTCCTGTGCGCCGCACGGAAAGGGCGTTTGCGATGAAACAGAAAGGGCTGTCCTCCGCGCAGATCATTCCGCTGGGGTTTCTGCTGCTGATCCTTTTGGGGACCGGTCTGCTGTCTCTGCCGTTTGCAACGGCGGACGGGACGCGCGCGCCCTTTTTGACCGCGCTGTTTACCGCGACGACCTCGGTCTGCGTGACCGGACTCGTGGTGGTCGACACCTACGCCTACTGGTCGCTGTTCGGCAAGATCGTGATTCTTCTGCTGATCCAGATGGGCGGGCTCGGCATCGTCGCCGTTTCCTCCTCGCTGTTTCTGGTGCTGAAACGAACGTTCACGATCCGCAACCGCGCGCTTTTGCGCGACGCGTTCGACCTGGATTCGCTGCAGGACGTCCTGCGGTTTCTCAAGCGCGTCATGCGCGGCGTGTTTTTGATCGAGGGCATCGGCGCGCTGCTCTACGCATTCGCGTTCGTGCCCGAATTCGGTCCCGTGCGCGGCGTCTGGTACGCAGTCTTCCATTCGATCTCGGCGTTCTGCAACGCCGGACTCGATCTCATCGGTCCGGAAAGCTTCATCCCCTATCAGACGAACGCGTACGTCCTGACGGTCACGATGCTGCTGATCGTCGTCGGCGGTCTCGGCTATATCGTCTGGTTCGATTCGTTCTCGACCGCGAGGGAATCCGTCCGGCACCGCCGCGGCGTGCGCTGGTTCTTCCGGCACCTCGGCGAGCAAACGAAGCTCGTGCTGTGCGTCACGGCGGCGCTCATCGTGATCGGCGCTGCCGCAACGCTGCTTCTCGAACGGAACAATCCGCAGACGCTCGGCGCGCTGCCGTTCGGACAGCAGCTTTTGAACGCAACGTTCCAGTCGGTCACGTACCGCACCGCTGGCTTCTCCGCCGTTCCGCAGGGCGCGCTGACCGACGGCTCCGTGATCCTCGGCAGCGTCTTCATGTTCATCGGCGGTTCCCCGATGGGCACCGCGGGCGGCGTCAAGACGATCACCGTCGTCGTGCTGCTGCTCTCCGCGTTCTCCTATGTGCGCGGACGCGCGGACACGGTCGTGTTCCGCCGGAGCATCTCCTTTGAACTGGTCCGCAAGGCGGCGGCGATCCTGTTCTTCAGTCTGTTCCTGTCGCTGCTTTCCGCCGTTGTGCTGATCGCCGCGGACGGCATTCCGATGCAGGACGCGATCTATGAGGTGTTCAGCGCGACGGGAACGGTCGGGCTGAGCCGCGGACTCACGCCGCATCTCTCCGTCTTCGGACGGATCCTGATCATCCTTTGCATGTATCTCGGAAGAATCGGTCCGATCTCGCTCGCGCTGTTCTTCCATACCGACCTGTCGGGCGGAAAGAACATCCGCTACGCGCAGGGACGCTACTACGTCGGCTGACGACAAGGAGGTTCTTATGAAAAAATCGATTGCAGTGTTGGGGCTCGGACGGTTCGGGCAGTTTCTGACCGCGGCGCTTGCGAAGAGCGGCGCGGACGTGCTGATCGCGGACGACAGCGAAGAAAACGTCCGCAAGTTTGCGAACGACGTCAGCTGCGCCGTGACCGCCGATCTGAACGATCCGGAGATCATCCGCGGGCTCGGGCTTTCCGGCGTGGACACCGTCGTGGTTTCGATGGGCAGCAGTCTGGATTCCAGCATCATGTGCGTCATGGTTGCAAAGGAGCTGGGCGTGAAGCACGTCATCGCGAAGGCGGCGTCGCTGCGCATGGGCGAAATTCTGCGCCGCGTCGGCGCGGACGAGATCATCTATCCGGAGAAGGAGAGCGCGGAGCTGACCGCACGCCGGCTGCTGTCCTCGGACTTCCTCGAATTCTTCGATCTCGGCAGCGAGCTGTGCGTGTGCAGTCTGAAGCCCAAAAAGGAATGGATCGGCAAGACGCTGCGCGAGCTGCGTCTGCGCGACCGCTACCGGATGAACATCGTGGCGATCCGCGAGAACGGGCAGACAAGCGCCTCCCCCGATCCCGACGAACCGCTGAACGAAAGCTGCGAGCTGTTTGCCGTGCTGGAGCGCAGCACGCTGGAACAGCTGCATCTGCGCTGAGCGCACGAACAAACAAGCGGACCGCCGAAAAGCTCTAGCACCTAAGGTTGATAGTTGAGAAAAAAGAAATCGGCATAGCTTACAACCATGTAATTGAATCGACAATCTCCTTACTTTGTTCGAGGTCTCTTAACTGTTGCCATGATGGATTTACCATTTGAAGAGAACAATTTGGTAAAAATCAGTTTTTGCCATTCCAAATCGAAGCTGTTGAATCGAGCAATCAGCATAGCGAAATCATTTCCATTTTTCGAGACTAAAGGCGAAGCAATATGCTGCACCATCAATGGCATTTACGATTTTTGTCGATTGCAGAGATCGGTTCATGAACTGATGCAGATTATTGGTAAATGGAAATCCAGTGAAATTTGGCTTTATGGGAAACAGTACAAAGCTAGGATTGATTACTCTGTTTTCCTCGAAAAGGTCAAGAAAAATGCCGGTAAATATGCTCTGCTGATTGATGATTCCGATTCAAATGTCTCTCTCGGACAAACAGCGATAGAGGAACTCCCATATCCGATCGTATACTATCCGGAAATCTATGGAGCGTTTTTTGCGTTCTCAAAGGATATCGGAGAACCGATCGTTTTTTGCGAATGCGAACGTGCAGCCATAGAGAATTATATAAAGCTGAGAAAGGAAAAACCACTATCGAACTATATCGGTGACAAAACAAATCCTCTCGGAACAGATTGCTTTCCAATAATTGTTTCTCGAATGAGTAAAGGATCGATCGATCCGTTATCGAAGTTTTCTTTCAAAGAAGGGCTCTGCTTTCGGTGCAATAAAGTTGTCCCCAGCTACACTTATTGTCTACCGATGTACGGGGGCAGCTTTAAGCAGCATTACGGTTGGTACATTCAGCAAGAATACTACAAGCTTGGTATTGACAGATATCAAATCAGAGAACTGAATGTTCTTGAGGACGTATGCGATCCGGAAACATATGATTCGCTAAAGAGGCTTTCAATATTGCAAAAGAAACGGTATGCTGACAGCAGTATAGAGGAAATAACCGAAGCAAAAGAACTGAAGAAGCAAATTGATCAAACAGTAGAGAATTCGGTGCGTACTCAGTTTGGATTCAGAAAAATCGGTGATACCTGGATAAGCGAGACAATTCTCTACGAAATCATATGCCAGCTATTTGACGGTGATCAGATTATGCGACACTACAGGCCCTCTTGGCTAGAGGGGCTTGAATTGGATATCTATGTTCCCAGTCATAGCATTGCTTTTGAGTACCAGGGGATACAGCATTTTCAAGCCGTAAAGCATTGGGGCGGTGAGAAGCAGTTGCAGAAGCAGAAAGAACATGATGCACGAAAGAAAAGGATCTGTTCAGAACGTGGGATTAACCTAATTTGCATCAACTATAATGAACCGCTAACAACAGAATCTGTTGCAAAACGAATTATGGATTAACGGATAATAAAACGGCTATACCGGGCAATGATGCTTGATATAGCCGTTATTTCTTTGTTCTCCGCTTGAAGACGTCACTTAAGCACGTTTTCTGTTAAGTGTCCATAAGTGCAGTGCCCGAAGCGATCCGCTTTTTTATTTGCTCAGTTTGCTCTGCGCCGGTAGGTCAGCGGGCTGAACAGCATGATGATCGGGAACAGCTCCAGACGTCCCGCAAGCATTTCGAACGAAAGCAGGATCTTCGACGCGCTGCTGTAGAAGCCGTAGTTCTCGGTCGGTCCGACCAGCGCAAGACCCGGTCCGATGTTGGAAAGGCACGCGAGCGTTGCGGTGAAGTTCGTCAGAAAATCCTGTTCGCCGAGCGACAGCAGCAGCACACCCGCCGCAAGGCACGCGACATACAGCAGGAAAAACGCCAGCGTCGCGCGGATCAGATCCGATCCGACCGGCTTGCCCTCCATGCGCACGACCGTGACCGCGCGCGGGTGCAGCAGTCTTCGCACCTCCTGCCGCGCTGCCTTGAACAGGATCACGACACGGCTGATCTTCAGACCGCCGCCGGTCGAGCCCGCGCATGCGCCGAAGACCATCAGAAGCAGCAGCGTCATCTTGGAAAAGCCCGGCCATTGATCGAAATTGACCGTTGCGTAACCGGTCGTCGTGATGATCGACGAGACCTGGAAATAGGCGTCCCGCAGCGTCAGCCCGAAGCCTTTGATCGCCGAAAACGTATTGATCGTGATCAGCGCAACGGCTGTCACCACGATCCCGCCGTAGACGCGCAGCTCCTCGGAGCGGACGGCGTTCTTCCACTTGCCGATCAGGATCAGGTGATATAAGCTGAAATTGACGCCGAACAGCAGCATGAACGTGGACAGTACGACGTGGATATAGGTGCTGTCGTACGCCTTGATGCCTGCGTTCTTTACCGAAAATCCGCCGGTTCCCGCCGCGCCGAACGCGTGGCAGACCGATTCAAACAGCGGCATGCCGCCCGCCCAAAGCAGAATGATGAGGATCACCGTCAGAACGGAATAGACGGTGTAGAGGATCTTTGCGGTGTCGCGCATACGCGGAACGAGCTTGCCCTTGACGGGACCCGGAACCTCGGCGCGCATCAGGTGCATGGAACGCTCCTCGCCCATCGGCATGACCGCAAGGACGAACACGAGCACGCCCATGCCGCCGATCCAGTGGGAGAAGCTGCGCCAGAACAGGATGCAATGCGGCAGCTGTTCGACCGTTTCGAGGATCGATGCGCCGGTCGTGGTGAAGCCGGACACGATCTCGAACAGACAGTCCCAGAACGTCTTGAATCCGCCGCAGAGCCACAGCGGCACCGCGCCGAACAGCGACATCAAAACCCACGCCGCCGCGACGGTCAGAAAGCCCTCGCGCGCGTAGATCGTCGTATCCTTCGGTTTTTTGATGCCGAGCAGCCCCAAAAGCCCCAGCGCGCCCATTGCCGGCAGGAAGCACCAGGTGATCGTTTCACGGTAGTAAAGCCCGACCAGCACGGACGGGAGCATCAGCACCGCTTCGATCAGCATGATGCGGCTCAGCAGGAAGACGACCATCCGGCGGTTCATTTCGCTTCCTCCATGATATCGGAAAGATCGTTCAGGCGGCGCTGTTCGGTCACGACCAACACGACGTCGCCCGCCCGGATGACGTCCGCGCCGCCCGGGATGATCGCCTTGCCGTTGCGCACGAGACAGGCGATCAGCAGATGCTTTTTCGTTTTCAGATCCTTGAGCGGGATATTCAGAAGGTTTCTGTTTTCTTCGCTCGCGTTGAATTCCAGCACCTCGATCGAGCCGTCCGCGATCTTATAGAGCCCGCGGATCCGGCCGTGGTCCGCACTCGCTTCGCGGGCGCGCACATAGCGCAGGATCACGTTGGTGGCGACGCGCTTCGGGGAGATGACGGAATCGAGCGCCGTCTCCTTGACGAGGCTTTCCAGTCCGTCGTTGTTGACCTTGGCGATGACCTTGCCTACACCGTGCCGCTTTGCGTACAGTGCCGAAAGCACGTTGCCCTCGTCGAGCCCGGTCAGCGCGACGAACGCGTCGGCGCGCTCAATGCCTTCCTCCTGCATGAGGTCGTGATCGGTGACGTCGCCGTTGATGACGACCGCGTCGGGCAGAAGCTCCGCGATATTGCGCGCGGCGTCCTTGTTCCGCTCGATGATCTTGACCGAGAGATTGCTCCTTAAAAGCTCCTGCGCAAGGTAATAGCTGATACGACCGCCGCCGCCGAGGATGACCGAACGGATCGGGTTTGCGATCACGCCCGCCTTGCGGAGCGCCTTTGCGACCTCGCGCGGGGCGCCGGTAACATAGAGAACGTCCCCGCCGGAAAGCGTGAATCCGCCGGACGGGATCGTGAACGCGCCGTCGCGCTCGACCGCGCAGATCAACACCTTGACCCCGAGCTTTTGCGGGAGCTCATACAGCGGAATGCCGGAAAGTACGCTCTTTTCCGGAAGCTTGCAGGTGACCAGCTCCACGTGCCCGCGCGCGAACAGTTCGATGTGCATCGCCGCCGGGAACCGCAGAACGCGCGCGATCTCCTCTGCCGCCTGCCGGTCCGGATTGACCGTCATCGAAAGCCCGAGGTCTTCGGAGATGCGGTACATGTTGTTTGCGTATTCGGGGTCGCGGACCCGCGCGATCGTATGCTTTGTGCCGATCTTGTGCGCCATCAGGCACGACAGCAGGTTGATCTCGTCGCTCGTCGTCACCGCGAGCAGCAGGTCGGCGTCCTTCGCGCCGGCTTCCTCCAGCACGGAAAAGACCGCGCCGTTGCCGACGTAGCCGATCACGTCCTGTGTGTTGCTGATCTGTTCGATGACCGATTCGTTCCGGTCAATGACGGTGACGCGGTGCCCTTCCACGACGAGCTGCACCGCAAGCGTCGATCCCATCTTTCCGCAGCCGACGATCATGATCTGCATAAGCGTTCCTCCGAAAACAGGAAATTGCAATAATAGATTAGTATAACAGGGATCGGCGCAAAATGCAAGGTTTCCTCCCGCGGGCATGCTCTTTCGCACGTTTTTCCGCATTTGGGGCTTGTGGTTCCGGAAAAAGTATGCTAATATGAATCGATTATCCGAAAAGGAGACCCCTATGAAGAAACTGATTGCATTCTTTTTGATTTTTGTGATGCTGTTTACGGCTGCCGCCTGCGCGCGCAATACGTCCGGCAGCACGCAGACGCTCCGCGGCGAGCTTTCCGTCGCATACGACAACGCGCTGACCGGCGAGCTTCTGGTCTATTTCCAGGCGAATCAGAACTGCACCGTGAAGGGCGCGCTTCTGGACGCCGAGACCGATTACGAGACCCTCTTTGAGAACGCGTCCGTCGCGCTTGTGAAGGACGAAGCCGTGATCGCGGCGCTTGAAGCTGCGGGCTGGACCGAAACGGAATACTGGACCGACGCGCAGAAGAAGACGAACGACGGGATGTTCGGCTTTACCGTTCTGAACTCCCCCAAAATCAGCGAGACCACAAAAACGGCTTCCAAGCTGCTGACCGACTGGCTCGTCGGCGACGGCACCTATGAATGCACGATCACGACCACGTCCGGAAGCTGCAGCTGCAAGCGCACCGAAACGAAGGTCACGATCAAAAGCGACGCGCCGGAGCTTGCAAAGAGCGAGCAGTTCAAGGCGCTCGTCAATCCGTAACATATCCGAAAAACGCGAAGATCCCGGATCGCTCCGGGATCTTTTTGATACCGTGTTATTTACTGCGGAAGCGTCAGATCCGAGACCGCGAACAGGACCGCCTTTCCTCTGAGCGCGATGCGTCCGTTTCCGAGCGGTTCGCAGACAAGCTCGCCGCCGCGCGCGGACGCCTGATACGCGCGGATGATCTTCTTGCCGAGGACGCTTGCCCAGTAATCCGCGATCTGGCAGTGCGCCGAGCCGCAGACCGGATCCTCCGGCACCGTCGTCTCCGGCGTGAAGCTGCGCGAGACGCAGTCGTATTCCCTGCCCCGCGCCGTGGCGTTCCAGATGCGCCCGGGGAGCGTTTTCAGCAATTCGTAATCGGGCGCAAGGTTTCGCACGACGTCCTCGTCCCGAAAGACGCAGTTCAGATCGAGCCCGAGGATCGCCTTTTCCGGTCGCGCGCCGTACGCGCGCTCCATCGCGTCGGTGACCGGGATCTCTTTCAGCTCGTAGGTCGGGAAGTTCAGCTCGAAGAGGTCGCCGACCCGCCGGACGGAAAGGTCGCCGCTGCAGGAAGAATACTGCACCGCGTCCGCGTCCGGTTCAAAAAAGGTCAGCAGCACGAACGACGCCGCCAGCGTGGCGTGCCCGCAAAGCTCCTCCTCCGTCATGGGCGTGAACCAGCGGATGCGATACCGCTGCCCCTCCCGCACGACGAACGCGGTCTCGGCAAGGTTGTTCTCCGCCGCGATCGCCTGCATGGTTTTGTCGGCAAACCAACGGTCCATGATAAGGACCGCCGCGGGATTGCCGTGAAACGGCTTGTCCGTAAACGCGTCGACGATGTATTGCTTCATGGGTTCCTCCCTTGCCATTCAAACAGATTGACGATTCTCCGGCAGGAGAATCCTCCTGAACATTCCCGCGGGGCACATATCACATCCCGAAGGGATATATCACACGCCGCAGGCGTATATCACGTTCCGCGCAAGCGGAACATATCACTGCCGTTTTGACAACCCCTCCGGCTTTTGCTTCGCAAAACCCACCTCCCCTTGCACAGGGGAGGCAAGGCTTGTCGAAACTGAGGGACAATGGTCTCTCCCTCCGCCTCGCTGCGCTCGGCACCTCCCTCGTCAGAGGGAGGTCGACGTTAGTATGATTTTCGAGCTCCCCTTGTCAGGGGAGCTGTCAGCAAAGCTGACTAGAGGTAGTCAAAGCGGCTTCTTGCTCGGCAGCCCCGCCTTGCGCGGGTAGGTTGACGGAGTTGGTGCGTTTTTGGTGCATATAACCAGCGTACGCGCGCCGTAGTCCGAGGCAAGCGGGACCGTTTCCGCCGTACAATGCAGCAGATGCAGGGCGCTTTTTGCGGTCTTGAGTTCTTCACTGACGTCGCCCTTATAGCAATAGGCTTTGCCGCCGACTTTCAAAAGCGGTACGGTGAGCTCCAAAAGCACCGGCAAAGAAGCCACCGCGCGGGAAACCGTCGCATCGAACTGCCCGCGGACCTTCGGATCACGCCCAAAGTCCTCCGCCCGCGCGTGCACGCATTCCGCCGAAAGCTGCAGGGTTTTCAACACTTCCTCAAGGAACGTGATGCGCTTTTGAAGCGAATCAACAAGCGTGATCTTCAAGGTCGGGTTCATGATCAGCAGCGGGATCGCGGGAAAGCCCGCGCCCGTGCCGACGTCCGCGATCTTCGCACCGTCTTTTAGGTACTTTAGCGCCGCAAGCGAATCGTAAAAATGCTTTTTGACGACCTCTTGGGGATCTGTGATCGCGGTCAGATTCATCCGCGTGTTCCAGTCGATCAAAAGATCATAATATGCGACAAATTTGTCGCATGCTTCGTCGGTCAGGTTGGGAATTGTTTGTTTCAGAAGATCACGCATGGTTCGTTCCTCTCTTCAGATAGACCAGCAGGACCGCGACGTCCGCGGGCGATACGCCGGAGATGCGCGACGCCTGCCCGATATTCTGGGGACGCTGTGCGTTCAGCTTCTGCCGCGCTTCGAGCCGCAGCCCGTCAAGCGTCGAATAATCGAGGTCCTGCGGGAGCGGCAGCTCTTCCATCGCGCGGAAGCGCCGCACCTGCTCGGTCTGTTTTTCGATATAGCCGTCGTAATGCGCCATGACGTCGACCTGCTCCTCGACGGCAGGCTCGAGCGGTTCGAGGCAGTCGAAGAGGTTCAGAAGGTCCGTATAGCGCACGTTCGGACGCTTCAGAAGATCAAAGAGCTTCACGCCGGATGCCGGAACGCTTTCGCCGACGGATTCGAGATACACACGCAGCGCGTCGGAGGGCGGAACGTGCGTACCGAGACGCTCCATCGCCCTTGCGATCCCTTCTTTTTTGCGCTGCAATACGGCGTATCGTTCGTCTGTAATCAGTCCCAGCCGCCTTGCGCGCTCGGTGAGCCGCAGATCGGCGTTGTCCTGACGCAAAAGCAGACGGTATTCGCAGCGGCTTGTCATCATGCGGTACGGCTCGGGCGTGCCTTTGGTGGCAAGATCGTCGACGAGCACACCGATGTAGGCGTCGCTTCTGCCGAGGAAGAACGGCTCCTCGCCCTTGACGTACAGCGCGGCGTTCACGCCGGCATAAAAGCCCTGCGCGGCGGCTTCTTCATAGCCGCTCGAACCGTTCACCTGTCCCGCGGTGAACAGCCCCGGGACGTCCTTCACCATCAGCGAAAGGTTCAGCACGTTCGGCACGAGGCAGTCGTATTCGATCGCATAGCCCAGGCGCATCACCTCGCAATGTTTGAGTCCCGGCATGGTATGCAGCATGTCGACCTGCACGTCGGCGGGCAGCGAGGTGCTCATGCCCTGCACATACATTTCCTCGGTCGTTCTGCCCTCCGGTTCAATGAAGATCTGGTGCCGGTCATGGTCCGGGAAGCGCACGATCTTGTCCTCGATCGACGGACAGTAGCGCGTGCCGGTCGCATGGATGCGTCCCGCGTACATCGGCGAGCGGTCAAGGTTTCGTAAGATGATATCGTGCGTCTGCTGATTGGTATAGGTAAGATAACACGGGTCCTGCTCGATCTGCAGCCGCCCGTTCAGAAATGAGAACGCGGGCGTCGGCTCGTCGCCGCGCTGGACCTCCATTTCGGAAAGGTCCAGGGAGCTTTTCCGCACTCTTGCGGGCGTGCCGGTCTTGAACCGCTGCAGCGGGATCCCGAGATTCCTTAATGCGTCGGAAAGCCCCTCGCTGCGCATCATGCCGCAGGGACCGGAAAGACGTGACCATTCGCCGATCAGGATCCGGCTCTTCAAATACACGCCGGAGCACAGCACGACCGCGCGGCAGGCATAGGAAAAGCCCTCGTCGGTCTTTACGCCGGAAACGCGTCCGTTTTCGATCAGAATCTCCGTGACCTCGCCCTGTACGAGCGTCAGGTTTTGCTGCTGTTCCACGGCGCGCTTCATGCGCTCATGGTAGCGGCGCTTGTCCATCTGCGCGCGTAAGGAGTGGACCGCGGGTCCCTTCGACGTGTTCAGCATGCGCATCTGGATCAGCGTATCGTCCGCGGCAAGTCCCATCTCCCCGCCCATGGCGTCGACCTCGCGCACAAGGTGTCCCTTGCCGGTGCCGCCGATCGCGGGATTGCAGGGCATCATGCCGATGCTGTCGAGATTGAGCGTCAGAAGCAGGGTCGATAAGCCCATACGGGAACAGGCGAGCGCCGCCTCCAGCCCCGCGTGCCCCGCGCCGATGATGATGATATCAAACCGCTGCCGTTTCATAAAGATCCCTTTCGTGTCCTTTCGACGGTTCAGTATACCATATTCGTCCGTTTTTGTGCAACGGATAGTGGAAATTTCCGAAAAACTCTGCTATACTGAAGGCACAGGAGGATCGAACTATGGGTAAAATGCGATTGATCAGAGATGCATACGGCACAACGGAGGGCTTTTGCCTTGTGAAAAGCGCGGCGGTGCGCACGGACGTGAAGGGAACGGAATATCTCGACATGGTGCTTGCCGATTCGGACGGCGAGTGCGTGGCAAAGCTTTGGAACTACTCGCGCACGGGACACGGCTCCTATGACGCGAATGACATCGTCAAGGTACGCGGCACGGTGCAGGTGTGGAAGGACACCGAGCAGTTCAAGATCGACCGGATCCGGCTCGCGACCGAAGCCGACAATGTGGACATGGGTGGGATCATCCCGACTGCGCCGTTCGATCCGCAGACGATGTACGATGAGCTCTACAGCACGGCGGCCGGCTTTGCCGATGAGGAGCTCAAGCGCATCGTGCAGTATCTTCTGCGCGAAAACCGCGAGCAGCTTCTGATCTACCCCGCGGGCGTCAAGCTCCACCACGCGACGCGCGGCGGACTTTTGCACCACACCTGCGCGGTGCTGCATCTGGCGCAGCGCATCGCGGAGCTGTATCCGAACCTGCATAAAGACCTTTTGTTTGCGGGCGCGATCCTGCACGACATCGGAAAGCTCAAAGAGCTCGACGCGGACACGCTCGGCATCGCCGGCGCGTACACGAATGAAGGGCAGCTTTTGGGGCATATCAACATGGGCATGGCGATGATCGCCGCCGCCGCGGAGATCACGATGATTGAGCCGAAGACCGCGATGCTTTTAGAGCACATGATCCTCTCGCACCACGGAAAGCCGGAGTTCGGAAGCCCGAGATTGCCGATGTTCCCGGAAGCGGAGGTGCTCAGTATCTGCGACCTTCTGGACAGCAAGATGTATGAGATGGACGCCGCTTTGGACGGCGTTGCGAAGGACGGCTTTTCCGAGCGGCAGTGGGCGCTCGACAACCGTCAGCTCTATAAAATCGACTAATGCAGGAGGGACACTATGTTTGAACGGCTGGATGCGGCAAAACCCGCATTGAAAAAACTGATCGCGGCGCTGCGCGAACGGTACGCGTACGCCTCGGTGCTTGCGACCGACGAGCGTTTCCGTTCATGGCGCGTTTCCAAGAACGGGATCACGATCTCGTCCGAGGGCGACGGCGGCTACGGTTTTGTGATCCGTGTATTTGACAACACCGGCTGCGCGGAGTATTCGATCAACACGTTTTCCGAGGAGATGATCCCGGCGATCGTCAAAGAGATGGAGACCCGTCTCGAAGCGGAACGCGCGGCGCTGCCGGAAGGGATCACGCCGATGCCGACGGCGATCCCGAGCGATTCCCCCGCCGTGCTGAGAAAGGAAGCGAAGTATGAGATCGACCCGATGGAGCTCGGCGACGAAGCGATCCTCGACCGCATCCAAAGCATCCGCGAAAAGGGCATGCAGGCGGAGAACGTCATGGATATCTTCTGCAATATGACCTATTGCGCGGAACGCAAGCTCTTTCTTTCCGCGCACCGCGACCTCGACGAGACGCATATGTGGACCACCGCGGGCGTCGGCGCGATCGGTTCGCGCGGCGAAGAGGTCAAAGAAAGCTATCAGGGCTATTCACTGCTCGGCGGCGCGGAGCTTCTTCGGGATGTCGAAAACGACGTCGGTCATGTGACTGCGGCGCTCAACGATCTGCTCGGATCCGAACCGATGATCCCCGGCGAGTATGAATGCGTCTGCGATCCGAGCGTCACCGGCATGATCGTGCACGAGGCGTTCGGGCACGGCGTCGAAATGGACATGTTCGTCAAGGACCGCGCGCAGGCAAAGCAGTTTATCGGCGAATACGTTGCAAGTCCTTTGGTCACCATGCACGACGGTGCGGCGGTCGACGAATGCGCGACGTGGGCGTTCGACGATGAAGGCACGCTGACCGGCGACACGGTCATCATCGACAAGGGCGTTCTCAAAACCGGCATGTGCGACGCGCTTTCCGCCATGCGGCTCGGCGTACAGCCCACCGGCAACGGACGGCGCGAAAGCTATGAGCGCAAGGCGTACACCCGCATGACGAACACATACTTCGAGGGCGGCGACGCTACGAAGGAAGAGATGATCGCCTCGATCAAATACGGATTCCTGCTCGAGGAACCGACCAGCGGCATGGAGGATCCGAAGAACTGGGGCATCCAGTGCATGGTCAACATTGCGCGCGAGATCAAGGACGGAAAGCTCACCGGCAGAGTCTTCTCGCCGATCGTGCTGACCGGCTATGTCCCGGATCTTCTGAAATCCGTCACGATGATGGGCGGTCCGTTTAAGCTCGAGGGCGGCGGCTACTGCGGCAAGGGCTATAAGGAATGGGTCAAGGTCTCCGACGGCGGCGCGTACATGAAGGCGCGCATCCGCTTGGGCTGAGGAGGAAACGGTATGGAACGAATCAAGAGATTGCTCAAAGAAGCCGGCGTTTCGGAATACATCGTCTACGGGTACAGAGAGCGGACTGCGGAGCTGTTCTTCGTTAAAAAGCAGCTCGACACCCGCCGTATGAAGGACGTCGAAAAGTTCGTCGTGACAGTGTTCCGCACGGGTGAGAAGGACGGCAAAAAGATGCGCGCCGCGGCGGACGCGACGGTGCTGAAAGCGATGACCGACGCGGAGATCATAAAAGCGTTTTCGGACGCCTACTATGCCGCGCAGTTTGCGATGAATCCCTATTACGAGCTGCCGGATCCGGTGCAGGCGCCGTGCAGGGAAGCGGCCGGCAAACTCGCGGAACAAGCGCCGGAGCAAAGCGCGGGCGAGATGGCGGCGGCGCTCTTTTCGGCGGACTGCGAAGGCGACGCATTTATCAACTCGGCGGAGGTCTTTGTCATTCAGAAGCGCGCGCATGTGGTCAGCTCCCGCGGCGCGGACGTTTCGTGGGACGAAGCGGAGGTCAAGGGCGAATACGTCGTACAGACAAAGGAGCCCGAGGATGTTGAAATGTACCGCGATTTCGCCTACACCGAGCTGAATACGAAAGCGCTCTCGGCGCAGGCAAAGGAAGCGCTGTCGTTTGTGCGCGATCGCGCGCGGGCGCAGAAGATCCTGAAGAGCGGCAATTACGACCTGCTGCTGACCGACGAAAACGTCATGATGACGCTGTGGTTCTACGGCGACCGCTCCGCGGCGCATATGATCTACCCCGGCTATTCGACCTGGAAGGTCGGCGACGACGTACAGGGCGAAACGAGCGGCGAGCGGATCACGCTCACGCTGCGAGCGCTTGCGCCGTATTCCAAAGAGGGCATTCCGATGCGCGACCGCAAGCTTCTGGAAAACGGCAGGATGTGCGCAGCGCACGGATCGAACCGCTTCTGCCGCTACCTCGGCACGGAACCGACGGGCAATTACCGGAAGTTCTCCTGCGACAATCCGGGCACGATGTCCTTTGCCGAGATGCAGAAACGTCCGTGCCTCTGGGCGGTCACGTTCTCCGGCTTTGAGATGAACGCCTTCTCCGGTCACTTCGGCGGCGAGATCCGTCTTGCGTATCTGATCGAAGACGGAAAGATGACTCCCGTCACCGGCGGCTCGGTCAACGGTCTCATCATGGACGCGCAGAAGGACATCGTATTCTCCACGGATCGCTACGCCGAGATCGGCTATGACGGCCCGTACGCGATGCTTCTGAAGAACATCCCCGTCGCAGGCACCGACGTGGAGGAATAACGCAGACATACAAAAAGCGGATCCTTTCAAACGAAGGATCCGCTTTTTTCTGTATCTGTCAGTTCTTCCACGGATAATCCGTGCTCTCCGCGGCGCGGTATGCCGCCGCCTGCGTGCGGGCGCGGACCGTGCAATCCAAAGCGCCCTTATCGACCGCGACCACATGCGCGGCGGTCACGCCGAGCTCGTTGAGCGTTTCGCGGATGACTTCTTCGATCCGCTTGCCGTACTGCTGTTTGACCGAGGAGGTCAGCTCGATCCCGATCCCTTCGTCCTTCGGCTCGATCTTCACGACGATATCGCTCGATTCGACCGTGCCCGCCTGCGCTGCTTTGACGATCTTCATGCGCCCAGCTTCTTTTCGAGGCGTGCGCGGATCGCGCGGATGAATTCGATCGTGTTGACCGGCGTGGGCTTCTGCCCTTCGACGAGGTTCACGAGGTCCTTGGTCATTACGCCGTCGTTCAGCGTTTCGACGCAGGCTTCTTCGAGCTTGTTGCCGAAGTTGACGAGATCATTGAGACCGTCCATTTCGCCGCGCTTACGAAGCGCGCCGCTCCATGCGTAGATCGTCGCCATCGGGTTCGTGGAGGTCTCCTCGCCCGCAAGGTATTTATAATAGTGACGGGTGACGGTGCCGTGCGCCGCTTCGTACTCGAATTTGCCGTCCGGGCTGCAAAGCACGGAAGTCATCATCGCCAGAGAACCGAATGCGGTGGAGACCATGTCGCTCATGACGTCGCCGTCGTAGTTCTTGAGCGCCCAGATGAAGCCGCCCTTACTGCGGATGACACGCGCGACCGCGTCGTCGATCAATGTGTAGAAGTAGGTCAGACCGAGCTTTTCAAATTCTTCCTTATAGCACTCGTCGTAGATCCGCTGGAAGATGTTGCGGAAGTTCATGTCGTACTTCTTGCTGATCGTGTCCTTTGCGGAGAACCAGAGGTCCTGCTTGGTGTTCAGCGCGTACTTGAAGCACGAATGCGCGAACGATTCGATCGACGTGTCCTTGTTGTAGATGCTCTGCAAAATGCCCGGGCACTCGAAATCGTAGACCGTCTCGCGGAAGGAGGCGCCGTTCTCGCCGGTGAACACGAGCTCCGCCTTGCCCTTTTCGGGGACGCGGTATTCGGTGCCCTTGTAGAGATCGCCGTACGCGTGACGCGCGATGGTGATCGGCAGCTCCCAGTTCTTCACGACCGGCTTGATGCTGTCGATGATGATCGGCGCGCGGAACACGGTGCCGTCAAGGATCGCGCGGATCGTGCCGTTCGGGCTCTTCCACATCTCATGCAGGTTGTACTCGGTCATGCGCTGTGCGTTCGGCGTGATCGTGGCGCACTTGACGCCGACGCCGTACTTCTTGATCGCGTTGCCCGCGTCCTTGGTGATCTGGTCGCGGGTCTCGTCGCGCTTCGGAAGTCCGAGGTCATAGTATTCGGTCTTGAGGTCGATGAACGGGAGCAGCAGCTCGTCCTTGATCATCTTCCAGATGATCCGGGTCATTTCGTCGCCGTCCATCTCAACGAGCGGGGTGGTCATTTTGATCTTTTCCATATGTTCCTCCATAAAAGATTTTGACAATAACACACAGATGTGAGGCAGCCGCTTCATTTTTCATGCACAATCCCCCCTGTCGCCTTCCACTGCGTTGTCCGGCGACGTCCCCCCCTTTACACAAGGGGGGCTTTTGGATTCGCGCGTCGCCTCCCTTGTGCAAAGGGAGGTGGGTGAGCGAAGCGAACCCGGAGGGATTGTCAGCTTGACGGCAGCCTCACATGTTATTTATTTGTTCTGCGCCGCGTAGTAGTTCATCAGGCAGCCTTCGAGGATGATCGTCTTTTCGTCCTCGGTGAGCCCCTTCACATACAGCGTGAGGTCCTCGACGGCGCCGTCCTTCCTGATCACCTTTGCGGGAATCTCCTCCACGCCGTTTTCGATCGCCGCGCGGATGCCGGGCACGAACACGAAGTCGCCTTCCTCGTACGGGAATGCGTCGCCCTCCTTCAGCGTGAACGGCACGATGCCCCAGTTGATGCAGTTAGAACGATACCGCTTGGTCGCGTATTCATAGCAGATGTTCGCAAAGCCGCCGAGCACCTTCTGGCAGGACGCCGCCTGTTCGCGCGCGGAGCCGTCGCCCGGCTTGTTCGCAAACACGCAGGACCCGAACTGGGTGTTCAGAAGAAGCTCGTCCGCATTGCCGACCGCAGAAAGCGCTTTTTGAAGCTTTTCGGGTTTCTCGCCTGCACGGCGCGCCGCTTCATCCTTTGCGATCGCCTTACTGCGACCGACGTACTCGGGTACTCTGCGGGAGAGTGCAAACTCGGAAAGGCGGAGCGGGTTGGAGCGATAGGAAGACGTTTCACCGGAGGGAATCAGCTCGTCGGTCGTGGTGACCGGGTCGCGGATGACCGCCGCAAGCTCCAAAAGCAGGTTATCCGCAAGCGGATACATCTTCGGCCAGTCGGTGATGTTGGGCCCGAGAATGAGCTCTTCTTCGGGATGCGGATGCGCAAAGCCGTTGTAGCAGCGCTTTGCGTAGACGGAATCGTCGAACTCGTACGGGATATGCTCGGTCTCGTACTCGACGTCGGTCGCAGCGGTGATGTAGCCGCCGTTCCGGGCAGTCGCCGCGATGGAACGGGAGTCCATCAGCGCCACAACGCTGATCTGTCCTTCGCCGGGCTTGGAGCCTTCGCGGTTCGGGAAGTTACGCGTCGTATGACGGAGCGAAAGTCCGTTGTTTGCCGGTACATCGCCCGCGCCGAAGCACGGTCCGCAGAACGACGGCTTGATGACCGCGCCCGCTTCGAGCAGCGCTTCGGTCTTGCCGTTTCTGGTGAGCGCAAGGCTCGTCGGAACGCTCGTCGGATACACAGAAAGGGAGAAGTAGCCGTTGCCGGTGCTGCCGCCCTTTAAGATGTCCGCAGCTTCGACGATGTTGTCAAAGAGACCGCCGGAGCAGCCCGCAATGACGCCCTGATTCGCCAGAACGCCCTTGTCGCTGACTTTACTCTGCAAATCGAGATGCGCCTTCGGGAACTTTTTCTTGGCTTCCTCCTCCACCTTTGCGAGGATCTCCTTCGGATTCTTGAGGAACTCGTGGATCGTGTACGCATTGGATGGATGGAACGGCAGTGCGATCATGGACTCGACCTTGTCGAGCTCGATCGTGATCATGGAATCATAGTATGCGCCCTCCGCGGGTTCGAGCTTTTCAAACGCGTGCGGACGCTTATGGATCTCATAATACTGCTTGATCTCGTCGTCGGTCGCCCAGATCGAGGAAAGGCAGGTCGTCTCGGTCGTCATGACGTCGATGCCGCTGCGGAAATCGAACGGGAGGTTCTTGAGGCCCGGGCCGACAAATTCGAGGACCTTGTTCTTGACGAGACCTTCGCCGAACGTCGCCTTGACGAGCGCCAGCGCGACGTCGTGCGGGCCGACGCCCTTCTTCGGCGCGCCGGTGAGGTAGCACAGCACAACCTCCGGAGGCTTAACGTCGTAGGTGTTCTTCAAAAGCTGCTTGACGAGCTCCGGACCGCCTTCGCCGACGCCCATCGTGCCGAGCGCGCCGTAACGCGTGTGGCTGTCCGAACCGAGGATCATATTGCCGCAGGTGGCAAGCTCCTCACGCGCGTAGGAATGGATGACGCTCTGGTTTGCCGGAACGTAAATGCCGCCGTATTTCTTTGCCGCCGAAAGTCCGAAGACGTGGTCGTCCTCGTTGATCGTGCCGCCGACTGCGCAAAGGCTGTTGTGGCAGTTGGTCATGGCGTACGGGATCGGGAACTCCTTGAGACCGCTTGCGCGCGCCGTCTGAATGATGCCGACGTAGGTGATGTCATGCGAAACGAGCGCATCGAACCGGATGTGCATAACGCCGCCCTCGTTTGAGAGCGAATGTGCTTCCATGATCTGATACGCAATCGTGCCTCTGCGCATCTCCGCTTTGTCGATGCCTTCCGGCGCCGGAACCGGTACGCCGTTTTTCCACTGCATACCCTGTGCGTGATACTGGATCATCGTTTTTTGTCCTCCCATGCTTATTCTGCAAATTTGCGGCACGCGATTCCATACCGCTTCATTACTATTATAAAGACATCAATGTATAATTTCAAATATATTTTTTATAATTTTTCATAGAGATTCTCTATCATTCGCAAAATCTCCTTGCATTCGGACATGTGGTTCTGCTATACTGAAGGCGGCGGAAATTTGCGCGCTGCTGTTCGGTATTTCGGCGGAAAACCAGAACCTTCGCGCCGTTTTTGCACGTTTATCAGGATTATGCGGCGTCTTTTTGCCGCATTGGGGAGGACATCTTGGACGTATCGCTGTTTTACACGCCGCTTCCGAAGCGGCTCGAAGCCCGTTATAAAAACTTTCTATCCTCTGCGGATCTTAGGGACGAAGGGGACGCGGACGTCGTTGCGCTCGCAACGGACGACGATTTCAACGTCGTCGCCTGCGGTGCGCGCGCGGGACATACGCTGAAGCAATTTGCCGTTTCCCCTGATCTCGAAGGCGAGGGCGTCTTCGCAACGGTGCTCTCGGAGCTCCTGAACGAAGCGGCGCGCGCAGGACAGAAGCGGCTGTTCATCTGCACGAAGCCGAAAAACCGCGCGATGTTTCAGTCGATGGGATTTTATCCGATCGTGGAAACGCGCGACGCCGTGCTGATGGAGGATCGGAAAAACGGATTCACGGACTATCTCGCCTCTTTGCCGCGGTATGAGGGCGAATGCGGCGCGATCGTTGTGAACGGCGATCCGTTCACCCGCGGGCATCTGCATCTTTGCGAATACGCCGCGAAGCACTGCGACGCGCTGTATGTGTTTTCCGTCTCCGAGCCGGGATCGATGTTTTCGCCGGACGAGCGGTATGAGATGCTGAAGGCGGGCACGGCGCATCTCAAAAACTGCCATGTCGAGCACACGGACGAATATCTCGTTTCGCGCGAGACCTTCCCCGCCTACTTCATCCGCGACGAGGAGCATGCCGACGCGGTCAAGGCAGACCTCGATATCGAGCTGTTCCGCAAGCGCATCGCGCCTGCACTGCACATCAAAAAACGCTTCGTCGGCGAAGAACCGTTTTCACCGACCACCCGCGCCTACAACGAGCGCATGAAGCAGCTTTTGCCCGAGAGCGGCATCGAACTGATCGAGATCCCGCGGCTTGATGCGATCAGCGCCAGCCGCGTCCGCGCTTGCATCCGCGAAGGAACCCCCGAACAGACCAAGGACCTGGTACCCGAAACGACCTATGCAGCCATCCTCCGTTACGTTGAACGAAATGCTTGACGCGCGCGAACGCCGCGCAAAAGAACAGTCCGCCATGCTTGCATCGGCGGACGCTTCGTGCTGTCTCGTTTCATTTTCGCTGAACATCGCGGGCGATGTCAAGCGCACGGCGAAGACGCGGCTGCTGTTCGACGAAGGGCTTCGGGCGTTCGGCGGTCTCGGATACCCCGAACATGCGCGAAAGGTCTTTGACGGCGTGACCGGCACGGAGGCGCTGATCCTTCTGCAAGCGGACGCAAGCGAGGTCAAAGCGACGCTCGAGCGGCTCGAAGACGCCTTCCCCGCTGCGCGGCTTTTTGACTTTGACGTGTTGAGCGCGCAGGGCGAAAAGCTTTCGCGCAGGACCGCGCGCAGATGTCTCGTCTGCGACGGACCCGCCGCGGTCTGCGCCAGGAGCCGCGCGCACGGGCTGGACGCCGTAAAGGCGGCGACCGACGCGCTTTTGAATGATTTCTGCGCCGATACGCTGGCGTTGACCGCGCATCACGCACTGGAACGCGAGCTTTTCACCACCCCGAAGCCGGGACTTGTCGACAAGCACAACACCGGTGCGCACACCGATATGGACGCTCCGCTGTTTTTGAAAAGTGCGGCGTCGCTTGTCCCCTATTTCAAAACCGCCGTGCGGCTCGGACTTGCGGACGCAGGCATGGCGCCGCTGAAGGCAGCGGGGCTTTTCGCCGAACATGCGATGTTTGCGGCAACGAACGGCGTCAACACGCACAAGGGCATGATCTACTCGATGGGGCTCTTGCTGTACGGCATGGGCAGGGCGCTCAGCTTCGGCGGCGACGCAGTCATGTATGCTTCGGCACTTGCAAAGACCGACGCGGAAGAGCGTCTTTCACACGCAATGCGGGAACAGGACACGAACGGCGCGAAGGTGTATGCGGATCACGGCGCGCGCGGCGCGGTCGGCGAGGCGGCGGACGGATTCTTCCACGCGCGGTACTGCGCGGACAGGCTGATCGCGCATCGGGATTCGGACAATCCCGGCGCATTGGCGCTCATCGACGTGATGATCGTTCTGAACGACACGAACCTGCTGCACCGCGGCGGCGAGGACGGTCTTGCCTATGTGAAAGAACACGCCGCGGCGATCGCGTTTCTTCCCGAAGCCGAACGGATTCCGGCGATCGAAGCGCTCGACCGCGAAATGATCGATCGGAACCTCTCCCCCGGCGGCGCGGCGGACATGCTGGCGCTCGGATATCTTCTTGACGCGTGGCGCGTGCTCTCGAAGAATCTTTGGGAGGTGAGCGCATGACGCTGCAGCAGCTTCGGTATTTCTGCGTGACAGCGGAGGTTCTGCATTACACGCGCGCGGCGGCGCTCTTGTATATCTCGCAGCCAAGCCTAAGCTACGCGCTCAGCAAGCTTGAAAAGGAGCTCGGCATGCCGCTCTTTGAACGGCAGGGCAAGCAGATCGCGCTGACGAAATACGGCGCGGAGTTTCTGCCGTACGCAAAGCGCGCGCTTTCGGAGCTCTCAAAGGGGCAGGAGCGGCTGAAGGAGCTCAAAGCGCCGGGCGCCGGGATCATCAATCTCGGCTATATCTACAGCGTCAGCTTTTCGGTCCTGCCGGCGTTCGTCGATCGGTTCTATGCGCACCTCGGCAGCCGTCAGACCGCGTTCCGCTTCCATCAGGGCATGGCGGGCGGACTGATCGAACAGCTTCTGAACGGTTCTCTGGACCTGCTCATTGCGGGCAGACCCGAGATCGATTCGGTGGAATACCTGCCTGTCGCAAAGCAGGAGCTTCTCCTTGCCGTGCCTGCGTCGCACCGGTTCGCCGAACGCGCGTCGGTTACGCTCGCAGATGTTTCCGAGGAGCAGTTTATCTCGATCTCGCATGAGGCGGTCATCTACCGCGAGCTTGCCGACAAGTTCAAAAAGGCGTCGTTTTCGCCGAACATCGTCTTTGAGGCGGACGAGTACAGCTCGATCGCCGCGTCCGTCACGACCGGCGCGGGCGTTGCGATCATGCCGCGTCTGCCGATCCTTGATACGTTCAATCTGAAGCTCATCCCGTTTTCCGACGTACCGATGACGCGCGAGATCTGTCTTTTGCGCTACCGTCTCCGCACGATGTCCCCCGCCGTACAGAGCGTCTGGGACTTTGCAAAGCATGTTTCGGAAGGATACCTCCAACGGACGGAATGAGCGTTTTGCCGCAATTCTGTCCGTTTCGATCCGCATTGCTGAAAAATCCGTTTTTATGCTTGCAAAATACACGCCGATATTCTACAATAAAGAGGATATCAGCGAATACTTGATCCGAAACCGGATCGGAGGTGTGATTATGAAAAAAATGCTGACCCTTCTCGCCGCCGTGCTGCTGCTTTTTGCCGCCGCATGCGGAGACTCGGTCGTTTCGCCGCACACCGATGCGACGACGCCGACAACCGTGCCTGCCGTCCCCGCAGAGGATTCTGTTGCCGTATTGACGGTGACCGCCGCGCCGACGCCCGCGCCGACGCCGGAGCCCACGCCCGAGCCGACGGAGGAACCGACGCCGGAGCCAACGCCCACGCCGGAACCCACGCGTGTGCCGCGGGAGGGCGATTTCAACATCAATTTCCCGGATTATGACACCGGCGTCGACGCCGATTACAGCTATCAAAGCGACGACCTTCGCATCGCGATCACGGTGCATCAGGGAACCTTGCGCGATGAAGCACAAAACCGGGATCTGAATGAAACCTATTATATCATGGATATCTGGGTCCGGAATATCAACTCGATCCGCACGGCGTTCGGAAAAGGCGATTTCATGACGCATTCCGAACACGGGTACGACTTGGCTGTCCGTGAAAATGCGATCCTTGCCGTGAACGGCAGTCAGAGTCAGGGACTCGTTCTGCATCGCGGCGAGCTCTTACAACCGCTCCGCTCGACCGGCAATTGGAATCGTGATTCCGTCGGTCTGATCTATCGAGATGGTTCCTTCAAGACCTTTTATCTGAGAAAAGAGAGTTTAGACATCGACCAGGAGATTGAAAACGGCGCGCTTTACGGATGGCAGTTCGGTCCGATCGTCATCCGCAATTACGAGGCAGGTCCCAACGCGACCAAGTATCACGGCATGGGCTATAAGGCGCGGAATATCCTCGGCTACTACGAGCCGGGTCATTATGTATTCTTTACCTGCGACGCAGGTCAAAAATCACAAGGCATGAACGAATTCATGATGCTCGATATGATGAAATCGCTCGGTGTTAAAGAGGCGTTTAACCTTGACGGAGGAAACAGCACGGTTGTGGTTTTCATGGGCAAGGTCATCAATCAGACGCGTGACAGACCGCTTTTGGATATGCTCATATTCGGCGAGCACAACGATGACGGCTCGTTCGTCGATCTTTCCACGCTGACGGCGTCGAAATTCCTCGGCAAAGAATAACATCCCGCAACGTAAAACGGCAGCGCGCGCTGCCGTTTTTTACTGTTCTGTCAGACGTCCAGGGTATAAGAAATGCCCGTGATCCTTTCCGTTGCGGTGTCGACGAGAAACTCGATGCAATACCGTTCATCGACGCGCAGCTTCCCGTCGTCCGTATTCCGGATCTTTGCCGATCCCGTTCCGCACCCAAACAACAGCGCAAGTAAACCGGGAGAAATATCAGCCAACGCTTTTTCATGCAGACCTCCGCCGCTTTCATTCACCCTTGCGCTGTTCCGCAAGATGGAAATACCGCGTCGGGATGTGGCAGTAGCCGCCCGGATTCTTGTCGAGATACTTTTGGTGGTAGAGCTCCGCGGAGAAGTAGTTTTCAAGCGGCTTCACCTCGACCGCAAGCGGCTTACCCTCCTTTTCCTCGACCTCCCGGTACACCGTCTCGATCTCCGGAAGCTGACTTTCGTCGGTATAGTAGATGCCGCTGCGGTACTGAATGCCCGCGTCCATGCCCTGCCGGTTCACCGAAACGGGGTCGATGACCTGAAAATAGAAGCGTAAAAGCTCCGAAAGCGAAAGCGCGGTCTCGTCGTATGCGACGCGTACGGTCTCCGCGTGCCCGGAATTGTCGCATACGTCGCGATAGCTCGGCGCGTGATCCGGACCGTTTGCGTAGCCGACCTCGGTCTCTATGACGCCCTCGAATTGATCGAGGAATTTCTGCATGCCCCAGAAGCATCCGCCCGCCAGATAGATCGTTTTCATACTTAATCCGCCTTCTTCCATTTCCGCTTCGCGGTCGGACATTTTTCGTCCATAAAGGCGCGGAAACCCGGAATGTCCATATTTTCAAAGCCGAGCTTACCGAGCACAACGATCTGCCTCTGTCCCGTCCAGAGAAGGAACAGGTTTTCCGTCTCCGTGACCTTTTTGAATGAGGGATACAGGAAGCGCAGCTCACTTTTCGACGTCCTGTTGTGCAACTCGATCGCGTCGTCGAAAAAAGCCATTTCGAGCTCCATCTGCTCCGTTCCGTACGATTCCTGATTCATCCGCATCTGCCGCTTGACGGCCCGTTTCGGCGTAAGCAGCACCCGGACAAGGAGGATCACCCACAGCGCAATACTTCCGGTCAACATCCAAAATGCGGGCTCGGAAGCGAATGATTCGCCGTAATATGTGAATGAACGGATCAGCTGTACCAGATGATAGCACGCATACACAAAAAAGCATGCGCCTATCACGCAGATCACAATATTCGCAGTTTTGCGCATTGCGCGGAACAGCTCCAGATAGATCTCGCGGCTTGTGTGCAGCGTGTTGGTAAAGATCGGTTTGCGTTCGTTTTCTTCCATATGTTCCTCCTTATTCTTCCTGCATGCTGCCGAACAGCGCGGCAAGATGCAGCAAAATCTCCACATTCTTTTCCATCGACGGGATCGGGACGTACTCGAACCGCCCGTGCGCGTTCTCATAGCCTGCCGACAGATTCGGGCACGGCAGCCCGCGTTCCGAAAGCGCCGATCCGTCCGTGCCGCCGCGGAACGGCTCCGTTTTCGGCTCAAGTCCCGCCATGCGGATCGCCTCGGTGAGGTTTTCGATCAGATACGGACAGCGGTCGACGTACTCCTTCATATTGCGGTAGGACTGTTCGATCGAAAGCGAAATGCGGTCCGCGCCGTATTCCGCCCGCAGCGCGTCCGCGCACTTCTCCAGATACGCCTCGCGCTGTTCAAACTGTGTGCGGTCGTGGTCCCGGATGATCAACACGACCTTTGCATGCTCCACGTCGGCGTTCACCGCGATCACATGGAAGAAGCCCTCGCGTCCCGCCGTATACCGCGGCTTTTCAAAGCGCGGCAGCATGGCAAGGAACTCGCCCGCGACGTCCGCGGCGTTGACCATGATACCCTTCGCGGTGGCGGGATGCACGCTGAGCCCTTTGACTTCGAGCGTCGCCTCAGACGCGTTAAACGTCTCGTCCATGTAATAGCCCAAATGATCGCCGTCGAGCGTGTATGCGACCTTTGCGCCGAAACGGTCGAGATCCAGATCCTTCGCAAGTCCTCCGACCTCCTCGTCCGGCGTGAACGCGAGCGAGATCGGTCCGTGCGGGATCTCCGGATGCGCAAGGCAATGCTCCGCGAACGTCATGACCGATGCGATCGCCGCCTTGTCGTCGCCGCCCAAAAGCGTCGTGCCGTCGGTGAGGATCAGGTCCTGTCCGATGTAGTTCAAAAGATTCGGAAACGCCTTCGGTGACATCACGATGCCCTGTTCGACGTTCAGCAGGATATCGCCGCCGTCGTAGGCTTCGAGCACCCACGGGCGCACGTTTGCGCCCGGCGCGTCGGGCGCGGTGTCCATGTGCGTGACCAGACCGAAGGGCTTTCCACCGCCGTCCGGCATCGTCGATCCAAGCTTTGCCGTGACAACGCAGGTGATCTCGTCGAGGCGGACCTCGTCTGCGCCGATCGCTTTGAGCTCGTCGAAGAGCATTCTTGCAAGGTCAAACTGCTTCTGTGTCGTGGGCGTTTCCGTTCCGTAATGATCGGACTGCGTATCAACCTTCGCGTAGCGGATCAGGCGTTCCCTGACCTGTTCATAAAACGGCGTTCGTTCGTACATGGCTTTCCCTCCGTCGCATTTGTGGCTTTTTTCTGTTATTAAGACGTTTGACCGTCAAAATCTGACAAGCTTTCCGAAAAGCTTCCTGTCATTTTCAGTATAGCACATTCCGCCGTGCGGCGCAATTCCGTTCCCCGCTCTTTCTAAAGACGTGCGGCGCAGCATATATCTGTCGCTGCGTATGAAAAAAGGACCTTTCGTTTCCGAAAAGTCCCGGATGCTCAGAACGCATTCTCCAATGTGAAGGTCTCATTCTTGGAAAACGGATAAAAATCATAATCGTCAAAGAACGGTGAATAGCTTGTGAAGCCGATCGAACGCGTCACGGGATCGAACGTCACAAGCATGCAGTAGCCGGTCGTTGCGTAAAGGCTTTCCGCCTGCAGATTGACCATGACCGCCGTAAATGTTCTGCCGTTCTCAAAGGTCTTCTGCATGTGATACGCCTTTCGGTGATGTCCGCAAAGCAGCAGACGAACGTTCGAGTGGCGCGAAACGATTTCCTCTTCCATATACTCGCCGATCTCGTTCAGCACGTCGGTGCTGTACAGATAGCCGTGCGTCAGAATGACTGCCGGGTATTCGCTGTACGCATCCAGGACGGAATGGATCCATTCATCCCGTTCCGCGGTGCTTTCCTACAGATTCCAGCCGATCCCTAAAAGAAGCAGCTGCTGTTCTTCCAAAAGCTGATACCAGCATTCGCCGCCGCGGTACAGCTGTTCCTCCTCATGCACGTCGCAGAGATCATATTTCTTGTATTGCTCGTAGCCGCGCTTGAAAACCATCACGATGCTGCGCAGATCGCCGACGTCGTGGTTGCCGCTGACGCAGTAGAACGGGATCTTGCCCCGGAGCGGCTGAAGATCGTCCCGAAGCTTTTCCCATTCGGCGTCGACCGCATTGTTCTCGACGAGATCGCCGGTCTGCACGACCGCAACGATGTTCTGCGTTTCCTTCTCCCTGAGCGCATAGTCGACGATCGATTTAAGCCCTTGGTCATTGGAAAACGCATAGTTCTGCGTATCGGAGATCCACAAAATCTTGAACGGCGTCGGTTCCGGCGTCGGCGTCGGCTCGGGCGTTGGCGTGGGGGTCGGTTCCGGGGTGGGTTCCGGCGTCGGCGTAGGCTCCGGCGTCGGTTCGGGCGTAGGCTCCGGCGTCGGTTCGGGCGTAGGCTCCGGCGTCAGCGTTTCCGCCTCGACGACAGAGGCGGTCGGGGCAGCCGTTTCGAGAACCGGTTCCGCCGTCTGAGACATTGTTTTCGTACTGCATGCGGCGGCACAGAGCAGCAGCAATACCATGCTGACGGCAACGGCGCATTTGCCCCAACGATTCATATCCTGCCTCCTTTCGATTTTTCGGTTCTGTATGGAATCCCGCCGCTGCTTGTCTGTTTTTTGACTGCAGCAGCTCGGCATGCTTTCAAAAACGCTCTGCCGCACGGCAGAGCGTTGACGTGGCGTGCCCGACACGATTTGAACGTGCGGCCTTCAGAGTCGGAGTCGCCAAAATACAAAGCTCAAAAAAAGCCCTGATTATCTAAAAAAACGCCTATTTTAGGGAATTTCCGCCATTCCGCGTCAGTCCGTATAAGTCCAATATGCACCCCATATTCCGATTGTTGTGTGCCACTGGTGTGCTGCTGGACAGACCCGCTAATAAACGATACCCTTCAAATGCTCACGCCTGCCGGGATTGCCCGATTTGCTCTCGGGCCCTGTTTCCCGCATTGCAAAACACCAATCCGGTACCCTCCACATAATCGGTATAGCCATTATAACAGGTGCTGCAACAAAAATCAACCGATATGGTTGGTCTATTATGCCGGTTTTGAACCGTTAAGCGTTGATCTCTCGTGCCAGCAATTGCCCGTTTCCTGATTGCAAATTATGAACCAGTAAGCATGTTTCCTCTTTCGCTGTTAAACAAAGAACTGCAAGACTGTATGGAGCAAATTGAGTACTTTGGTCTCTTGAACTTGTTTATTCACAGACGGGAGAACCGTCGTGTCGAATAATATATTATTATGCTGATGGACAATATCAATAGTCCTGGCGTTTTTATGTGTAAAACTAAAATGAAAACTCTATATACTTAACGTACATGGAAGCATCTTCTTTCCGGCTTCAGAATTCCAGGTGTTCGGCTATCACTTTAAAAGGAGATACACATGACGGATCACAGCATAAAGTACATCTATTGGGAATTAAGCAACTACCTTTTCCTTTCTTTGGTTATAAAAAACTTCCGACGTAGAGCCGGAAGCTTGTTTCTCGTGTTGGCATTCGCAGAATCTGCATTTGCCGTTTCGTTTGTTAAATCCCGGACAATGATCCCTTTTTTCGGATCAATGAGGACACCGTTAGCAGATTGCATCATGGCATCTCTTACGGTGAACTTCTCCCGTGTCTCAGGGACACAATGCAACCCGGTGCTGAGATTGTTCTGACCATCAAGGTCAATGAGGAGAACTTTCCTGCCGTGCTTTGCAAGACCTGCTCCGACGTTAATCGCTGTGGTCGTTTTGCCGACGCCACCCTTCTGGTTTACAACTGCGATGACTTTTGTCATTTATCTACACTTCCTATTCTTGCTTTGTTATGAGTAAGAGTGCCGTCTCGAGCCGCCGTTCTCGCGCATATTCTCTCGAATCCCCGTATCCCGCCGGACCGCGCAATGCTGTGAAGCGTTCAACGCGGAAGTATCATTCTGCTGTTACCCGAAACTGGCTATTCGGTTGTCAAGGAGAGGGATTGTGAATTTTTGCCCCTCACCTATAACCGTGCCGAGATTCTGATTTTTGCAAAGAATTCCGAAAATATATTATTCCACGTGACTGAACGATAGCTCCCTATCCGATTCAGAAAACATGAGCTGTAAGTCCAATAAGTCCGTGTGAAAGCGCAACAGTCCAATGATTTTTTATAATAATGTGCTAAAATGTGTTAAAAGCGCAACATTGACAAGTTATACGATTTCGATGTATTATATATGGAAATGTTTTCTGTCATAAAGTACGAAGAGAATCGATATTTGCAGTGTTTTCGTACGGAGCGGACATAATTGTTTGAAACAGAGAGAAAATGAGGTTCAGGATGAATGGAATGACGCCGAACGGCAATCAAAATCAGGGCAGCACGTATTCGGAACAGGGTGAACTGCGCAGCGATTCTTCGCGGTACAGCAGCGGGATCGACTGGAAATCGCTGTTCTATTTTCTGCTTGGCAAGATCTACTGGGTTCTGATCGCAGCCGTTCTTTGCGCAGGGCTTGCGGGCGGCTATACGAAGCTGTTTGTAAAACCCGTATATGAAGCCACATCCAAGCTGTATATTGCGGGATCAGAGAATACCATCTCCATGTCGGATCTGCAGCTCGGCTCCGTATTGACCGTGGATTATCAGGAAGTTTTCAAGATCGCAGAGATCCATAAAACCGTGAAGGAGAAGATGCTTTCGGAATACGGCGTGGACAAGCCGGACTATTCGGTGTCCGTCAGCAATCCGAAGGGGTCGCACTTGCTCTATATCACGGTGAGCTCCGGCAATCCGGAAGAAGCGAAACTGATTGCGGACGCATACTCCGAAGTCGTGCAGACGTATATCGAAAAACAGATGGAGCTTCGGAAACCGCAGATCCTTGAGAGCGCGCAGATCCCGTCGAGCCCGGTCACGCCGAAGCTCAGAAGCATCATTTTGAAGGCTGCCGGCATCGGTGCATTGGCGGCGATCGCCGTGCTGGTGTTTCTGTTTTTGCTCGACAACAAGATCCGGACCGGCGAGGATGTGGAAAAAGCGACCGGACTGGCAACATTGGGCATGCTGCCCAAACAAAGCGAGAATGCGGAGTATTATGAGAAGAGGCATCGCGGTGAAACGAACAACTCAGGACCCGTTGCGGAGATCAGACAGACTTTGGCATTGGATTACGCAGGGGACGAAGTGATCAACGCAATTTGTTCCAACATCGCATTCGCGGGGAAGAAGATCAAGCGAATTGCAATCACGAGTCACGATGCAAATAACGGCAAAACGTTTTTGGCAACCCGAATTGCTTATGGGATGACAAAGCGGGGGAAGACCGTTCTTTTGATCGACGGAGACCTTAGAAAATCGACCCTGATCAACCGGTACGGTATCACGCACACCAAGAACGGGCTTTCTCATTATCTGTCGGGACAGGCTGAACTTGACGGCGTCATTTATCAGACCGATATCCCGAATCTGTATCTGCTGCCGGCGGGTAAGCTGGTGCAGTCGCCGCTGTCTCTTCTGACGTCGGAAGAATTTGACCGACTCATGGAGGACACGGGAAGAGAGTTTGATGCGGTGATCGTCGATACGCCGCCTATCGGCGCAGTGATCGACGCTGCGGAGATCGCGAAACGCTGTGACGGGAGCATCCTGGTCCTTGCGTATAACAAGATCACAAAAGACGGTTTGCAAAGGCTTGTGCGAACGATGGAGCAGACACAGACGCCGGTGATCGGCTGCATCATAAACAATGTGACCATGAGCAAGCTGGATCGGAAACGGTACGATTACGGGTACGGTTACGGGTATTACTACGGGAATGCTAAGAAGAAAAACAGAAAGAGAAGCGGGACACGGCGCTGAAGCATAGGCTCAGGAAAATGTATCAGGCATTTGTAAAACGAATCTCGGATATCGTGTTTTCGGTTTTGGGACTTCTTGTACTGTCCCCGCTGTTTCTTTTGATCGCGATTCTCGTGCGTTGCACCTCAAAAGGGCCTGCTGTCTTCCGGCAGGAGCGGCTGGGGCGCGATGCGAAGATTTTCCGGATCTGCAAGTTCCGCACCATGGCGGAGAATTCGGAACACACCGGATCCGGCGTTTACAGCGATCGGAACGACAGCCGGGTCACGAAGGTCGGCAGGTTCCTGCGGGCGACCTCGCTCGATGAGCTTCCGCAGCTGTGGAACATCCTGCGCGGCGATATGAGCTTCATCGGACCGCGTCCGCCGTTGACCTACCATCCGTGGACGATCGACCGATATTCGGAGGAGCAGCTTCGGATGTTTCGGGTGCGTCCGGGGATCACCGGGTGGGCGCAGGTCCACGGCAGACGGGAACTCGAATGGCACGAACGGCTGCGTCTGAATGTGTGGTACGCAGATCACGTTTCGTTTGCTCTGGATCTGAAGATCGTTTTTCTGACCGTCGGCGTCATGCTTTCCGGAAAGGGCAACGAAAACAAGGGCGCGACGGTTTGATCGCAAAACAGGGGGAGAGAATCATTGAAATATATATACATTACAAATCGACCGGAAATTGCCGCAATCGCCCAAGGCACGGGCGTCGATCGCATCTGCGTGGATATGGAGTATATCGGCAAGGCGCAGCGGCAGAACGGCATGAACACTGCGCTGAACCGGCATTCCTTCGGGGACGTCGCTTCGATCCGTCGCGTGATCGACCGCTCCGAACTGCTGGTTCGGGTCAATCCGATCCACGACACGCAGGAGGATGGGTATCCGGCCTCCGAAGAGGAGATCGACCGTGTGATCGCAGCGGGCGCCGATATCGTCATGCTGCCGTACTATAAAACGGAAGCGGAGGTAAGCCGCTTTCTGGAGGCGGTCGACGGACGGGTGAAAACGATGCTTCTCCTGGAAACCGCAGAGGCAGCGGAGCTGATCGACACAGCCGGCGTAACGGATGCGGCGGATGAGATCCATATCGGGCTCAACGATCTGTCGCTGTCGTATCATGAACGGTTTTTGTTTCAGCCGATGAGCGACGACACGGTCGAGAAAATCTGCAAAAAGCTCCGTTGCCATGGGAAAACCTACGGGATCGGCGGGATCGCCTCGCCCGGGCGCGGGCTCATTCCGGCGGAGATCGTGCTTCGGGAGCACTATCGGCTCGGCTCGACCGGCGCGATCCTTTCGAGAAGCTTCTGCAATATTCAGACGATCGGGGATCTCGCTGTCATCGAGGAGCTGTTCTCGCGGGCGATGCGAGGGCTTCGCGCGCTTGAAGCGGAATGTGAACAACGTCTTCGGGAGCAGGGTCCCGAGGGCAGTTACTTTATGAAAAACAAAGAAGCGCTTGCCCTTGCGGTGCGGCAGGTGCTTTCCGAGATGGACCGGTGAGGAGAAATCGGTGAATATTCTGATCACAGGCGCATGGCAATATGCCGAAGAAGCCCTTCCCGCGATACGGGCTATGGGACATGAGATCGCCTTCCTGAAACGGGAAGACGACGCGTTGCCATGCCCCGCGGCATGGGTCGAAGGGGTCATCGGCAATCACCTGTTTTCCCATCACCCCATCGAAAGTTTCCCGAAACTCCGGTATGTGCAGATCACGTCTGCAGGCTTCGACCATGTACCGACGGCATATATGCGCGCGCGCGGCATTGCGTTTCGCACAGCGAAGGACGTATACAGCATCCCGATGGCGGAGTATGCCGTGGGCGGAGTGCTTTGGCTGTATAAACGGATGCGCGCATTTGATGCGAAACAAAGAAGCGCGATCTGGGAAAAGGATCGCTCGCTTATAGAGCTTTGCGGAAAGACCGTACTGATACTCGGCTGCGGAAGCGTCGGCACGGCGTGCGCAGAGCGGTTCAGAGCCTTCGGCTGCCGCGTGATCGGGCTTGCGACAAAGGCGCGGGAACACAAAGCTTTTGATGCGATCCGCCCGATCGGTGAGCTCGACGGGTTGCTGCCGAATGCGGACGTCGCGGTCCTTGCGCTGCCTCTGACCGAAGAGACGCGCGGGATTATGGACGCAAGACGGCTTGATCTGATGAATCGGCACGCGATTCTGGTCAACATTTCCCGCGGAGGGATCGTGGATCAGAACGCGCTGGAAGAACGGATCGACAACATCGGCGGCGCGGTTCTTGACGTATTCGAGCCGGAGCCGCTTCCGGAAAGCAGCCCGCTTTGGACACGGGAAAACGTCATCGTCACCCCGCACAACAGCTTTGCGGGCGACGGAAACCGGGAACGTCTGAACGGCGTGATCCTGAGAAACCTGAAAGAGATCGGATGAAACGAGTACTTTTGATTGCAACGGTACAAAGCCATATCGGGCAGTTTCATAAACCGCTGATGAAGCTGCTGAAGGAGCGCGGCTGGGAGATCCATGTTGCCGCGCGGAACAATCTCGACGAGAAGGACGGACTGGAACTGATCTATCCGGACGCCGTGTTCGACGTACCGTTTTCGCGCTCGCCGTTCAGCCGGAGCAATCTGAGGGCTTACAAAAAGCTCAAAGCCATCCTGCGGGAGAATCGCTATGACGTGGTGCATTGCAATACGCCCGTCGGCGGCATGCTCGGAAGACTTGCGGCAAAAAAATACAGAAAGTCCGGCACAAAGATCTACTATACGGCGCACGGGTTTCATTTTTATCGCGGGTCTTCGCGCCTGAGCTGGCTTACGGCCTATCCGCTTGAAAAGCATTTCTCGCGCTGCACGGACAAGCTGTTCACGGTCAATGCGGAGGATGATGCGCTTGCAAAGTCGAAATTCCGCTGCCCGGTATACCGGCTGCACAGCATCGGCGCGAACAGCGAAAAATACCGTCCTGCGGACGAACAAACGCAGACGGAGCTCAAACGGGAGCTCGGACTTTCGGGACACATTCTGCTGAACGTCGGCGAGCTGCTGCCCAACAAGAATCAGAAAACGGCGATCGCCGTTTTGAAGGAAGTCTTGAAAACGCATCCGGACACAACGCTGCTGATCGCCGGGAACGGTCCCGAAAAAAGCGTGCTTGAGGCGCTCGCAAGACAGGAAGGCGTGGAATCGCATGTGCGGTTTCTCGGCTATACCACAAAGCTGAACCGGTATATGAAGATCTGCGACGCCGAGCTCGCCCTCAGCTTTCGCGAGGGAATGCCGCTGAACGTCATCGAAGCGCTGCTTTGCGGCAAGCCGGTCGTCGCTTCGCGCAACAGAGCGCACTGCGAGCTGATCAGCGACGGCGTAAACGGATATCTGGCTGACGCGAACGACGTAACCGGGCTTGCGCAGCGGATCCGGTTGATTTTCGACGGGGAGAAGGATTACACGGCGGACGCGATCCGTTCCGCCGAACCCTACAAGGATGTGAACGTTCAAAAGGAACTGGCTGAAGCCTATTTCGACGGAGAAGCGGAATGACGGAGTGTCCCAAGGTGTCCGTAATCATGGGCGTCTACAATTGTGAAAAGACGCTGCCGGAAGCGATCGAATCGATCCTAAGGCAGACGTACCCGAACTGGGAGCTGATCCTATGCGACGACGGCTCCTCGGACGGAACGTACGCAATTGCGGATTCCTATGCAAAGCGGGACCCGCAGCGGATCGTTCTTATCCGGAACGAAACGAACAAGAAGCTCGCCTATACGCTGAACCGCTGTCTTTCGGTTGCATCGGGCGAGCTGATCGCGCGTATGGACGGTGACGACATCTCGCATCCGGACCGGTTTTTGCGGCAGACGGAATACCTTCTTGCGCATCCGGACATACAGCTTGTCGGCACGGATATGCGTTGCTTTGACGAGACGGGCACATACGGCATCCGGCATGCAGCCGAGCATCCGGACAAGCTGACGCTGAAAACACGCAGTCCGTTTTTCCATGCAACCGTGATGACCTATAAGAGCGTCTATGACGCACTCGGCGGGTATTCCGTTTCCGAGCGCGCCGAACGCGCGGAGGATCTGGAGCTGTGGTTCCGGTTCTTCCATGCTGGGTTCCGGGGCGAGAATATCCCGGAGGCGCTGTACAATGTGCGGGAAAACCGGGAAACGCTGCAGCGCAGGACGGCGAAGGACCGGATGAACGTCGTGCGGCTGAAGGCGCAGGGCTTCCGGCTTCTGGGATTTCCGAAGCGCTGGATCGTGAAGCCTGCGGTTACGGCGGTGCTGAAGTCGTGCACACCCATGTTTGCGGTCAGGTTCCTGCACCGGCGCCGCGGGTTCGGAGGGTCCTGAGATGTCGATCGTTTATTGGGCGGTTTTTGCAGCTACGGTCGTATTCGGCGGCATGGCGGACGCGTTTCCGAAGACGCGGAACGGAAGAAACGGGCGGGTTTATCTGCGCCCGGAGCCGGTTTCGGTGCTGTTGCTTGCGCTGATCCTGATATCGGTTTCCGGGTTCCGGTATCAGGTCGGCACGGATTTCATGGCGTATTACCATTGGACTGTCGATGACTGGAGCGAGATATTCAAAAGCATCGTTTCGCTCCAGAACGGCGGCTTTGAGCTGCTCGCAAAGCTTTGTCGTCTTGTCTTCGATCACGATCAGACGCTGATCTTTGTCTCCGCGTGCATCACGATCGGACTGTACGTGCTGACGATCTACCGGATAAGCCCGTCGTTTCTGCTGAGCATGCTGTTCTATCTGTTCCTCGGACAGTGGCAGGGCGGCTTCAACGGCATCCGGCAGTATATCGCTGCGGCAATCCTGTTCGCGGGACACCGGCTGGTCCTTGAAAAAAAACTGTGGCAGTACATTCTGGTCGTTGTCGCGGCGACAATGTTCCATTTTTCGGCGGCGGTCATGATCATCCCGTATTTCCTGCTCAACCGGAAGGCGGACGTGACACAGCTTGTGCTGCTGGCGATCGGCGCGATCGTGATCCGCTTTTCCTATGATTTCATTTTCTCGGTCATCGGGAGCGTCAAGGATAAGACGATGGACCTTGACAGAGTGTATCTCTCCGCAAGCGTCAGCATATTCCGCATCCTCGTTGCGTTTGTTCCGGTGATCCTGTACCTTGTTTTGTGCCGGAAGGACAATCTCAACCGGGAACAAAACTTTTATATGAATACGCTGTTCTTCCATGCGTTCTCGATGCTGGCGGGCATGGGAAGCACCTATTTCGGCAGGATCGGTATCTATACCGGCGCGGCTGTGACCGTCGGCTATGTGCATCTGTTCCGTCTGATCGAGGATGAGCGCTCCCGAAACATCACGGTCTACGCGGTGCTTGTCGGTCTGTTTCTTTACTGGATCTATTCCGTCTATGCGGGAGGGATCGGCAATTTCCAGTGGATCTTCGACAATCTGTGAGGTGCGTTCGGCGATGACGGAACAGAAAAGCAGCAAGCATCTGATCTCTGTGATCATCCCGGTGTTCAACGGGGAACGGACCGTTGAACGCGTAGTGCGGTCCGTCCTTGCAAACAGGACCGACGAGATCGGAATCGAGACGATCGTCGTGGACGACGGATCGACGGACGCAACGCCTGAGATTCTCGATCGCCTTGCGCGGGAAACGGACATTCGTTTGATCCGTACGGAAAACCGCGGCGCGGCGGCGGCACGGAATGCGGGATTGAGAACGGCAAAGGGCGCATTCATCGGCTTTGTCGACAGCGACGATCGGATCCAGCCGGATATGTACCGGAAGCTTCTCCTTGCCCTTTCGGAGCATGACGCTGATCTTGCCGGATGCGGCGTGATCCACGAAACGGAATACGGCGCGATCCCGGAGAAGGGCGACGGCGGGACCGCGGTCTTTGAAGGCGAAACGATTTACCGCGAGATTCTCGGTTCACAGGGCATGCGCGGCTATCTTTGGAACAAGCTTTTTAAGCGGGAACGGATCCGCGTGCCGCTGGACGAATCGCTGCTGCAATGCGAGGATCTGCTGTTCTGTGCACAAAATCTCGAAGGCGTGCGGCGCGCGGCGTATCTTTCCGAACCGCTGTACCGCTATACCAGAAAAACGGACGGGGAGGAGCTTTCGATCAAACGCGGGCTTTCGCTTGCGGACGCGCAGGAAAAGCTGCTTGCGGTCTATCGGGAGAAGGCGCCCGGATCGGCATATATCCCGGAACGGAATCTTTTAAAGACCTTCCTGTATCTTCGCGCAAAGGCAAAGCAGGAACACGAGCGGGACGAAGCGGTCCTTTCGCGGATCCGGAGCGGGATCAAGGCGCATTTTTGCCGCGTGATGCGGGAAAAGGACGTGTCCGTGAAGACAAAGGGGAATATTGTTTTGACATATCTGTTTCCGTGCATAAGCCTTCGGATCAAGCAAAGGGTCCTGAAGAAACGGCATCAAAACGGGATATGGGAATCATAAAGGAGGAGCAAGGGAAACGGTGAAGATCGGCACAATGACGTTTTTCGGTTCGCATAATTACGGATCCGTACTGCAGGCGTATGCGCTGCAGCAGTTCATCGTCGACCTTTTCCAACAGCATCGCATCCCCTGTGAATACCGGATCATCGGCTTCCGCAGCGCACAACAGCAGGCGCTGTACCTGCCGCCGAAAGCGGATTCCCCCAAGAATGTCGTGAAGCGGCTGATGTATCTTCCGTACAAAAGGAAAATCGACCGGCAGCACGACAAATTCGAACGGTTTATCGCGGAGCGGCTTTTTGTGACGGAGCCGTTTTCCGACCCTTCCGCTTTGCCGGAACGGGCGGCGGACTTCGACGTGCTGCTCTCCGGCAGCGATCAGGTCTGGAACGTCCGGGCAAAGGATTTCAGTTACGCGTATCTGTTCGATGGCTGCGGCGGAAAAAAGATCTCGTACGCCGCGAGTCTCGGTCCCCTGCCGATCGACCGGAGCCGGTTCGACGCGGAACGGTATGCGGGTCTGCTCAGAGCGTTTGCGTCCGTCTCGGTCCGGGAAACGCAGAGCCGCGACGCGCTCGGCGCGTTCACGGATGCCGATCGCATCGCGCTGATGCCCGATCCGGTGTTTCTGCTTTCCGCGGAAGAATGGCGGAAGCTCGAAAGCGAGCCTTATCCGCACCGCTATATCCTGTTTTACTGCCTGGAGCCTTCGAAGGCGCAGATCCGGCTTGCAAAGCGGGCGGCAAAACAGCTCGGTCTTCCGGTCGTGATCACAGGATATCGGAACAAAAACGATTGGATGAATCCGTTTGTGAAGCTTTATGACGCCGGTCCGTGCGATTTCCTGTCGCTTATCGACCGGGCGGCGCTGGTGCTGACCTCGTCGTTTCACGGGACGGCGTTTTCGCTGATTTTCGGCAAGCCGTTCCTTGCGATCGACGGAATGGCGGACGCGCGTATCCGGGACCTTCTGACCCGGTTCGGCGCGGAACGGAACGGCATTGCGGCGGATGCGCGGGAGATTTCCGTGCCGCCCGTGATGAAAGACGCGGAGACGGTGATCTGCGGGGAACGGGCAAAGGCGCGGGCGTATCTCGAGGAAGCGTTCGGTCTTCGGGAGCCGGATCGAAAGCAGAAGGAGGCGTCGATATGATCAGCGTGATCGTCCCGGTCTATCGGGTGGAGGCGTATCTTGACCGGTGCGTCGAGAGCATCCGGTCGCAAACAGTTACCGATCTGGAGATCATTCTCGTTGACGACGGTTCGCCGGACCGATGCGGACAGATCTGCGATCGCTATGCGTCGATCGACGACAGGATCAGGGTCGTTCATCAGGAAAACCGCGGACCGTCCGGCGCAAGAAACGCAGGGCTGGAAACCGCGCGCGGAGAATACGTCAGCTTTGTCGACGGGGACGATGAGATCGACCCCGGAATGCTGAAAAGCATGGAGCATGCGATCCGCTCGGGCGCATATGATCTTGCGATCTGCGGGTACCGGCGGTTTGCAGGAGACGAAGCGCTTCCGCCTGTGAAAACGGAGAGCAGAGGCGAGCCCCTGACCGAAAAAGCGCTGTGGGAGGAAGTATTCGGCAGACTCAACAACGCCGCGTGGGGCAAGCTTTACCGGCGGGAATTGATCGGAGATCTGCGCTTTCCGGAAGAAGTCTTTCACAACGAAGATTTGCTTTTCAATCTCCGTTATTTGACGCACTGCAAAAACGGCGTTATACTGAATGCGCCGTATTATCATTACCGGATCCGCGAAGATTCCATCACAAGATCGGTCTTCCGCGAGAGCCGGTTCGACGAGATCAAGGCAAAGGACGCCGCGCTGGAGCTGATCAAAGCGCATCGTCCGGAATTTCTTGAGACCGCAAAGGTCTATTGCTTCCGGGCGCGGATGAACGTGCTGCGCGCGCTGTATGCCGGCGGCGAGGAAAAGAACTATGCCGAGAAGACGCGGGAATGTACGGCCTGGGTGCAGGAGCGCTACGCCGGCATTTCCGGAGATCTCAGGCGAAAAGAACGGATCGAGTTTCGGCTGTTCCGCTTTGCAAAGCCGCTGTATCGACTTCTGGCACGGCGGCGCGCAGCCGGAAAGGAGGCGGGGCGATGAAGGAGCGCGGCAAGCTGAGTATTATCGTGCCCGTCTGTAATCTGGAGCAATACCTGCCCGCCTGCATCGAATCCGTTTTGCGGCAGACCTATGCGGACTTTGAGCTGATCCTCGTGGACGACGGCTCGACCGACGGCAGCCTTTCCGTTTGTCGGGAATATGCGCGGCAGGACAGTCGCATTCGGGTATTGCACAAGGAAAACGGCGGCGTGTCCTCGGCGAGAAACCTCGGGCTCGAGCATGCGACCGGCGCGTATATCTCCTTTGTCGACGGCGACGATTGGATCGAGCCGGACCTGTACGAACGGCTGACGGACGATCTCGATCGTTCCGGCGCCGGGATCGCGGCGTGTCAGCTGGGCCGGGTTGCGCCGGACGGGACCCGTACCGTGATCGAACGGCCGGAAGCCGCGGCTTACGGCGTGGAGGACGTCGTCTCCCGCTTCTTTGAAAACGGGTTCGTCAAGGACTGCATGTACGGTCCGTACAACAAGATCTTCCGGCGGGAATGTATCGGCGATATCCGCTTCAAGCCCTATGCTTATGGTGAAGACGTCCTGTTTGTGTTTGAAACGCTGTCCAAAGCAGAGACCGTGTTTATCGACGATTTCGTCGGCTATCATTACCGGCAGCACGGCGGCTCCGCGATGCAGAGCGGGTTTTCGCTGAAACGGCTGGATTACGTGAAGGCGGCGCGGGAGATCGAGCAATGCTGTGCGCGGCAGTTTCCGCAGCATGCGGCGCTTGCGCACAGATGGGTGTACGGTCACGTGCTGGTCACGGTGCGGCAGCTCCTTCGGAACGGAATGCGCAAGACGCAGAAGGCATACATCGCCGAAGAAAAGCGGTACCTCAAAGCGAATAAGAAGTATCTTCGGGGTCTTCCGTTCCGGTACAGGGTCATGTACGGTCAGGTTATGCACTGCCCGTTTTTGATCCGCGGTTATTATTCGGCAAAGGAGAACGCGTAACAGGGATGCAGACAGGAAAGGCAATACCGACGAAAAAACAGAAAATGCTTGTTGCGGTGGATTCGCTCATCATGGGCGGCATCGCAAAGAGCCTTGCCGCGTTCGTCGCGTATTGCAGGGAAACATATGATATCGACGTATTGGTCTGGCGCAGCTCCCTTCCGGAGGAGGTCAGGCTTCCGGACGGCGTCAACCGGATCTGTCTGCCGGGCACGGAAAGCGTTCGGACCGCATATAAAAGCCGGGGCGTACTGAGCCGTGCATTTGCGGTATCGCTTTGCGGCGCGCTTCGAAGGAAGCGGTGGCTTGCGGTTCCGCGGATCCGCAAAGCGTACGATATC
>JAEEGJ010004218.1_pt1 | contig 49817 bp, 39 predicted proteins | sample 8958761 | NCBI WGS metagenome assembly JAEEGJ01 (sample SAMN16246546, study PRJNA631951) | gut metagenome | biome: gut microbiome; feature: rumen; material: RS-attached | host: Bos | place: Iran: Karaj | collected 2018-10
CGGATATGTAGAGATCTCACCGTACTGGATGTAGTACTTTGTGAATGCAGGGTTGTTAAGAACGAGACCGAACTCGCAGTTCAGGTACTTGTCGATGGAGTTGAGAGTCTTGATGTCAGCGCCCTGATCCTTACCGATCTCGGACATGACAGCGAAGCCCTGGGGTTCGATGAAGATCTTACCCTCTTCGCACTCGTGAGAACCCATCTTCTCGCCGTTTGCGTCGTAAGCTCTGAGGAACCACTCGCCGTCGAATGCGGATTCCATGGTGTTCTTCTTCATCTTGTCGATCTCAGCCTGAGCCTTTGCAGCCTCTTCTGTCTTACCGAGGTGCTCAAGGATACCGACATAAGCGGGACCTGTGTATGTGAAGAGTGCAGCAACGAATACGGACTCTGCGATCTTGGAATAACCGCCCTCTGCCTTGAACTTCGGGTTGGTATATGTCTGGAATGATTCACCGGGTGTGTCGGAGAAGCATGAAAGGTTGATGCAGTCGTTCCAGTCAGCACGCATTGCAAGAGGCAGTCCGTGAGGTCCTAAGTTGTTGACGATGTGATAGAAGGAAACATTGAGGTGCTCGAGCATCGTGTGCTTGCCTTCCGGATCGTCGTCGAAAGGAACGTTAGCGTCGAGGATTCCCCAGTCGCCTGTTTCCTTGATGTAAGCTGCTACGGACATGATCATCCAGAGCGGGTCATCGGAGAAGTCACCGCCGATGTCAGCATTGCCCTTCTTGGTGAGAGGCTGGTACTGGTGATAGCATCCGCCATCTGAAAGCTGTGTGGAAGCGATATCGATAAGTCTAGCTCTTGCACGGTCAGGGATCTGGTGAACGAAGCCGAGGATATCCTGGTTGGAATCTCTGAAGCCCATGCCACGTCCGATGCCGGACTCGAAGTAAGAAGCGGAACGTGAAAGGTTGAATGTAACCATGCACTGATACTGGTTCCAGATGTTGACCATACGGTTGACCTTGTCGTCAGGTGTATCAACCTTGTAGATGGAAAGGAGGTTCTCCCATGTGGTGCGGAGCTCGTCAAGTCCTGCAGCAACCTTCTCAGGTGTGTTGTACTTGTCGATCATGGCATAAGCCTTCTCCTTGTTGAGGACCCACTGTTCTCTTGTGAGGAGGTTAGCAGGCTTCTCGGAAGCGAACTTCTTGTCCTGAGGGTTCTCAGCATAGCCGAGGATGTAGATCAGGGTCTTTGTTTCGCCAGGAGCGAGAGTGACCTTCTTGTAGTGTGAAGCGATCGGAGACCAGCCGTCAGCGAAGGAATTGGAAGCCTTGCCTGCCTTTACAGTCTCAGGGTTGTCCCAGCCGTTGTAGATGCTTCCGAGGAAAGCGTCACGGTCTGTATCATAGCCGTCGATCTCGTCATTTACTGTATAGAAAGCGTAGTGATTACGTCTGTCTCTGTACTCGGTTACGTGATAGATCGTAGAACCTTCGATCTCAACACGACCTGTGGAGAAGTTTCTCTGGAAGTTGGTGCAGTCATCCTGAGCGTCCCAAAGGCACCATTCAGCCATTGAGAAGATGGAGAAATCCTTTGCTTCGCTGCTCTCGTTTGTGAGAACGACCTGCTGAACCTCTCCGTCGTAGTTCTGGGGAACAAAGAATGTGACTTCAGCCTTAAGGCCGTTCTTCTTACCCTTTATGATGGTGTAGCCCATACCATGGCGGCACTCATACTCATCGAGTTCCGTCTTGACCGGAGACCAGCCCGGATTCCATACTGTGCCGTTGTCATTGATGTAGAAATAGCGGCCGCCCATATCCAAAGGTACGTTATTGTAACGGTAACGTGTGATCCTTCTGAGCCTTGCATCCATGTAAAAACTGTAGCCGCCGGCTGTGTTTGAGATCAGGGAGAAAAAGCCCTGATTTCCGAGGTAATTGATCCAGGGATAAGGTGTTTTCGGCGTTTCGATCACGTATTCACGTGCCGCATCATCAAAGTGTCCAAATTTCATTTTGGCTGCCTCCGTGTTTATGGTTTATTTGTCGAAAAGTAAACTAATTCTATACCATTCCTTCATAAAAAGGTATAAAGATTCCATTAACTTATTATTTGATTCGGTGCAAAAAAGAACGCCCCGCGTTGCCATGGACTCCGCAGGGCGCTGTATTACAAGACTAACCGGTCTTTTCAGCCGTATTATCAGGCGTTTCCCTTATTTTCGGTGCTGCCGCCGTTTCCGTTATCTTCGCTGACACCGTAGATCATCTTGCCGTAACGGTTAAGATACTGGGCGAATTCATTCATGTCGCCTGTAGTGTGGATCTTCTCTCCGTTATACATTCCGTAGATCTCCACCGTTGCGGTCTGTGCACCGGGCTGCTGAGCTGCAACATACAGATTTGTAATGGCAGCGGCACTCTTGACCGTTACATTCTTGGCAAGCTTGGCCTTGAGCGCATTCTGGAGTCCGTCCCAGTCGCTTGCCACAGCAGCAAGCGTAATGTACTGGCCGGTCAGCATGTCGAAGCTTACGAATTCCTCGTTGGATGCGATCACATTCTTGTCCGAAGTTACCTTGTAGCTCATGATCACCGAAAGGATGCGCTTGTTGTAGGAATAGTCGAAATTGACCTCGATGTTATAGACCGTATCGATCGTGCCTGAAAGATTGTAAGCAGCCTTTGCCTCACCGGCATATCTGGTGTAAAGGCCTGCAGCCTCCTGATAGAAGCTGTCGAGGATGATGTTGACTGCTTCCGTAACGTTGTCGTTTTCAGCTTTGCTGACAAGCATCCTTTTGCCTGAGAATATTGCCATTGCCTTCTGGTCTGCATCAACGCTCTCTGAGAACTCCTCGATATCAATAATGAAGTTCTCGGAGACCTTATTGTTGGTCAGTCCGGAAAAATCGACTCTCTCATTTGTCGGATGAGGTGTCGGAGTGGGCGTGGGCACTGAATCATCCGTTGTTTCAGAAGTGCCTGATGTTCCCGTAGTGCTCTCTGAGGGTGCTGTTTCAGAAGTTGTTTCAGAAGTTGAAGATGTCTCTGTCGTTGTTTCTGATGTTTCAGAAGTTCCGGTCACCGTGGTCGTCTCAGTTGTTGTTATGACCGCAGTGGTCTCCTCCGGGCTTGCCGGTGTATTTCCGTAACCGAAATCCATGGCATTTCCGAGGTCGTTTAAGCCTTCGCTCAGGCCTGCGTAATCAATGCTGCATGCCGTTACTATGCCGAGGAGCATTGCACCAGCAATGCCGGCTGCAACTATCTTGCTTGATCTTTGAGGATTAATGCGCATCTATATTCCTCCGTTATTCCGATGTTGTTTCAAATGGTCCTAACTTATTAATTATATCATTTTAAGCGATTTCAAAACCATTATTCATTAAAAGTCATGACAGCAGGATTGCACCCTTTTTCACTGCCACGGAAAAGACCAGACCTGAAACCGCGGTGCTTCTCCTGACTATAATGTCACCGCCGCCGCTCGCAAGATAGCAGGCAGCAGTAGCCTTGTCGTTTATCTTCTCGGGCGCGAACGTCATCGTGAGGGGTGGCCTCGCCGCGGAAAGCTCGGTGCTGTCATAAGAGACGATCTTTGCGCCTAATTCCTCCGCCACTCTCTTGACCATGTCATTCTCCCTGGTCGTATAAGGAACCGCCACAGTGCCTACGGATACAGGCTCGAGCATGTGCTTTTCAAGCGACTCCCTTATGCCCTTGGCCGCATATTCCGGATCGGTCCTGGTCCGCTGTTCGATACCGATGCTCAGTATCTTGGGAGCAAGTCCCAGAACGCCTGAATCTGTTACGCCGTCGAGCTTTGAGCATGTAATGAAGACATCCGGGGCAACGTCCTCCTTCTGCGCATCAAGGCGCGAACGGTAGTACTGCTTTATGAATTCCTCCTTCATGTCGGAAGGATACTTTCTGAGATCGTAGATCATGGGATCTAAGACAGGATCGCCGTAAGACACTTTTAGATCCGTGAAGATCCTTGCAGGCAGGCCCTTTTTCAGCCTGTCATCAACTTTGGCGAGCAGATTCCTGTCGCTGACAGCCATGCCGCACCTTGCGGCCACTTCAGCCAGGTTGCCTCCGACATCGGCACTGCCGCCGAATTCGGTAAAGCACTTTCCGCCCAGCACCTTCTTTATCTCGGAATAGATATCAAGGCAGTAGACAGCCTCAACAGCCCCGCCCCGCCTGATCACGGCGGCATAGAGCCCTTCCGCGGATACGCAGATGACCGGGAGCCTTCTCATGGACTCCGGTATCATCTCCTGTGTGATCCTTACAGCTGCCTCGAGAGGCAGGAACATAACGATCGCGGTGTCTCCGGTCATCTCCGGAACCACACTTGCCCCGCTCAGGAAATCATCACCGTCGATCCATCTGCCTCCGATGGCATCGATCAGGCGCTGACCTGTTTTTCTGGCATTTTCAGATCTGCCGTAGCAAAGAAGATACATACAGCGTCCTCCGTTTTTCATTATTCCGCCCCTCTAGTGTGATATATGCTTTTCGAGCGTCTTCCGCAGGCGCTTCGCGCCGAGGACTAAGCGAGTAAAACATATACCACTCTGACTTTACCATATAAGTGCCTGAATGATACATTATTTGAAAACTCAGACAAAAAGGCAGGTAACGATACATGAAGATAGTGATCCTTGACGGCGCAGGCGCCAATCCCGGTGATATTTCCTGGGCACCTTTGGAACGTTTCGGCGAAGTCATTGCGTACGATTACACATCAAAAGATCAGGTCGTTGAAAGGGCTTCGGGTGCTGAGATCTGCATAACCAACAAGACCGTTTTCGATCAGGCAACTCTCGAAAAACTTCCTGACCTCAAATATATCGGCGTGCTTGCCACGGGATTCAACGTGGTCGACCTCGAATGCTGCAGAAAACTCGGGATCACGGTAACCAACGTTCCCGAATATGCCACATATGCGACGGCACAGATGACGATCGCCCTTCTTCTCGAGCTTGCGAGCCGTCCCGGAATGCACAGCAATGACGTCATGGACGGCGGCTGGTGCAGGAGCCCGCAGTTCAGCTATTTCCTTGCTCCTCTCACCGAACTTATGGGCAAGAACATGCTCATCATAGGTTTCGGCAAGATCGGAAGACGCGTCGCAGCAATAGCCTCCTCACTCGGGATGAACGTTTCGGCTGTTCCTCATCACGCTGACGGTCCGGAAGGCACCGTTGACGGTTACAAGATCCCGTACACGACAGTCGAGGGAGGCATAAAGACGGCTGACGTAATATCCGTTCACTGCCCGCTCACCAATGAAACAAGAGAACTTATCAATAAAGAACGCCTTTCTTCAATGAAAAAAGGCGCATTCCTCATCAACTGCGCAAGAGGCCCGGTCGTCGATGAAAAAGCTGTCAGAGAAGCCCTTGATTCAGGCATTTTAGGCGGTTACGGAGCAGATGTCGTTTCCGTTGAGCCCATGCTTCCTGACAATCCCCTGCTTGGCGCTCCGAACTGTGTGATCACGCCCCATATCGCATGGGCTGCAAAAGAGACCAGGATCCGCCTGATAGACGCGGCGGCAGACAATCTCGATGCTTTCCTGAAGGGCAGTCCGGTCAACGTGGTCAACTGAAAAATATCCCCAGATATACCGATGGCATCTTGTTATAAAACAAGATGCCATCGACATGGAATAAGGGATAGATTAAGAAAACTGTCGTATAGAAATTAATTACTAGACCTCAGTAACTGAGGTCCCCTATTCAAACGCCTCATTACTAGCCAAATAATAACAAGATATAGCTCCGCGGTCAATTGATTTTTTTATTGCTTTATTTACGCTTTTTTGAGGATTTCAGCTGTACAACGAGTCCCGCGGCCGTAAAAGCAACGATTATAAAGCATGCGGTAAGAGCCGGTGTCTCAGTAATTCTTGTCCCCAAAAGCGTGTCCTGAAAGTACAGCGCATACTGATTGTCTTTTAAAAGTCCCCAAAGGAACGGTGCAGTTGCCGAACCGATGATCCTGGCACCCAAGAAAGCCGTGAAAAAGCAAATGGTCCATTTCTGGGCAAAATACACGATGACGCCAAGCAGCAGTCCTGCAACAAAGCCCACCAGAAGCGGCATTAGAACTTTCGCCGGACCTTTTCCCGGGAAGAGACTGCCGTAATCCTTATACACAAAATACGCGCAGAAAAGGGCTGTCAGCGCTATCAGCGCCTTCATGTAAAGCGCAAAAGACGCTATTGCAAGAGCTATGGTCGGAATACCTGTGATCAGAAGCCTTGCGACCAGCGAGATCTGCTGACCCTGGCCCTGGGCAAGATTACAGACAAAATCGCCAAGGACATATCCGAGCATGCCGCCCAAAACGGCCAGACACAAACGGAAGATCTTATATCCGTTAAAACAGATGATCGCACCGATTATGACGCCAACACCTATAAGGATCAGTTCCGTCAAAGTTCCAAAATCTCCTTTACCTCATTCACGGTCAGAGCCGAACACAGTCTGACCTTAAGCTTAGCGGCCCCCTGCATTCCCTTAACGTAGAAGGGCATTACACTCCGAAACTCCCTGACCGCGATCTCCTCATCGCACCAGCGGCACCTGCCTTCAAGCTCTCGGAGCAGGGTTTCCTTTCTTTCCTGTTCTGTAGGAGTGATGATATCACCCCTGCCGTCCAAATATGCGGCAACTTCGGAGAATATCCAGGGATTTCCGCGTGCGGCTCTCCCGATCATGACGCCGTCCGCCCCGGTCTCTTCCATAAGCGAAGCCGCGGAAGGCCCGTCTGTCACGTCTCCGTTCGCAAAAAACGGTATATCATACCCCATTACAGCCTCTCTCATCAAGGCTATGGCTTTTCTGTCGCATTCTCCTGTATACATCTGGGGCCTTGTGCGGCCGTGAACGCAGAGCATGTCGCATCCCGCGTCAGCTAGGGCTTTTGCGAAATCCGGCTTTCCTTTGTCGCCTGAATCAAAGCCTATCCTCGTTTTGACGGTCACGGGTATATGCCTGGGAAGACCTTCCATCGCCTTTTTGCAGGTTTTCACTATGGCAGCGGCAGTCTCAGGGGAATTCATGAGCGCTGATCCCGCGCCGGTCTTGACTACTTTCGGGACGGGGCACCCCATGTTTATGTCGATAATGTCCACTTTTGAAAGAACGGGGTCTTCCATGATCTTCTCTATCGCGGCGGTAAAATCATCCGGCTCGGCACCGAAAAGCTGGATCGCGGTGATCCCCTCGGTTTCAGGATCGATACGAAGATACTGCATGCTCTTTTCGAGACCGTTGTATCTGATGGAACGCGCAGAGACCAGTTCTGTGGGAGCATAAGCTGCCCCCATCTCCCTGCAGATGCCGCGGTACGCGATGTGGCTCACCCCCGCCATCGGCGCGAGCGCAACATTACCGGGTATCTTAATTCCGCCGACAATGACTGAATTCATTATTTCTCCCAAATAGTAAATTTCTACGTAGATGATTTTATACTACTTTTTACTTGAAATAATTACAGACAGAGAACAAAATAATACACGTGAGTTAAAAAGAGGTACGAATTATGGATGATTGTCTGGTTTATTTTTTCACAGGTTTCCTGGACAGCGGAAAGACTTCCTGCATCTGTTCATGGCTGACCAACGATAATTTCAAGAACCGCAAGTCCGTCGTCATCTGCACTGAAGAAGGCGATGAGGAATACGACGAAGAGCATTTGGGCGGCGTCAAGCCCGTGGTCATCAACTGCGAAACTGACGAAGTCACCAAAGAGATGACCTTCGACATCGAGAAGAAGTATTCTCCCTCTGTCGTCTTCATTGAGTGGAACGGCACCGTCTCCCCCGCGGAGTTCTTCGAAAAGGTCGACGTTCCCGAGCGCTGGGCACTCGCAGCGGCAGTTGTCATCATAGATGCCTCAACTTACAGCAATTCCTTAAAGAACATGACCACTTTCTTCGCCGACTATTTCAGATACGGCGATACGGTCATCTTCAACCGCGTTGATCCCGAAAACGACAACCTTCCCAAGATGAGGGCTTCCGTCAAGGCGGTCAACCCCGGAATGAGCATCAATTTCGTATCCAAAGAAAACGAGATCGTCAGGATCGAAGACCATCTTCCCTACGACCTTAAGCAGAATCCCTGCCACATTTCGGCAGACGATTTCGGACTCTTCTACACAGATTCCATGGACAACAGGGCCCGCTATGAAGGCAAGCGCGTAAGCCTCATCGGAGAGGCCATCCCGATCCCCGAGTATCAGGGAAAGGCTTTTGCTCTTGAGCGCCAGGCGTATACATGCTGCGCTGCCGACCTGCAGCCGATGGGCATTCTCTGCCTTTATCAGCTCAAGCCCGGCTTCCCCGCAGGACAGTGGCTCAAGGTCACCGGAACCGTGAGATATTTTGAAGACAAAACCCCTGACGGCCAGAAGATCGCTGTCCCCTGCCTCCAGGCAGAAGACTACGCGCTCACTTCAAAGCCCGATAACGACGTAATCTATTTCAATTAAGAAAGAGGCGATATAAATGACAAAGGTAGACATTTTTTCAGGATTCTTAGGCGCCGGCAAGACAACGCTCATTAAGAAACTCATTGCTGACGGATATAACGGTGCAAAACTCGTCCTCATCGAGAACGAATTCGGCCAGATCGGAATCGACGGCGGATTCCTCAAAGAGTCCGGAATCGAGATCACGGAGATGAACTCCGGCTGCATCTGCTGCAGCCTCGTAGGCGATTTCGGAACAGCTCTTCAGGAAGTCATCGATAAGTTCTCACCTGACAGGATCCTCATCGAACCCTCAGGCGTAGGCAAGCTTTCTGACGTTGTAGCTGCAGTAAAGCGCGTTGAAGGCACAGAGATCTGCGGAACAGTAACTGTAATCGACGCTTCAAAGTGCCGTGTCTATCTCAAGAACTTCAAGGAGTTCTATGAGAATCAGATCAAGTACGCAGGAACCATCATCCTGAGCCGTACGGGCAACATCTCACAGGAGAAGCTCGACCAGGCGATCGAACTCATCCGCGCCATCAACGATCATTCACAGATCATCACCACACCCTGGGATGAACTCTCAGGCGTTCAGATCCTCAAGGCCATCGAGGAGCCTCTTACAGCTGCAGACATGGCAGCAGCGCTTCTCGAAGCTGAAAAGCACGAGCACCATCATCACCATCATGACCACGACGAGGACTGTGACTGTGAAGAGTGCAGATCCCACCACCATCACGACGATGACGATGATGACGACGACGATGAACACGAGCATCATCACCATCATCACGATCATGACGAAGATGATGATCATGATCACGAGCACCACCATCATCACCATGCTGACGAAGTCTTTGATTCCGTCGGTTTCGAGACATCAAAGCACTTTACGGTCGATGAGATAAAGGCAGCTCTTACAGCTCTTGATGAAACCGCCAAGTTCGGCATGATCCTCCGTTCAAAGGGAATCGTTGCCGGCGAGAACGGTCAGTGGATCAACTTCGACTATGTTCCCGGAGAATCAGACGTGCGCATAGGTGCATCTGATGTCACCGGCAAGATCGTTGTCATCGGTTCCGGCGTCAACAAGGAAGCAGTCAAAGGCCTGTTCGGAATCTGACGGCTTTTGTATATCGAGGGGAAGTTATAATGGCAAAAAAGGGACTGAAGATCATAGTCGTCGGCGCAGGCAAGGTCGGAGACACACTTGTTAACCGTCTTGCTGACGAAGGACACAATCTGGTCATCATAGATAAAAACGCTGAAAGGTTCTCGCAGCTGGCCGATCAATGCGACTGCATGTGCATTACAGGAAGCGGCGCAAGCCATGAGGTGCTTCAGGAAGCAGGGGCTTCTTCTGCAGACCTCTTCATTTCCGTTACAGAATCAGATGAGCTCAACCTCCTCTGCTGCACCATCGCAAGGCAGTTCAACAACAAACTGTCAACCATTGCACGTGTCAGAAATCCCGAGTACGTAAGCGACGTCAATTATCTGCGTTCCAGACTCGGAATCGAGATGATCATCAATCCGGAATACGAGGCAGCCGTAGAAGCTTCACGTCTTCTCTACCTCCCTGCCGCCTTATCGGTAAACTCTTTCGCGCACGGACAGGCAGAGCTCGTTAAGATCCAGATTCCCGAAGGAAGCATCCTTGACGGAAAGACCATCGCATATCTCGGTCAGAACATCACCAACAACATCCTCATCGTAGGTGTTGAGCGCGGCACTGAACTGACTATCCCGAACGGTTCATTCGAACTCAAGGCCGGAGACATCATTTCCTATGTCTCAACCCGTAAGGACAATTCCCATTTCCTCAGATCGATCGGTTTCAACACCAGATCGGTCAAGAGTTCCCTCATCGTCGGAGGCGGAACCTGCGCCTACTATCTGGCAGACCTTCTCATCAAATCCGGTATCGAAGTTACGATCATCGAAAGAAGCAGCAGCCGCTGCGAGGAGCTCTGTGACCTTCTCCCGAAAGCAACGATACTTAAGGGCGACGGAACGAACGAATCCATCCTTGAAGAGGCCGGCATCCGTGATGTTGATTCCGTTATCGCCCTCACCGGTCTTGACGAAGAGAACATCATGCTCGCACTGCACACCAAGGCAGTTTCAAACGCGAAAGCCATTACCAAGATAAATAAGATCACCTTCACGAAGGCAATAGAAAGTCTGAACCTCGGAAGCGTCATCTATCCTAAATACATTACTGCCGAGAGAATAATCTCAAGTGCGAGAGCCAGACAGGCCACCATCGGAAGCAATCTCGAGGTTATGTACAGTCTTTTCGCTGACAGGGCCGAAGCTTGTGAATTCAAGGTAAAGGAAGCATCCAGGGTTACCGGTGTCCTCCTGAAGGATCTTAATCTCAAACCCGGTATGATCATCTCTTTCATCAGCCGTGACGGAAAGATCATCATCCCTACCGGTTCCGATCAGATCAACATCGGCGACAATGTCATGGTAGTCACCACCAAGAAGGGCTTCACGGAACTTTCCGACATACTCAGATGAAGATAAAGCTGCAGATCTACATTTTAGGCAAGGTAATGTCCATCGAAGGAGTACTGATGCTCCTGCCGGTCATCTGCGGACTTATCTACACGGAATACAGGAACACATTCATCTATCTGGTCCTCGCGGCATTCTATATAGCCGCAGGTACCGTAATCTCACACAAAAAGCCTGAGAACATGACCTTCTACCTGAAGGACGGATGCATTGCAACGGCACTAAGCTGGATCGTTCTTTCGGTCTTCGGATGCCTGCCTTTCGTCATGACCGGTGAGATACCGTCTTTCACAAACGCGATGTTTGAGACAGTATCCGGTTTTACCACGACCGGAGCGAGCATCCTGACAAACGTTGAAGGCCTTACCCACATATCACTTCTCTGGAGATCGCTGACTCACTGGATCGGCGGAATGGGAGTGCTTGTATTCCTTCTTGCTGTCGTCCCCATGTCGGGCGGCTCCAACCTCAACCTTATGAAAGCGGAGAGCCCCGGTCCTTCCGTAGGAAAGTTCGTACCGAAGGTACGTGCTACCGCAAAGGCTCTTTATCTCATATATCTGGCTCTCACACTTCTCGAAATACTTGTACTGTGCATAGCCGGAATGCCTGCATTTGACAGCATCTGCTCAGCATTCGGAACGGCCGGCACCGGTGGTTTCGGCATAAGGAATGACAGTTTTGCTTCATATGCACCTCACATCCAATGGATAGTAGCGGTGTTTATGATAATGTTCGGAGTCAATTTCAACTTCTATTATCTGCTCATTGCCAAACAGCCCGGTAAAGCTTTAAAACTCAGCGAGGTAAGGGTGTATCTGGCGATAATACTCGCATCCACTGTACTTATCGCCGTCAACATCTTCAGTATGGACGGCGCTCCCGGTGAAGCGGCAAGACACGCTTTCTTCCAGGTTGCGACAGTCATAACAACGACCGGATTCGCTACGACCGATTTTGACAAGTGGCCGACACTGTCAAAAATGATACTGGTGATCCTGATGTTCTGCGGTGCCTGCGCGGGTTCCACGGGCGGCGGAGTTAAAGTTTCGCGTGTTCAGATCAGGTTCAAGATGATCGCCCGTGAGATCGCAAGCTACATCAACCCCAGAGCGGTCAAGAAAGTTCAGATTGACGGCAAGGCCATTGATCCCGAGCTCGAACGTTCGGTATCCGTATACTTCTTCGTCTTTATGCTGATATTCCTGGGATCAACTCTGATCGTCGGTTTTGAAGGACACGACCTCGTGACGACTTTCACTTCCGTCGCGGCTACCATCAACAACATCGGCCCTGGTCTTTCAATGGTCGGCCCCACGAGCAACTATGCTTTCCTGACGGGACTTTCCAAGTGGGTGCTTATCTTTGACATGCTCGCGGGACGTCTCGAACTCTTCCCCTTGATCATCTTCCTCAACCCTCTTGCATACAAGGGTTCATTCAAAGGACTGTTTGCGGGAAAGCAGAAGTGATCAGAGCTCGTAAGGCTTGGGATCGACTCTCGTATATCTGACTATCTCATCCATCCTGTCACGGTCAAGGAACGCCACGAGCGAGAAAGCCTTTCCGGACTTTCCGGCACGCGCGGTACGGCCGATGCGGTGGAGATAGAGTTCATTTTCCTTGGGAATGTCGTAATTGAATACAGCTTCTATGTCGTCAACGTCGATACCTCTGGCGATAACGTCAGTTGCAACGAGGACATCAAACTTGCAGGCACGGTAAGCGTCCATGACGCGGTTTCTGGTACCCTGCCCTATGTCACCGTGAAGCACTTTAGCGGACAGCCCGTTTGCCACCAGCCTTGCTCCGACCTTTGAAGTCTGGTCCTTGGTATTGCAGAATACGATGACTTTTTTAAGGTCTTCCTTTGCCATTATCCTCATGATCGCGCTGAGCTTGTCCTTCTCCGGGCACTCGACAATGTACTCATCGATGTCGGGATGATCCTCAGCCTTGGGCATTACATCGATCTCGGCCGCGCCTTCCATGAATTCCCAGATAATGTCCTGGATCTCCCTCGGCATAGTCGCCGAAAAGAGTGCTATCTGCTTGTCGCTCGGAGTGAGCGCCATTATGCGCCTGATGTCACGGATGAAACCCATCTTGAGCATTTCATCTGCCTCATCGAGTACAAGGGTATATATCTGTGAGATGTCGACATAATTCCTGCCGACCATGTCGAGAAGTCTTCCCGGTGTTGCTACGATGACCTGAGGCTTTTTCGCGAGCTTTTCCTTTTGGATGTTCATGCTCTGACCGCCGATAAGGGATGCTATGCGGAATCCCTGGATGTTGCGGGCAAGAGTCTTAAGCTCTGATGTGATCTGAAGAGCAAGCTCCCTCGTAGGGCTCATGATAAGAGCCTGAACGAACTTTGCGTCAAGGTTGAGATACTCGAGTATCGGTATGCCGAAAGCAAAAGTCTTTCCGGTACCGGTGGGAGCCTTGGCAATGACGCTCATGTTGTCCATGAGGAGCGGGATCGCTTTCTGCTGAATGGTGGTGGGGCGCTTAACTCCCATCTTTTTCAGGGATGCCATTACTTCAGGCGAAAGGTCTAAGTCCTCAAAAGTTAGTTCGTCTTCCATCATTATCCCCGGCCGTCAGAAAGTATATGTATTGGTCTTGTTCAGAGTCTTGTGTTCGAATATGTCAGTAAGAGGCTCCTTAGTAGCATCCTTCTCAAGACACTCGAGCACGTACTCTGCGACTGCGATCTGGGTCTTTGTCAGATACCAGCCTCTGCCTGAACCTGAAATGTCGAATGCCGATTCTTCGCCGCTGTCGGCAATGACGATCTTGAATCCGTTCGGAAGAGAGATCTCGATGTTCACCATCGCGACAGGCACTTCATCAGGTACGTCGAAACCGTCATAGCTCTTCTTCTCGAGCTCCTTGGCAGGAACAAAAGTGATCTTCACGTCATTCTTGGTGGTAACAACATGGTATCTGAATTCGGGTGAACCGCACTTAAGATAGTCATCACCGATCTTATAGTTATGCATTTCCATCATCCAGGCCGAGACATCGATCCAATGTGTGCCATACCAGCCGGAATCAAGGCCCTTCACACCGTCGTAGGTATGAATTGCCGCATCAACATTTACAGTATTCTTGAGGATCACGTTTTTGACGGTATAAGGGAATGCACCGTCTCCGTATTCCGTATATGTGGCGTAAGTAGTCTGTTCTGTTTCTTTGGAAGTCTCTTCCGTACTCTCAGTTGTTGATTCGGTTACCGTTTCAGAAACCGTAGTTGACGGTGTCTCAGACGGGATCGTATCTTCAGGCTTCTTGTGACAGCCTGACGCTAAAAGGATGGCGGCTGATAATGCCGCTGCTGATATCCTGATCTTAAGATTCAATTTGGTATTCCTCCGAAGTAATTCAAATAGAATTATACTTTATATAAGATATTTTTAACGGCAATTTTGTAAGTAAATGGCTTTTTCGATAAATTGCTATAATTAGTGAAAAAAGTTTATCAGGGGGTTGCTCAATATGGCTAATCGCGTATTCCTCATCGTTCTTGACAGTTTCGGCATCGGGGGCGCGCCTGACGCGGAAAGATTCAAGGACGAGGGCAGCAACACTCTGGCAGCCGTGCTTTCATATTCAGACAGGCCGTTTCCCAATCTCGAGAAGATGGGCCTGCTCGCCATCGACGGCGAGGACGATCCCCGGATATCGGAATATCTTTCAAAACAGAAGACCATCCTCTCCCCCATGGGTTCTTATGCGCGCGTAAGGGAGCTCTCGGCAGGAAAAGACTCCACGATAGGTCACTGGGAAATCGCAGGCATCATGTCAGGAAAACCACTGCCTACATATCCTGACGGATTCCCGGATGAGATAATCGAAGCTCTTTCAAAGGCAACCGGCAGAGGGATCCTCTGCAACAAGCCTTACAGCGGAACCGCGGTCATAGCCGACTACGGTGAGGAGCACATGAAGACCGGTAAGCTTATCGTCTATACATCAGCAGACAGTGTTCTGCAGATCGCGGCACATGAGGATATAGTTCCGATTGCCGAGCTCTATGACATCTGCGAAAAGGCAAGAGCAATAATGTCAGGCGAACACGCAGTCGGACGCGTCATCGCAAGGCCTTTCACGGGCACACCCGGCAATTTCGAACGTACGCCGAGACGCCACGACTATTCACTTGAGGCGCCTTCCACAACAATGCTCGACATCCTGAAAGACGCAGGGCTTGATGTGATCTCTGTCGGCAAGATCTTCGATCTTTTCGCAGGAAGAGGCATCACCGAATCCAATCCGACGTCAGGCAACACCGAAGGCATCGCAAAGCTGGCTTCAATGACCGGACGTGATTTCAACGGTCTTTGCTTCGTCAATCTCGTTGATTTTGACATGAAATACGGCCACCGCAACGACATCAAGGGATACTGCGAGGCCATGCATGAATTCGACGATGCTTTGGGCGGCATAATCGATAAGCTCAAGGATGACGATCTTCTCATCATCACCGCGGATCACGGCTGCGATCCTTCGACAGTTTCAACCGATCACTCACGCGAATGCGTTCCCCTCCTTATCTACGGAGACGGCTACAGAGTCCCCTGCAACATGGGCGAGCTCGCGGGATTCGGAAACATTGCAAACATCGTTCTGACAGCTCTCCTCGGCAGAGAATACAAACAGCATTTCGCGCCTCCGGCTGCATCTAAGGAGCCGTCTGAAGACAACATAATGAGCTATGTCGACCTGACAAACCTTAAGACAACAGCCACGACGGAAGACATAAAGGCACTTATCGAAAAGGCCGTCTCCCAGGACTGCGCTTCGGTCTGCATTCCCCCGTGCTTCGTAAGAGATGCTGTTGCTGCATCAGCAGGCCGCATCGCGGTATGCACCGTCATCGGCTTCCCGAACGGTTATTCCACGACCGGCTCTAAGATCTATGAAGCTGTCGAGGCATGTGACAGCGGAGCTTCCGAGATCGACATGGTCATCAACATCAATTTCGTCAAATCAGGACGCATGGATGAAGTTGCAAACGAGATAAAACTGATCGCTGACGCCGTTCATTCCAAGGGCGCGATCCTCAAGGTGATTATTGAGACATGCAGCCTTGAAGAAGACGAAAAGATCGCGCTGTGTCATATCGTCACGGATGCCGGTGCCGATTTCATAAAGACATCCACCGGTTTCGGCACTGCGGGTGCCACAGTGGAAGACGTTGCGCTTATGAGTTCCAATACCGGTGCTGACGTTAAGGTCAAAGCTGCCGGCGGCATCCGTTCCGAGGAAACTGCCCGTGAGATGATAAAAGCGGGCGCGTCCAGAATAGGCGCATCCCGCTTGTAAGTAACTGTTTGATCCTCAGGCGTCAGACTGAAACCTGGTTCTTACCTTCGCGCTTGGACTTGTTAAGTTTGCGCTCGGCTCTCGAAAGGATGTCGGTAATGTCCGGATCATTCTTGTTAAACTGCGCAACTCCGGCTGAGCCCGAAATGCTTAATCGTTTGTTCTCTATAACGAACGGTTCACCGGAGATCTGAGAGATTATCTTCTTTGCAACTGCCAAAGCCGCAACCTTGTCAGTGTCGGGAAGGACTACAGCAAACTCGTCACCGCCTGTCCTGAAGCACGTATCGGCTTTCCTTGTATTGGTCAGAAGGATGTCTGCGATATACCTTAAGAGCAGGTCGCCGTTCTGCTGTCCGTTCTGGTCATTGAAGAACTTCATGTCATCAAGATCCAATACGATGATCGAGAAAGTGGATTTATCCTCACGGTCAACATACATGCTCGCGTACTTCTCGAGTTCCTCATAGAGATATCTGCGGTTGTAAAGTCCGCTGAGGTCGTCGACTCTGGTAAGCAGTTCCATCTTCGAATATGAGATCTGGAGCTCCTTCTCGAGCATCTTCTGTTCGGTTACGTCCTTGCTGGCTCCCCATGTTCCGATGATCTGTCCGTTGTCATCGTAAAGCGGATACTTGGAGCACATGTAATACTTTGTTGTCTCGTCGTCGAGCATCAGTTCCTCGATCATGTTGATGATCGGCACGCCGGTCTGCATGATCGTAAGCTCGGTCTCCCTTGCCGACTGGGCAAAATCCTTTGGGAAATAGTCGAAGTCTGTCTTGCCGAAAGCATCTTCCTGATTCTTCGCACCGAGCTGCTGAATGTGGCCTAAGCTGTTCCAGATGAATCTGGAATTCTTGTCCTTGAAATAGACCGTATCCGTGGAATACTTGCGGATCGTATCGATAACGATCTTGTCGATCTTCTCTCTGGTTGCGGGATCGTTAAAATCCATCATCTGTTCTCCTGACATTGAGTCTTCTCGAAAAGAGATCAGAGCGGCTGGCTCTCTCCTTCCTCGACGGTGATTCCTTCCTTCCTGAGGGCTTCATAGTAAAGATCGGCAGGGAAAGCGGCCGGTGTGAAAACGCCGGGCTTGGACCACTTATCAAGGCACATCAGCTTGACTCCCGCGATAATGGCCGAACCGTCAAGATACTCGAGTGCTGAAACACCGTGCTTATCGCGTATCTCATCATTGTTGGCGGTTATCTTGTAGAGCCTTGTCAGCACCTTGCCGTTCTTCTGGCCCGTGACATATATCTCGTAACTCGCTTCACCCTTATAAACAACATCTTTCGGGTCCTCGGGGGTGACTGTCTCAGCCATCCTCTTAGGCAGGATCTCAGCAACGAGATCGATAGGCTTGACGATCGCATTGCCGACTCTTATGGGCTTTTCGGAAAGAAGACCCAATCCCCTGAGCATCTCGATCTTTTCCGTGGGAACCCTGCGTCCCTCGCGTCTTACAACAGGCTCATAATATGAAACCTCTTTGATGTCAGGTATCTCCTTGAGGAAATCCGTGATGACCGGATTGGAGGTCATGAATACCTGTCTGCCGCCTGAAGATTTGGCCTCTTTCGAGAACTCTTCAGTCTGGGTTGCCTTACCCTCATTTAAATAGATGACAGGCTGGGCCGCATTTACGCCCTTGCCCGCATTGGGATTCTTGATATCTTCGGAATAGAGAACATCCACGTGCTCACTCTCTCCCGATGCATCCTTCTTCTCGTTCTTATCGGAAGAATCGCCGGGAATGACACAGAATTTAGCGGATGTGACCTCAAAGAAATCGTTTTTGACCGCGCTTCTTACAATGGTGGTAAGGACGCCGGGGTTGAAACCTGCGCCGCATACGGCAGTCTTTTTCGCGTGCTGGAAAGCACCGAATTTCTTGAACTGCTCTGAAAGCAGAGACGTGGGAAGCGGCATGAGCGGAACACCGCAAAGGCGTCCGTCGATATAATCGGCACCGATCTGCGAAGCCATGTCCATGGCAGCCTGCGTAAATTCAGCGGGCATGAGATTTACGATGAGTTCGGGAGCGGTGATCTTTACCATCATCATCGCTGCTTCAAGGTTGTTAAGGTTTATTGCCGAAGTCGTGACCCTGAATCCGCGTCTGGCTGCGAGATTCTTTATGTCATCACTGTCTTCCCTGTTCTCTGAAGCTATTGCGATCCCCGACGCCAGTGAACGGTCTGCGCAAAGCGCCAAAACCAGGCGTTTGGTTATCTCGTTACAACCAAGTATCAATATACGTTTCATCTGAAGTGCCGCCTTTATAGATCATCTTTATCTAACTATATATTTTACTTAAAAGATATATAAACGGCAACTTGAAATTGACCGTTTTGAGGGCAAAATCACGATATAAAACTGCATAACGCAAACGCCCGATTTTCTACGCTTTTTGAGATATTTGCGAATTTCACGAAACAGATTTCGAGGGTAATATACTTTTGTTTATTTCTGACGAAAAAGGAGATTTTGTTATGAAACCTTTTACACGCAAACTGATGTCCGTAATCATCGCGGCTTCATTCTGCTTTGGTCTTGCTTCATGCTCCAAGACTCCCGCAGCTTCCTCTGCAGCTTCTGAAACAACAACTGCTGCTGAGACAAAGGCTTCCGAGTCTGAGACAACTGTTGCAGAATCAAAGGCAGAGATCAAGACAGTTGCTGCAGGCAAGCTCACAATGGCTACCAACGCTACTTTCCCTCCGTACGAGTATCACGAGGGTGACAAGATCGTCGGCATCGACGCTGAGATCGCTAAGGCTATCGCTGACAAGCTCGGCCTTGAGCTCGTTATCGAGGATGTTGCTTTCGATTCCATCATCGCAGGCGTTCAGGCAGGCAAGTACGATATCGGATGCGCAGGCATGACAGTTACAGAAGACAGACTTAAGTCCGTTAACTTCTCTACTTCTTATGCTACGGGCATCCAGTCCATCATCGTCAAGGAAGGCTCACCGATCAAGACCATCGACGATCTTATCAAGGGCAAGTACAAGGTTGGCGTTCAGTCCGGCACAACAGGCGACATTTACATGTCTGATGCCGAGAACGGCGGCGTAGGCGAGGACCGTATCGACCGTTACAACAACGGCAACGATGCTGTTGTTGCTCTCCTTGCTGGCAAGATCGACGCCATCTGCATCGACAACGAGCCCGCAAAGGCTTACGTTGCAGCAAACAAGGGCCTTTCCATCCTTGAGACACCTTTCACTGAAGAGAAGTACGCTATCGCTATCAGCAAGGATAACGAGGCTCTCCTCACAGCCATCAACGGTGCTCTCGACGAGCTCACAAAGGACGGCACAATTGCTAAGATCGTAGAGAAGTACATCCCTACAAAATAAGCTTCAGCTTAACAAAACAAAGCACAAACCGCGGAAATAGGTCTTTATTTCCGCGGTTTTCTTATTTACAATAGAAGAACTGTTTTTTGCGGGGGAACTGATCTGATGATTTCCATATTGTCAAATGCTTATGCGGCTGTTGTCACTCTTGCAGGTGAAGCGGCTGAGCAGTCTTCATCCGGTTGGTTCGGAGATCTGTGGAATAAGCTCAAGGATGATTTCATAAACAATTTCATCACCAAGGACAGGTATACGTACCTGCTCAAAGGCCTCGGCGTAACCTTCGAGGTAACCTTTTTCGCGGCACTCCTCGGCATTTTCTTAGGCATCGTAATTGCGCTCATCAGGTCTTCTCACGATAAGCTCGCAGATGAGCTCCGTCCCGGATTCCTCAAAGCACTTCTCGGCGTCTTAAACGCACTTTCCAACCTGTATCTTACGATCATCCGCGGAACCCCTGTCGTCGTTCAGCTCATGATCGCCTATTTCATTATCTTCGCGGCATCCAACAACAAAGTCCTTGTTGCCATCCTTGCCTTCGGAATCAACTCCGGCGCTTACGTTGCCGAGATCATCCGAAGCGGTATCATGAGCATCGACATCGGACAGTTTGAGGCGGGAAGATCCTTGGGCTTCGGTTACATCCGCACCATGATCTACATCATCATCCCCCAGGCTTTCAAAAATGTCCTCCCTGCTCTCGCAAACGAATTCATCGTCCTCATCAAGGAGACCTCGGTATCCGGTTACGTCGGACTCCAGGATCTTACCAAGGGCGGAGACATCATAAGATCAAGAACTTATTCCGCGTTCATGCCTCTCATCGCTGTCGCGGCCATTTATCTCATCATCGTCATCTTCTTCTCGAAGCTCGTGACGCTGCTTGAAAGGAGGCTGAGAAACAGTGATCGCTAATAATGGAGACGTGATCATCTCGGTAAAGGATCTCAAGAAATACTACAACGGCGAGGAGATAAAGGCGCTCGACGGCATCACGACCGACATAAAAAAAGGCGAGGTCGTGGTCGTGATCGGCCCTTCAGGTTCAGGAAAATCAACTTTCCTGCGTTCACTCAACCTGCTCGAACGCCCCACTTCCGGAACCATCACTTTCAACGGAACCGACATTACTTCAAAAGCCACGGACATCAACAAGCTGAGACAGAAGATGGGAATGGTATTCCAGCATTTCAACCTCTTCCCTCACCTTACGATCATGAAGAACATGACTTTGGGCCCTATTAAGCTCCGCAGCATTTCAAAGACCGAAGCTGAAAAGAGAGCGAGGATCCTTCTCGACAGAGTAGGTCTCGGCGACAGGGCGGATGCTTATCCGTCACAGCTTTCAGGCGGTCAGAAGCAGAGGATTGCGATCGTAAGGGCTCTTGCAATGGATCCTGAGGTAATGCTCTTTGACGAGCCTACCAGCGCTCTCGACCCTGAAATGGTCGGAGAAGTTCTGGAGGTTATGAAGCAGCTTGCCAAGGCAGGCATGACCATGGTCTGCGTCACCCACGAAATGGGTTTTGCCCGTGAAGTAGGAACGCGTGTTATTTTTATGGACTGTGGTAAAATAATCGAGGAAAACACACCGGAACAGATTTTCACCAATCCCCAAAATGAGAGATTGGTCTCGTTCCTCAACAAGGTGCTGTAATAAAGGAGGAAAAGATTATGTTTTGTGAAAATTGCGGATCACAGATCGCTGACGGAAGCGCGATCTGCCCTAATTGCGGAGCAGCGGTAAGAGCAACATCCGGTGCGGAGGCAGCACAGCCTGTTCAGCCTGCACAGCCCGTTCAGCCGGTACAGCCTGTTTATCAGCAGCCTGTTTACCAGCAGCCTGCATATCAGCAGCCCATCTACCAGCAGCCCGCAGGCGGCAGCAAGGCTCTTGCCATCACTGCGCTCATCCTCGGTATCTGCGGTCTCGTATTCTGCTGGCTCCCCGTCTTCGGAATGCTTATTTCTGTCGCAGGTCTTATCTGCGGTATCATCTCATTTAAGAATCCCAACGGCAAGGGTATGGGAATCACAGGTTTCATCCTTTCTATCGTCGGCATCATCATCGGTCTGACATACACGATCGCTATCTTCGGTTCTACAAGCTTCACCAAGTCTTACAGCTCTGTAAGCCGTTCGATCAGCCGTTCCATCAGCCGCAGCCGCAGCCAGAGCCTCTCTAGAAGCCGCAGCCAGAGCCGTTCAAGAGCAAACAGAGACGACATCATCGCTTCTGCTGACAGCGAGCTCCACATTGGTGGTTATGTAGTTTCTTTCGGTGAGTGATCATCTGTAACTGAAAAACAGCTAAACAATAACGGCGTTTCCTTCGGGAAGCGCCGTTTTATTTTTTCAGTGTCTCATCGTATGAGTAGTTTTTCTCAAGGAAATCTTCACCCTTTATCGCTTCAGACTTTGAAAGCCCCGGGTAATCAAGCTGCCTCATGACTTCATAGATCGCGACCGCGCAGGCATTTGAAAGATTAAGGCACCTGCATTCGGAAGCCATCGGTATCCTAAAGCACCTGTCCATATTGGCGCGGAGTATCTCTCCCGGAATGCCTGTGCTCTCCTTGCCGAAAACAAGGAATATCTTGGAGGTCTTCCCTGCCGTCTTGAAATCGATGTCAGAAGGCGGAACCTTTCCATATCTCGTCATGAAGAAATATTCGCCCTCATTGGCAGCAACGAAACTCTTCCAGTCATCGTAGAGCTTATAGTCAGCCCATGTAATGTGATTGGTGGTGGCTCTTCTGAACTTCGGGTCCTCGATGTCAAAACCGAGCGGCTTGATTATGTGGAGTCCGCATCCTGCAGCCACGCATGTGCGCATGATATTGCCGGTATTCTGAGGGATCTCCGGCTCAAAAAGGACTACATTTACCTTCTCTTCATTCATCATCGTCAATGCCGGCCGTTTCTTTTAATGCTGCCTTAACTTCAGTCTTAGGAAGCTCAAACTCGGTAACGTTGAATGATACTATGCCGGTCTCGGCAGCGGCCTCTGCAATGTTGAGCATGTGGTCACCCAGACGCTCAAAGTCAGTAAGCATTTCAGAATAGATAACGCAGGCATCACCTGAGCAGACGCCTGCTTTGAGTCTTTCGAGCTGATGCTCGCGGTATACGTCGGTAAGATCGTCGATCTTCTGCTCGACCTGGGCCATCTTGATGTGTACAGAAGAAGTCTTTGCCTTGACCATGGAGTTGCATGCTTCTGTTATGGTCTTCTCCATCTGGGCAACTTCGTCACGTGCCTTGTCAGAAAGACTGAGTTTCTTGTCTTCGAGAATTCCTGCATAGCCTGCGATGTTGACCGCGTGGTCACCCATTCGCTCGATGTTTCCCGTGATCTTAAACAGCGCGCTCATGGTAACGGCGTCCTTTTCTGACATGTCGAGGGTCATGAGGTGTGAGATGTAATATGAGATCTCCTTGTTGAGATAGTCGATGTATTCCTCGCGGTTGTCGATCTCCTCAAGGAGCTTGTCGTCCTTTTCGAGGACTGCGCGGAAGCTCTTCTGGCAGTTCTCGCCGGCAAACATAAACATACGGCCGATCTCATTTGCAATGGCCGAAGTCATGACCTGCATACCGAGCTGGAGATCTGATGAGATCATGTGCGGATTGAGATATTTGAGATACATTACGCCCTCTTCATCTTCTCCCTTGTCAGGAACGAGCTTCTGAACGAGCTTAACGAAGAGTCCTCCGATGGGGAGCATGATCAGCGTTGTGATCAGGTTGAATGCGAGGTGCATGTTGGCAAACTGTCTTGCCACGTCATTGGGACTTAATGCCCTGATCCAGTCGGAAACCGGCAGAACGAGCGAGATAGTCGTGAATACCGTGGTACCGAAGACATTGAACAGGAGGTGCATCAGACCTGCGCGTCTGGCATTCTTCGAGCCGCTCATGGAAGCAAGGAGCGCCGTAAGGCAGGTTCCTACGTTAAGACCAAAGATGATGTACATCGCCTGCTCGAGCGTGATCAGCTGTCCTGCAGAAGCGACTGCCATAGCCTGAAGGATACCTACGCCTGCGGCAGAACTCTGGATGATGATGACGAATATAATGCCGACTACGATCCCGACGAACGGGTTGTTGATGCCGGCAAAGATCTCTTTAACGATGTCGAGCTTGGCAATAGGCGCCATTGAATCGGTCATCAAGCTCATGCTGACGAAGATAAAGCCTAAGCCCGCAATGGCTTCACCGACACTCTTTAGCTTCTTGTCCTTAACAAAAATGCATACGAACGTTCCCACAAGTGCTATGACCGGAGCGAACATGCCTACATCAAATGCGATGAGCTGTGACGTGATGTTGGTACCGATGTTGGCACCCATGATGATCCACAGTGCCGAATAAAGGTTCATGAGGCCCGCATTTACGAAGCCTATTACCATGACCGTGGTGGCCGTTGAAGACTGGATAAGGGCGGTGACTCCCGCGCCTACGGTTACTCCGAGGATCCTGTTGCCCGTCAGCTTGGCAAGGATCGTCTTCATCTTGTTGCCTGCGATAACCTCAAGGCTGCCGCTGGTCATCTTTATGCTGTAAAGGAACATCGCCATTCCGGCACACAGGCCGAGAAGCGCTGTCCAGATATTGTCCATATCAACCACTTCTAATACTCTCCCGATTCATTCAAAGCGTCCGGCACGGCGCTTACACTTTGCCTTTTAATACAGAAAAGATTTTATATAAGGGAAAATCAAAAATACATCGTCAATTCAAACAATAAATGCCGGCAATGTCAGACTCAAGTATGCATTTTCACCTTGTAATGTCAGGGTTTTCCACGCGAATTTGACATAATTATTTGACACTTTTTTCTCTATAGTTGAAAATATTAGCAAATCAGGGCGCAAGAACAACAGAACACTAAAGATGGCAAATGTGATCGAAACATCCTACGGAAAACTGTCCGGCATCTCAAAAAACGGGTGTCTTGAATTTCTCGGGATTCCATATGCCAAAGCGCCTGTCGGCGATCTTGCTTTCCGCCATCCGGAAGATCCCGATCCCTGGGACGGCATCCTTAAAGCTGACAAAGGCGGCCGCAATTCGATCCAGGGTTTCAGTTCCAGGCATTACATAAGTTATAACGGACAGGACTGCCTGTACATGAACATCTGCATTCCCGAGAATGCCGGTACCGTTCTTCCCGTTCTCGTTTGGATCCACGGCGGCTCATATGCAACCGGCGGCACGGGCAGGATCAACGAGCAGACCGAAGACATGGTCTACGATCTGACCCGTTTTGCAAGAGAGACCGGCTGCATACTCGTTGATTTCAATTACAGGCTCAATCTATACGGATTCATGAACCTGAACTGCTTCAGCAGCAGATTCGACATGAACTGCGGTCTGTTTGACCAGATCAAAGCCCTGGAATTCATACAAAAGAACATTTCCGCATTCGGCGGAGACCCTGACAACGTCACGCTGTTCGGCCAGTCATCAGGAGCTGCCTGCATACTGGCTCTCATGACGATGCCTGAAGCTGAACCGCTGTTTGCAAAAGCGGTCGTTCAGTCAGCCTGCGTAGATTCTTTCTGGACACCCGAGCAAAGCAAAAAGCTTGCAAAAACATATTTGCGTATGCTTGGTTACAGCGCAAAAAAGCCCGAAATGATACTGAACGCGGATCCGAAAGCGGTCTATAAGGCCAACAGGGATCTCAAGATCCAGGTCAGGGCCAAAGGAGAAGTCACCTGCGTTTTCTCGCCCGTCATAGACGGCAAGACTCTTAAAGACTATCCGGGTAAGATCGTGTCAGCTTCAACCAAGCCGCTCTTGATCGGAACCGTAATGCGGGAAGCCGACCTTTTCACAAACGGACTTCCGGCATTCATCCTGCCTTATACTCCGAGGCTGTTCAAACTGAATACTCCATGGGGCAAAGACTTAAGGCGGCGCGTGTCTGACGATCTTACTTACAAAGTTTATAAAAAACCTGTGCTGGATATCGCTTCCTCATACAGCGGCAATATCTGGCTGTACGATTACCAGTTCAGAAAATGCCGTCATGCTGATGAGGTTCCCGTTCTGTTCGGCTCGAAAACTGAGCCCGGAAGGGATGCTCAGTCGCCTTCAAACACCTCGCTCGAACCTGACGCGGATGCCTTAGGAACTATCCTTCGCAGTGTCTGGGGTCAGTTTGCCAAAACAGGCAGCCCGGGATGGGGAATATACAAAGATTCCCGCGATATTCATATATTCAAGTAAGGGAATGTCCTCTGTCAGAACATCAGTGACGAGATATTATCCTTGAGTGCAAATACTACGATAACAGCCACGATGACGAGAAGGACATTAGCGGCAAAACCCATCCAGTCGTACTTGACGGAAGCAAGAAGGCAAAGGCCGCCCATGATCGCGAAAAAGTCGATCGTAACAACGATGTTCTTTATGAGAGAATCCTGCAGATACTCTTCTTTCCTGATCTCTTCGGCATTTCTGGAAGGAGCCAGGAGTTCATTGATCTTATCTGTTTCTTCGAAAGCCTCTACGGGAAGAACGCCCGGATACTCTTTGGTATCGTCGCCGTAGAATTCGATGTTGGTCTCAGTAATGCGTCTGATGCGCACCTTATCGCCAGTCTTGAGCGTAAGTGCTTTCGTTTCATCTGTCTGTGAATTGACAGCAGCATCCTGCTTAAGTGTGAGGCTTAAGCTGTTCGTAATGGTAATGGATGCGTTCTTGAAGTTGCTCTCAGCCTTCTTATGTGAAGGAAACCAGCAAAGCAGAAAGACGCATGCTGCCTCCAAAAGAACCACTAAAAGCAATATATTTCTTCTCATTAAATAATATCCCCTTGATAATGTCGCCTGAGCGCATACGCTCACAATTATATACTCTTTTTCAAAAAATATAAGATTAAATGAAATTTTGATCCAAAGATGTAATTTTATGCGGAAAAATTACTTCTTCTTCCACTCTTTATCAATATCCGTGTTATTCGTTTCAAGAAAAAGCGTCGTTCCCTCAACCGTGTATTTTATATCTCCGTTCAGTGTCCTGATGACCTGCGAGCCGTCGAACTTGCGCTCGATCGTATATACGGTGCTGGTCCCCATCTCGCTCATGGTGTTGTCAGCCCGGAAGACCATTGTCTTGGCGGTCTTGCCTTTTCCGGTGACCCATGTGCCGATAAGCGAAGGATCCGTTGCTCTGACTCTCAGACAGTCAACACTCGGAACCTGGCAGTCCACAACAAGTCCTGAAGAGAAAGTAAACGTCTTGTTTGAAGCATTCTCACCGTTGTAATAACTTATCGTGTATTCTGCACCGCTTTCCGGGGTAACCTTTATGGTCTTTTTTGCCGTATCGGGGTCCGCATATCTGAAACTCTGTGTCTTTCCGTCGCAGGACTGCGATCCGGTACCGTCGGAATTGAACGTTATCGTGAAGAAGGCTTTGCCCTTGCCCTCTTTAATTATTCCCATCCATTTGCCGACAAACGGCTGTCTTGCTATCTCAGGATCAACAGTTGTCTCCGTAGTGGTTTCAGTGGTCGGTGCGGCCGTAGTGGCAGTTGTCTCCTGCCAGGTCGTATGTACCGTGGACGGCGCTGTCTCCGTCTCTTTCGGCGTGCATCCCGAAACCGTGCAAAGCAATGATGCCGCAACCAAAACGGCTGATGTAAATGACTTTCCTCTGAGCATGCGACTATTATACCGCAATTTTCGATCAGGCTACGGTAATCCTCTTACTTCCGTCCGGATTCAGATACTGGTTGCCTATCACGCCCTTGAGATTATCGGTCATGTACTGGTGCAGTATCTGGAAATCAAGCCTGCTGTCCATCTTGACTCTCTTGCAGCCCCTGAGCATCTTGTATCCGCCGCTCGTGAAAAAGCTGAGATAAGACGTTACTTTGTATGTCTTCTCAGGATCGACTGCAACTCCGCCGATCTTAACGTTGCTGACCCTGCGGTCACCTTTTATCTCTTTCAGTTTTCCCTTTTTGGTCTTGCAGGGAGTCTTTATCTTGGTGTTAACGGTGAACGTAACACCGGATACCTGCAGGAATGACGGGTTTGCTTCCGGATACACACGGACGCTCCATTCAAGAGCATCAAGGATCTGCTGGCCTGTCGCATACACAGTCAGGGTCTTCTTTGCCGTGGGAAGCACCATGTACAGATCTCTCATGGACACATCACCCTGAGGAAGTGATTCGTTGAACTTATCCGCGGTAATGAACGCAACGTCAGCGCCGGTTACGACTCTGAAGGCATCAGCCGCGAAATCGCCGAGATTTGTCTCGGAACGGGCAATGATGCTGACAGGACTTCCGTCAGTATGCACTTTGTTGGGATCATTTATGAAAAGCGGATTATTGTTTGTTCCGCTCTTTCCGTAGAAAGTGTCCTTATATTCAGCCAATGCCTTGTCGACTTCATCACCCATCTCGTTCTTGATCCCGAAGAGTTCGGATGCGCTGACAGAGCTGTTCCAGTTGAAGATTTCCGTCGTTACCGATCCGTCTTCTCCAGAAATGCGGCAATAACCGATGCGGCTGAACTTGCTTCCCATTGCGATCCTGTCGATGGTCTTTCCCTCGGCATCAATCAATTCCAACTTCTTTGCATCGTGGCTGTGCCCGTCAAAAACCGCATCTATGCCCTTAATGTTGGCTACGAGCGTTGTGATCTCATCCCAATCGTTATACTTCTTCGCCTGACCGAAATGGGACATAAGGAAGACATAGTCAGCACCGGCATTACGTGCATAATTGGCATAGGCCTGGACTGCCGCAAAGAGTTTCTTGTTTTTGCTTCCGCCCTTGAAACTGTAAATGGTCTTATTGTTGAGATCCTTGAAAAGAGCCTCTGAAGTGTAATAGCCCATCGTCTTTGGTGTCGTGACACCGACAAATGCGATCTTCTTGCCTGCGACTTCCTTAATGATGTAAGGTTCAAACAAAAGCTTGCCGTTCTTTGTGATATTGCAGGAAATGTAAGGGTAGTTAGCCTTCTTTGTCAGTTCGACAAGCCTGTCGGGGCCGTAGTTGAAATCGTGGTTTCCCGGAGTCGCAACGTCGTAGCCCATCTTGTTCATCAGATCGATGACCTGTTCGCCCTGTGTGACTGTTCCGAAAAGCTCACCGTGGCCTTCGATCTCATCGCCGTCATCGATAAGGATGACTTCGCAGCCTTCCTTTATGAATTTCTCACGGATGCGCTGAAGACCGGCATATCCGAAACCATTTTGAGGACAGCAGTGAACGTCGCTGGTAGCAAGGATGACGATGTCTTTGTTCTTTTTCTGCGGTTCTGCCGGATTCTCAGCAGACGCTGAGGATTCGGAAGGCTCTGCGGATTCCACAGGTACCGTCGTCTCTGACACTATCGAAGGAATATTCTGATCCTTTTTGCCGGAGCAGGCAGTAAATGCCAGCACCGCCAGGAGCATCAGGGATATGGTAAGTTTTAAGGTCTTTTTCACTCAGGCCTCCGTTTGAAGGTTTGTTTAGTATTTTTCGATATACAGCAGGCCGAACGTTCCCGGACCGCAGTTTACCGAAACGGCAGGTGAAGCCTGCTTAAAGTATATCTCATCGAAATGCATGTACTTTTCGATCTGCTCGCGGATCCAGTCAAGGTCGCGCTTGCTTATGCCTACATAGGTAACGAACAGGATGCTCGTGTCTATGTTTGCCGCATGCGACATAACGGAGTTGATATATGCCTTCCAGGCAGTTTCCCTGGCTCCGAAATACGTCATGCCGACACCCATTTTACCATTTCTTAATCTAAGTACGGGGCGTCCCATGAGAGATTTCACCAGATTTGCCATACCATTGCTCACCTGCCCTGCACGCGCAAGGAAATCGAGGTTGTCAACGATAAAGCTTGTATGGATCTTCTTCTTTATGGTCTCGAGCTCTCTGACGATATGTTCTGTCGAATGACCCTGCTGCGCCATCTTCGCGGCAACAACGGCCATGAGTCCCTGCCCGCTTGATACGTGTCCCGAATCAACGACAAAAACGTTGTCGAATGACTTTGCTGCCTCAAGTGCGGGCTGGTAACCGCTGTGTTCGATCTTGCTCGAGATCGAGATGTGGATGACGTTGTTGGCATTTGAAAGCTGCTTGGCAAAGAACTCCTCTGCCTCTCTTATGGTCGGTCCCTGAGGGAGAACGTTATGGGCGGGATTCTCCATGTATTTAAGAACACCGAGAGTCTCGATCTCTTTGCCATCCTTGAAAAGGCCCTCATCCGTGCGTACTTTGTGAGGTATTACCTCCATACCGTATTTCTCAATGATCTCGGGAGCCAGATCGGCGACACTCTCGGAGGTTATCGCAATACTCTTTCTCTTCTTCGACCCGCTCATCCAGGAAACGGATTCCTGGGCGATCTCGGTCCTGTTGCCGGTTATGCGTACGATCTCCTTAGGAAGATGTGCATAGAGCTCATTCTCCAATGCCTCACCGCTTACGGGCTTTGCAAGATAACCGTCAAATGCCTCGCGGGCATAGAGCGCCCTGTTATCCTCATCAGCATTGGCTGTAAGGATGACAATGGCGGAATCGCGGCATCTTCCTCCGGTCTGATCCTTGATCTTGTTCTTGCACTCGATACCGTCCATTTCGGGCATCAGGTGGTCCATGAAGATAACGTTGTACTTTATGTTGAGCGTTTTGCGAAGCGCCTCCGCACCGCTCGTAGCCGTATCAATACGGACCTTCGTGTCTCTGAGGAGCTTGCTTACAACCATGAGGTTGGCCTCGTTGTCATCAACGACAAGGATCCTTGCCTCAGGAGCTTCGAACTTCGGGGTATACTCTTTTTTCTTATTGGCAGCGCCCAGTTTGGCAAAGTCGTGCTGGCCGACGGTTCCTTCCCTCTCGATCCTCTGCGGGATCTCGATGATGAAAGTCGAACCCTTCTTGTAGACACTGTTGACGGTGATCTTGCCGCCCATGAGATCTACGAGCTGCTTGACGATCGAAAGGCCGAGGCCTGTTCCTTCAATGTGCTTCGTGACAGTCTCGTCAACACGCTTGAAAGCGGAGAACAGATAAGGGATGTCTTCTGACTTGATGCCTATACCGGTATCAGAGACCGTGTATATCATGTTGCAGGTCTTGTCGTCATGCCTTTCGCACTGAACGGTCAGTGAGACAGAACCTTCCTTGGTGTACTTGATAGCGTTGTTGATTACGTTGATCAGTACCTGCTTGATCCTGACCTCATCGCCCACAAGTTCTGACGGGATGTCGGGAGAAACGTCCACGTTGAAATCGAGTTTCTTGTCCTTTGCCCTGATCCAGAGCATTCCGACGATGTCAGAGAGCATGTCGCCGGTGTGATAAGGCTCGATCAGGAGCTGCATGCTTCCCGACTGGAACTTACTCATGTCGAGGATGTCGTTGATGAGGTTGAGCAGGAGCTTACCGGCAGCCTTGATGTTAATGGCATCTTCAATGACTTCGTCGCTTACGTCCTCTCGAAGGATCATCTCGTTAAGTCCTATGATCGTGTTGATCGGGGTCCTGATCTCGTGGCTCATGTTGGAGAAGAAGCTGTTCTGCGACTTGTTGAGCATATAGATCTCTTTACGCTGCTTCTCTGCAGTAACGAGCTGCTCGTTCAGTCTGAACCTCGTATATGACATTATGAGGCCCATGACGACCTGAAATACCGAGAAGATAAGGAAGTTGGCCATCTCGTTGGCTTCTATCGATCCTAAGGTGACCATGTAATACAGGAATGAGATGACACCGATGTTCGATATAACGGCAACAACAACGTAAACGATCGGGTTAAGGTAGACGCAGAGCGGAACTACCAGCGCAACGGTCATGAAGAGCGTCGTATCGACGGTGCCTCTGGCCATGCTGTTGACGATCATGAGGGTGACGACCCAGGCATAAAGCGAGACGCCCATAAAATGGTTAAGCACGAATACTATGCGGTATCTGGCCTGATAGTCCTTCATTGCATGACGTACTCCGATGAGCCATATGGATGCTACGGAGATTACCCAGACATAGCAGATCTGATGGTAAAGAACGGTCGTTCCGCCGAAATACGGAGGATATACGATCGTCAGCGTCATGAAAGTAATTGCCGCGATAAGAGCCAGATACATGGTGACGCGTGTCGGCCCGACGGATTCATAGTAAGCGGATTTGACCGCTTCACGGTCATTTCTCGCCGGTTTGAAAAGATATCTGATAATGCCTTTCATACCTTGTCACCTCCGTCTGACTCGGGTTCAAACTCGAAAACATCATTATCTGAATCACTTTCATCAGACAGAAGCTGTTCTCTTATATCCGCAGTGATGCGGCCGTAATCCCTGATCATCTGCTCATGGTTTTCAAGAATGAAGTTTTCCTCGTTATTCTTGGCGGCCATCTCGAGAGCCTTTGCCTTCTCCGACAGATCGGATACACCTATCATCTTGGACGTGCTCTTTAATGCGTGGACCAGGATCTCATAATTGTGCCAGTCATGTACGGTGTAGTACTTCTTCATTGAACCGATCTTGTCCGCGGATTCAGATGCAAACTGTATCAAAAGCGACTTGTAGAAATCTTTGTCGCCTACGCAGTACTTAAGTCCGCCGTCGGTATCGATACCGCTCTTTCGGAGTTCCGTCATAAAGTCCTTCTCTTCGGAAACTTCAGGTACGTTCTCTTCTTCAGGTTCCTCTATGACTTCCTCAGTGCCGTCATCGTCAACATACATCAATGCGGACTTGGGAAGTACCTGCTTTAAAACACGTTCGAGTTCTTCGATCTCGATAGGCTTGCTTACGAAACCGTCGAAGCCTTCTGAAAGGAACATCTGCTTGGCCGAGCTCATGGCATTGGCCGTCAGCGCCACGACCGGGATGGAACCGTTAAGTCCCGAAACATCAGTCCTGATGCGCTTCATCGCCTCAACACCGTCCATGCCGCTCATCATGTGGTCCATGAAGATGATGTCAAAGACTTTCTCACGGCAGATATCGATGGATTCCAGACCGGAAGTAACGGTAAAGACCTTCATTCCGTATCTGCCGAAGATGCTCTTCGCAACGACGAGGTTCATCGACTCGTCATCGACCACGAGCGCCCTGACGCCTTCGCAGCGCAGTTTCTTGACGCTCTCTTCCTTGGTTCCTACGCTGGAATTCAGGACCGATACGACAGGGAAACAGTAGAAAGGCTTCTCAAGGATCTTAACGCGGGTGTTCTTCGGAAGAACGATGCCTTCATTGGCTACTACCGCAACGACCATCTCTTTCGCAAGACCTTCGATGAGGTCAACGTTGTCGTTGTACTCCTCTTCTGCGATAAACAGGTGCGTCAGATGGACGGAATCACGCAGAAGCTTTAAGTTCTCCGCATTGTTTACACGGTGCATCTGGACTCCAAGTCCTTTTACGATGTTGAGTACCATTGAATTGTAGTAGTCTCTGACAGCCGGATGCTCGTATTTCTCGAAATGCAGGAAAGCGCCGAGGCAGAGCTTGTCGGGAGCTGCAACTGACATGCAGCTTACCGGATCAACGACCTTCTGAGGGATACTGACGTTAACCGTGGTTCCCACATCGGGCTTGCTGCTGATGGTCATGAAGCCTCCGAGGAGAGCAACGAAGCCTGAAGCTATCGCAAGACCAAGTCCCAAGCCGCCGCCCTGACGGGTCCTTGAGGAATCCGCCTGGTAGAAACTGTCGTAAACTTTTTCGAGCTCGTAATCGGTCATGCCCTTTCCGGTATCGGTAACCTCGATGCAGAGGTTTACTCCGTACTCATGGTTTTCAGCAGTGATCCTTACATATACGCCGCCCTTCTGGGTGTACTTGAGGCCGTTGGTAATAAGGGCTCTCAGGATCTTCTTGATCTTTGCAACGTCGGAATTCATGACCGCGGGGATCGCAGGATCTACGTCGATTATGAGCTCGACCTTCTTCGGCTTATACGTCTTAACATCGGTAACGATGTCGTGAAGAACTGAAGAGAGCATGTAGTCTTCGTTGTTGCATACAGCTTTCTTACGGTCGATCTCGGAATAATCGAGGATGTCGCTGATCTGCTCGGCAACCTTGCGTCCGGAATCCCTTACCGCGATAAGATCGCCTTCGACCTCACGGTGTCTGGACTTGTCGATGCATAGGCTCGTAAGTCCTATGATGGCATTGACAGGGGTCCTCAGTTCGTGTGAAACATTTGCGAGGAAATCGTTTAAGTGCTCGGTTGCTCCCTTAAGCTGCTCGACCTCGTCCTTGGACTGGTCAAGGACCTGATTCCACTTGTCGATGATGGTCTTTGCGAATCTTCCGATGAAGAAGATCATGACTACGTGAAGAACCGTTCTCGAAATGACCAGGACATCAAATTCTTCTCCGCGCTGCGCCATGGTCGCGATCTCGTAAGCCATGGTTATGTAATATGTGAACATGCAGAGCGTGATGAGCGATTTCTTGCCCGTCATGGTATGGAGCATTATGATAGCCGCCATTACCAGAGCCAGATCAAAGGTGCTCGTTTGGTGTATGCCGTAGAAAAAATAACACCCCATCATGAGGATCGCATATAACCAGAGGCGTACATTTGACGGAGTGTTGTGTCTGATATGAAGTATCCAGGCAGCGCCTATTCCCAATACCACGAGCAGCAGCGCCCATTTCTCCCATCCCATGAGAAGGGATTCCACGACCAGGATGGCGGCAAAGATCGTATAGCTTACCAGTATCGTCAGGTGGGATGATTCAAACAAATCACCGTTTTCTTTTATCTTGCTCATAAGATCACCCTCTTAACTTATAGTCTTTGTCTTCTTCCATTATCGAAAGCATTATCTCTGCAAACTGGGGATCAAACTGCGTTCCCATGCCATCTTTGAGTTCTTTTACGATTTCTTCCTGCTCAAAATGCTTTCTGTAGCTTCTGTCGGAAGACATCGCATCGTAGGCATCAGCCACGGCAATGATCCTAGCTTCTTCAGGGATCGCCTCACCCTTTAATCCTCCGGGATATCCTGTTCCGTCATATCTTTCGTGATGGTACAGCGCGCATTTCTCGAAATTCGGATCGCTCTCGATATTCTTAAGGATCGCGGCACCCATCTTCGAGTGATTCTTAACCTTTTCAAATTCCTCAGGTGTCAGCACATCAGGCTTGTTAAGGATACCGTCAGGGATCCCTATCTTTCCGACATCGTGAAGGAGCGCTGTCATATAGATCTCATCCAGCTTTGCTTCGGAATAGCCGCTCCTCTTCGCTATCATCCTGGCATATTCGGCCACACGGCTCGAATGGCCTTTGGTGTAAACGTCCTTGGTGTCGATCGCAGTTGAAAGCGCACTGACGACCTGGATGAACAGCGTTTTGTTCTCGTGAGTCTTCTGCTCAACTTCCCTGTAAAGCTGATTCTGCAGATTTACGAGTTCGATTATGTGGTTTACGCGCAGGAGCAGGACTTCGGGGACAAAAGGCTTCCTGATGAAATCCATCGCGCCGAGCGACAGTCCTTCATGCTCGGCGCCCTCACTCTCGTCAGCTGTAAGGAAGATGACAGGGATCTTGGATGCTGCTGATTCAAGGGAATGCAGCTTCCTGATCGCATCAAATCCGCCCATGCCCGGCATCTTAACGTCAAGCAGGATCAGATCGGGAAGCTCCGCTTCTTTATTCAGATAGTCGAACATCGCATCTGCCGACTTGAGAGCCGTAACGCGGAGCCCGCCGGAGCTCAGTATCTTTCCTGCGATCTGCAGGTTCAGGACATCGTCATCAACCACGATTACCTTCTTTATCCTGTTTCCTGTAACCGTCTTGCTCTCACCGATGAGTTCGGTCTCATGCGTGATGATAAGATTCTTCGAGATGTTGCTGTCCCAGTCGTTGACCAGGTGGTTAATTACCTTTTCGACCGAGTCGCTCCTGATGTCGGTAAGGAATACGAAATACTGGTTCTTGTTATTCCTCATGAAGATGTCGGACTTGCGCAGCGTTCCTCTTATGCGCTGACCGAATCCGTCTACGTTCTCGTAGAATTCCGCGTCCCTCTTCCCGTTTGCGGGATCCAATGTGAACAGTACTTTGCATCCGCTTATGTGGTGTCTGATTATGTATCTGATGACATAGCGGTAAACAGAGGAGAATGACTCCTTGTCGAGCTGAAGCGCGACGTCTTGGATCGAACGCTCACCTAATATTTCGGACAGCGCGTGGATATCTATCTTTGCAGTATCTTGGTCTTCCTCAAGGTCATCGTTATATAGTCCATAACCGTGCTTGCCGTTCTTCTTTACGATGTAGAGCGACTTGTCGGCGAGCTTTATGAGGGAGTTATAGTCGTTGCCGTATCTGGGAACGAAGATGCCTCCGACCGATGCGCCGAGTGGGATGCTCACGTCATCACCCATCAGCTGCTTCGCGCTTTTGGTTATCTCTTCGTTGATCTTCGAAGCGATGTCGGCAACCTGCTGTTCGGTAGAAACACCGGCCGCGAACGTTGCAAATTCATCTCCGCCTAAACGTCCGCACTTACTTCCAGCGGGTACAGTATTCTTTATGATCTCTGCGCATGCGATGAGCACCTTGTCACCCATCGCGTGTCCGTAGATGTCGTTTACGAGCTTGAAGGAATCGAGGTCGATCATCATGAGGCAGCCGGTCTTTTCTGAACACATCTTGGAAAGTTCAACCGCTGCGGCACTCTTGTTGAGGAAGCCCGTAAGCTTGTCTAATGTGGCCTCACTCTTAAGGTCGTGCATCTCCTGTGAATTCGACATGATGTTGTCGATCCTGCGCAGGAGAACATCCGGATTGAAAGGCTTTCTGATGAAGTCGGATACACCTACCTCAAAGCCTCTCGTCTCGGTATCAACGTCCTCGTCGGCAGTAAGGAAGATTACGGGTGTCTTCATAACGCCCTTCTGCTGCTCGATCTGTCTTAATCTTCCGAGGGTCTCAAAACCGTCCATGACCGGCATCTTGATGTCAAGAAGGACAAGATCCGGCAAGCCGTTTTCGTTTACGTATTCGAGAAACGAACTGCCCGATTTGAGAGCAGTAACGCGCATATTGTTCTTACTCAGGATATGTCCGGCCATTTTAAGATTGGCCGTATCATCATCAACGACGATAATCCACTTTGCCATATAAGATCACCCCTCTAAATTATAGAAAAAACACGTGATTTAATAATAACAAAGTGTCTTATATTAAAGCAATTCAATAGATTTGATATTCTTTACTTCCAAGGCCTGACATTATCGATCCAACCGTTGGCTTTCCAATACTTGAAATCCGTGTATTCCGGGTTATCTTTTCCAAGACCGGTCTGCAGCATTCGAACGGCATAAAACTTCATCTTCGCCACCAGGCCTGTATGGGCAGGTCTTGAGTAATCGATCGCTTTCATCTTTCTTGCGAGTGATGTCAGTTTTGAAGCCATTTCATTGCGCTTCTTATCGTTGATCTTATCCCAGTCGATCTCGCTCATGAGCTTGAAACTGCGTGTTTTTATATAGCTGACTCCCCACCATGAAAGGCTGTCTTTTATGTCCTTTGCGGTTGACTTTCCGCCCGCTCCGAGGCACTGCGTGATTATCACCGCACGCTTTCCAAACATCTCTTTTGCAGGACGGTGCGGCATCCACCTGTATCCGAAATGATCGAGCATCGCCTTCATCGCGCCTGTCGTATGGAAAACATATGCGGGTGATGTAAATACGAGGAGATCAGATTCAAGAAGCGCCTTCTCGATCCTCTGAACCTTTTCGGCATCTTTGCAGAGATTCTGATTATTTCTGAAACACGCAGTACAGCCTGTGCAAAAGCCCGGGCCGTCCTTCGGAAGATAGAATTCCGTTATCTCCGAGTCTGCCTTGAACGGCTCTAAGAATATCTCCTTGAGCCTGTATGTTACGCCCTTCTTTTCCGTTCCGTTTATTACCGTGATCTTCATTATCCGTTCCTCCCGTAAAGACGGTCAAACTGCCTTATGTGTGCATCCAGTGTTTCAAGTGCTTTGGGTTCCCTCGAAGGATCCCTGTCGCATATCGTCAGAAGATAGTAGATCGGCGCGTAAAAATGCAGCGTCATTATCTCCACGTTATCCGTATGAAGAAGTCCTGCCTGTGCAACCATTCCGAGCAGCATGCTCTGATACGAAAGCGGGTCGTCCACATAGAGTTTTGTGTAGATGTCCGCGAGCTCTTTGTTATTAAACTGCTCGAGCGTGAGCATCTTCCTGAAACGCTTGTTGTAATCGTCATGGAGATAGTAGAGGAACAGCTGACGGCCCAGTACGAGAAGGTTGTCTTCAGACATGTCCTGATAGATCTTCGAATCAGCGGCTGCGTCAGTCCCGTTGATGTTCAGGGCCTTCGCCTGCTCGGCGAACCTTGTGTTCATCAGTTCCACGATCGCGTCAAAGATCGCTCTTTTGTTCTTATAGTGCTTATAAAGCGACGGTGCCTTTATGCCTACCTTTTCCGCGATCTCACCTACGAAAACATTGGCATAGCCCTTCTCGGAAAAGAGCGTGAGCGCCTCATCCAATATCCTCTGTTTTGTATCCATAAATACCTCCCGGTCAGTCGGCTAATTCAAATTAGCCAAAGTATAGCTAATCCGAATTAGCCTGTCAAGAGCATGCCGGACTGATATAATACGAAAAGGGGGGATCTTTAGCTTATGAAAAAGTCTTTGTATTTCTTCATCCAAGTACTCTGGTCGATCATCTATTCGACGGTCATCTGGTATTTTTTCATTAAGAATGTGAGCTTTGATTTCTATCACAACAGCGATGATTCCCTTGCAGGAATGATCATATTTTTTGGGGCCATCGTCTATCTGATCCTGACCATCGTCCAGATCATCATCGGAGCAATAAAGGTCAAGAACTGGCGTTGGTGGGTCATCCTGGTCTCGCTCGTGATCGCGGCAGCCTGTGCGTTCCTCGGCATGTATGTAATGGCATACGGAACTGAGTTTTTGCACAAGACTTTTAATATTAATTTTTAATCACTCTTCAGGGTAATCCACTGTGAATACGTTCGAATACATAACGCTTAGAGACAGGCCTGAGCTGGCCGATACCGCATCTGATAACGGATCACACGGACTTTTATGAACGCTACGGATGGGAGTTCCACTGCATGGCTCAGGGTGACGGTGAATCCCACATGACCCGTCTTTACATTCGCAAATGATCCTAATGGTCCGTAAAGATTAAGATTTTTAATCTTTATCGGCTAATGAATCAGTCATCACGTGGTAAAATGAAGGCAGTTGAAACATAAGGAAGGGTGTTCTTATGAAACAGAATGAAACCGCTGAAACCCCCAAACTGAAAAGAAACATTTTCATCGTAACGGCGCTAGTTGCTGCCGCAGTCATCGCATTTGCCACAGCCTGCAACAAAGGCAATACAGCAAATGTAATGAGACTTCTCCGTACTGAAGGAACAGTCAGCATCGAAGACTCAAAGGGCAACACTAAGCCTGTCATGGAAAACCTCAGATTCCAGTCCGGTGATGCCCTGGTAACCGGAGCAGACGGACTTGCTTCCGTAGGCCTTGATGACACCAAGATCATCACGCTGCAGAACAACAGCCGTTCCGAATTCATCAAGAACGGCAAGCAGCTCGAGCTCAAGCTTACAAAGGGTGCCGTCTTCTTCAATGTCACCGAGAAGCTCAGATCCGACGAGAAATTCGAGATCAAGACATCAACGATGACCGCCGGCATCAGAGGCACATCCGGCATCGTTTATTACGACCCCGAAGACGCAGGCCGTGAATCACTTATGGTCACAGATGGCGTCGTTGAGGTTTCCGCTACGAATCCCGCAGACAACGTTACCCGTTCTGTTAAGGTCGAAGGCGGAAAGAGCGTCAAAGTCTATTTCTACGAGAACGATACAAAGCATGACAGCGTCGAGTTCGAACTGTGTGAGATAACAGAGGATGATCTTTCAAAGTTCCTGCTTGGCTGGATGGCAGACGACGAAGGTCTCCTCAACAGGATCTCTGAATACACCGGCTGGGATAAAGACAACCTCAAGAAGGCTTTGATCGGCGCAAAGAACGGCGAGACCACTCCTTCGTCTTCAGAATCTTCGAAAGAAACAACAAAGTCTACTACCAAGGCAACAACCGAGGGAACTTCTGAAGAAACATCCGGAGAAACATCGGCTACCAAGGCTCCGACAAAGAAACCTACAAAGAAGCCGACTAAGAGGCCGACGAGAAGGCCGACAAGGAAACCTAAGAAGAAGTCAACCAAAAAGGCAACGACTCAAAAACCCGAATCTGAGATAGTTAACGGCTGTTCGACCAACTGATCAACGCATTATGTAAGCATTTTGAAACCCGCCTGCCCTCGCGCACGCGGGTTTCTGTTGATATAATAAAAGGTACATTTGGGCTTTTTATCAGAAGGGTGGTTCTTATGGGTATCGGCAGTAAGATGAAGAATATGTCTACCAAAGAAAAAGTCGTTACTTCTGTTATTGCGGCGGTTGTGCTTATTGCAGCCGTCGTTGTTGTTTGTGTGATAGTTTCAAGGAACAACATGCTGGCAACAACGATGAGGCTTCTTCGTATACAGGGAACGGTCACCATTGAAGACTCTAAGGGTGAGACCAAGCCTGTCATCGATAACCTGAGATTCCAGTCAGGAGATGCTCTTAATACAGGTTCTGACGGACTTGCATCCGTAGGACTCGACGACACCAAGATCGTAACTCTTCAGAATGACAGCCGTGCTGAGTTCATCAAAAAGAAAAAGCAGCTCGAATTAAAGCTCACTAAGGGAGCCGTATTCTTCAACGTCACCGAGAAGCTCAAGGATGACGAGACTTTCGAGATAAGGACCTCCTCCATGACCGCCGGCATCAGAGGCACATCAGGCATCATCTACTACGATTCAAAGGATGCAAACAGAGAGACCGTTGCGATCACCGACGGTACCGTAGTGGTATCCGCCACCAACCCCGAAACAAAAGAGACCAGATCGGTCGAAGTCGTTGCAGGCAAAAAAGTACAAGTATATTTCTATGTCAACGACGGAGTTCACGATAACATCGAGTTTGAACTTAACGATTTCAACCCTGAAGATCTCATGAACTTCACTCTTAACTGGATGGCTGACAACGAAGATCTTTTGAAGAGGATCTCCGATCATACAGGCTGGGATAAGGAAAATCTCAGGAAGATATTAAAGGGCATTGCAAGCGGAGACGTAAAACCGCCTAAGGAATCTGAAACTCCGACGCCGACAAACACTCCGACACCGGAGCCTCCGACTTCGACCCCTACACCTACACCGACTCCCGAGCCGACAAAGAAGCCGACACCTACCAAAAAGCCGACTAAGAAGCCGACTCCCACAAAGAAGCCCACCAAGAAGCCTACAAAGGCTCCTGCGATCCCGAAGAGCAAGCCCTCAGGCTATACTGAAGAGATCGAATGGGATACAGACCGTAAGATCTTCATAGTGGCTAAATATACAGCTGACGATAAGGTCTATTACAAGGGTTATGTAAAGGGCAAGTGGCTAGACATGTACTATGCCGAAATAGAACAAAGCGGCGGAATGCATTGCTATTACTATTACAAAAAATCCGGCAAGAAAGTGGAATACTACGGTTTCGATATAAGGTAAAACAATGAGCAAACGAACAAAAAACCTTATCTTTGCGCTGATATGGGCCACGTTAATAACGCTGCTCTGCGTTTTTAAAGTATTCAGAAGACCCGAACTCTGGCTCGAGGATGCGCTCTTTCAGCAGCCTGTTTCACTGGAAAGCGACATCGTCATAATCGGCATTGATGACAACGACATCAAGAATTTCGGTCCTTACAATACCTGGGACAGATCTGTCATGGCACAGACTCTGGAAGCCCTTGCTTCGGATCCGGATAACCGTCCCGCAGTAGTTGCGATCGATACAATGTATTCCGGTACGTCTAACCCTGAAGGAGACAAGAGACTGGCTGATGCCGCAGCCAAACTGGGAAATGTCGTTACCGCGACACAGGCAAGTTACGGCAAGAAGACTACTTTCTTCGGCAGTGCTTCAGCAGTCATCGACTATTTCGCCATACTCAGTTATGAGGAACCTTACGAGGAGCTGAAAAAAGTTACGACGCAGGGCACGATCAATGTCATGTACGACACCGACGGTGTTGCACGCCACGCCCTCCTTTATATCGAACCCGAAGGAAAGCGCGTTTATTCGATGCAGTATGAGGTTGCAAAGATCTATGCCGAAAAGAACGGTCTTCAGATAACAAAGCCTCAGACAGATGAAAGAGGACATTTCTATGTTACTTATTCATCCAAACCCGGTGGTTTCTATGATGGAATCAATCTCAGCAAAGTTATAAGCGGAGAAGTCAAACCGAATTTCTTCAAAAACAAGATCGTACTGATCGGACCTTATACAACAGGACTCCAGGACGCTTACATCACCCCCATCGAAAAGGCAAACATGATGTACGGCGTCGAGTATCAGGCAAACGTCATCGAGTGCATCCTTCTCGGAAATTACAAGCAGAATGCGCCTGAATATTTCCAGATCGGTGCCCTGTGGATCGTCTGTTTCGCATTTTTCCTGTTCTGCAACAACCGCAAGCCCGTCTTTACCGTTCCGGTACTTTTCATATGTGAAGGCCTTGCAATAGGCGCGAGCATATGGCTCTTCTCGCTCGGTTTCATTACCCATGCTTTATGGATCCCGTTGGGACTTCTGGTACTGTTTGTCGTCAGCGTAGGTCAGAACTATATCAGAGCCGCTCTCGAAAGGCAGAACGTTACCAGGACATTTGAAAGATATGTCGCTCCCAACGTCGTTGAAGAGATCCTCAAAGAAGGCACGGAAAGCCTCAAGCTCGGCGGAAAGACCGTTGATATTGCAGTTCTTTTCGTTGATGTCAGAGGATTTACCACCATGTCCGAGAGACTTTCGCCTGAGGAAGTCGTTTATATCCTCAATCAGTATCTTTCCATGACCAGCGCATGCGTCGAAAGATACCAGGGCACTCTGGACAAGTTCATCGGCGATGCCACGATGGCATTCTGGGGCGCGCCCATCAAAGATGATGAAGCCATCTATCACGCAGCATGCACTGCTCTCGACATAGTCAAAGGCGCTGAAGAGCTTTCTGAAAAGCTCAAGAAAGAGATAAACGAAGAGATCCATGTCGGCGTAGGCGTGCACTACGGTCCGGCCGTCGTCGGCAACATGGGTTCAGAAAGACGTATGGACTATACGGCGATTGGTGATACAGTAAATACATCTGCAAGACTCGAGGCAAACGCTCCCGGCAGCACAGTCTATGTAAGCCGTGTGGTAGCGGATGCCCTTAAAGGCCGAATGAAGTGTGAACCGCTCGAGAAGCCTATTAAACTTAAAGGTAAGGCAGACGGATTTGAGATTCTGCGCCTTATCGGACCGGAGGAATAAAGATGCTGACATTTCTTGGCAGAGGCTCTGCTTTTACTGACGAGCAGAACAGCGCGTATTTCATCGACGGCAGCAACCTTGTCCTTATCGACTGCCCGATGAGTTCATTTGAGAAACTCAACAACAAGAACCTGGATGTGAATGATATAGATCTGTCTGCTTTTGAGCATGTGTATGTACTCGTTACCCACACTCACGGAGACCACATCAGCGGCATCGGAATGCTCATCGATCTGCTGCATTTTGTATTGAGGACTCCCATCACGATAATCGCGCCTTCAGAAGAGGTTCAGACTGACCTTCACCTCTATTTCCTGAGGATAGAAGGCTGCAACGATTCCTGGTATGAGCTGACCAACGTCAATGAATTCAAGGCTCCCTGGCTCGAACATACGATCCCTACCGTCCATACCGAAGAACTGGCAGGAAAATGCTTCGGCTATGTTCTCAATATCGGTGGGACCAGGATCGTCTATACCGGTGATACCAACACCATCGAGCCTTTTGAGAAGTACATCCTGGAAAGCTCGGAAGCTTACATCGAAATGTCAGCTTTCCCCTCACCCGTTCATCTCAACTGCAAGAAGATGCATGACAAGATCCTGGAATACACTTCAAAGGGCATTCACGTATATCTGATGCATCTCGACAACGAGAAAAAGATAGCGGACGTGATGAAGGATACCGGCGCGGAATTCGCACCTTTGAGACAGGGCAGCTTCACGATGGAAGATACCGGTAGGATGCTTGCAGGCATCTTTGACATCACCGACAGCCTTTATAAGGATATGTGCATGAACAAAAGCAAGGATCACACCATGCTGTTCACCTATCTTACAGATCTCGGAAAGGCCATCGTAGATGCCGACAGAGCAAGCTTCTGGAAGTGGGACAAGAGAAAGCATCAGCTGTGGACGATGTCCGCCACGGGCGTTGACAAGATCTCCATTCCCGATAATTCAGGTCTTGTTGGCAAGGCTCTGAGGCTTAAGAAGACTTTAGTCGTAAACGATCCTTACTCTGATCCTGATTTCAACAAGGATATCGATCTTCAGACCGGTTATAAGACAAAGTCTGTTCTGGTCCTCCCTGTTGCCGACATCAACGGCGACTTCATCGGCGCCCTTCAGCTCATCAACAAGAACGGCAACCAAGGGTTTGATGCCGCAGTTGATCCCAAGAAACTCTCACTGGCGGCTCTCGTATGCGGAATTGCCCTCGAATCCGAGACATTCCTCGAGGATTCCCACCACGACAGGCTCACCGGCCTCAAGAACAGAATGGGCTTCTATTATGATTTCGCCAAGAAATATAAGGATTACCTCATCTCAGGTTCAGACATGACGATGTGCGTCTTCATCTGCGACATCGACAAGTTCAAGCGCGTAAACGACACATACGGTCATAACGCAGGCGATGACGTGCTCGAATTCACCTCCCACCTGATCGATTCAGCCTGCTCTGACAAGGACTGCGTATACAGATGGGGCGGCGAGGAATTCGTAATGGTAATGCGCGATACCGATCTCGAAGGTGCCGTCAAAAAGGCTGAGGAGATAAGGGTCAAGCTCATGAACTCTGACATCGAAGCTGACGGCAACACGCTCAAATGCACACTGAGCTTCGGCTGCGCGCTCTTCGATCCCGACAAATCGATCGAGGAGAATATCAGCCAGGCAGACGAAAGACTTTACAACGCGAAGGAATCGGGAAGAAACAGAGTCTGTTGGGAGTAAAAACATTTGTAAATTATAATTTATTAATGTATGATTATTTCATTGGAAAAGCCTGTGTATTAACACAGGTTTTTTCGAAGGATAGGGAAAAACGGATAGATTATTTAGGAGGAACAAAACATGTTGTTTTGCAGAAAATGCGGCAGCATCATGGAAGACAATGACCATATCTGCCTTAATTGCGGAACCGAAGTAGGAAAAGAAAACCCTTCAGAATTAAAGCAGGATCTTATCAAAAGATTAAGCGAGTATCAGACTCTTCTCGCTGACAACGAAGAGCTCGAGACCATGATCAAGCCCCAGAGCAACTTCCCTGCATCATTGCCGACGGCATTCAAGAAAAGGTCATTCATAGGCTTTTTCTGGCCTTTCATTGTCGGAGGTGCTTTAAGCTTCTTCGGCATCTATATCCTGGCTATAGTTATATCGACTTTCTCGAATCTGAATTCGTACAATCCGTATACTTCATCAGCCAGCGCGAACACCATAAAAGCAAACCTGGTCGGAGACATTTACGTCGGTTACTTCGTGGCCATTATCGTAGCCGTAGCGGTCATTGTTATCGGCATTAAGGTTTCCAAGGCCAAGCAGAGAGCTTTTAATGGCGGCGTTGAAAGGATGGAGGCCGAGGTTACGGACAGGTACAACAAAGGTCTTCTCAACCAGAAGATGATCGAGCTCCATACTGACAACGAGCGTAAGATACGTCTTTTCGGTGATATGGTTCCCGAGGAATACCGCACTGCAAGTCAGGTCGCATCGATAATTGGTCTTCTCAAGGAAGACAAGGCATCAACAATTGAAGAAGCCTGCGCACTGCTGTAAGATTCAGCAAAAACTGTAAGATATAGCAAGATAAGATTAATCGAGTCCCGGTCATTGCCGGGACTTTTTCATGCCCCAATGTAAAAAAACGTGTCATAAATCTTTTGTTTTTTATTCATTTCAGGTTGTTACGACCGTTACATTTCTCATAGAAAATAAAATTGTGGTATTATTCCACGCCGGTGATCTATCTATTGCGGAAAGGAATTCATGCTGGAGTTCTTAAGACAATTTCTGTTTGACGGGATCGTTGAATTTGTCTATTGGTATCCCGCTCTCATGGCAATGATGTGGATCATCGGTGCTATCATCTTTTATTGCCATAACGAAAAACGCGATGCTCTTCCTCTCAAGGAAACCCCGATGGTCTCCATCCTGATGCCGGCCCACAACGAAAGCAACATCCTTTACAACGTCGTAAAAGAGATGACGCAGCTCAATTACCCCAATTACGAACTTATACTGATAAACGACGGAAGCTCCGATGATACTGGGCAAGTATTAAAGAACATCGTCGGCATGTACGAAAACGTCAGAGTCATAGATCTTGAGCCGAACTGCGGAAAGGCTAACGCCCTGTATCTTGGTGCCATCGCATCCAAAGGCGAGATCCTTGTAGGCGTCGACGCGGATTCATATCTCGATAAGAACGCTTTAAGATACCTCGTCTCTCACTTCATAAACAAGCAGAACGGCGAGCGCGTGGGCGCCGTAACCGGAAATCCCCGCGTACGCAACAGGGGTACCCTTCTGGGCAAGATCCAGCTTTGCGAATATGCGAGCATCATTTCACTGATCAAGCGAACCCAGAGGATCTTAGGAAAAGTCATGACGGTTTCCGGCGTCTGTGTCGCATACCGTAAAAAGGCTCTGCTCGAATGCGGTTTCTGGGACCGCGACATGATGACAGAGGATATCGCTGTCACCTGGAAGCTCGAAAAGAACTTCTGGGATGTCCGCTATGAACCGAGGGCTCTTTGCTGGATGCTCGTACCGGAAACGATCAAAGGCCTCTGGCGTCAGCGCAAGCGCTGGGCTGAGGGCGGCCTTGAGGTTATCTTCCGTCACGGCGACATCTTTACTAGCTGGCGAAGAAGAAGGATGTTCCCCATCTATATCGAGCAGGTCTGCTCTTTCTTCTGGTCCGTTTGCTGGCTCATCCTTACCCTGATCCTCCTCATCATGGAATTCATGGGAAAGGCTGTTTTTACAGAATATCTGTGGAAGAGCCAGTTCCTTTCATTCGTCTGCCTCCTGCAGTTTGCCGTGGCGATCAGCCTCGAGTCACATTACGACAGGCAGATATTCAAAAGCACATGGTCAGTCATCTGGTATCCTCTGATCTACTGGTATGTAAACGTCTTCATAACGCTCGCCGCGCTGTTCAAGGCGATCCTTCCCAAGAAAAAACTCGCAACCTGGAAATCACCTGACAGAGGATTAACCATTTCGAACACTCCGAAAGAAGAGATCGATCCTGAATCACTGAAACCAAAATGGGAAGCTCCGGAGGTTTCTTATGAAGACATAAGGATGACCCGTCTGCTTCAGGCATTCTCAGCCAATCCCGAGAACGAGGACGGAACTTCCGCACTCGTCGAAGGCACGGTAGAAAACCCCATCGTAGACAGGAATTCCAAAGAACACATCGAAGACAAGGTCACACAGAAACCCATCAGAAGGCTGATAGGCCTGATCCTCACTGTTGTTGCGTGGCTTTATGTAGTCATCTACTGGGTCTTCATGCTGACCAACATAATCAGGGACCTTTTGGGAAAACCAGTTATCTCGTTCTGGATCTACAATCAGGATACCGTAAAGCAGACCGAACACTTCTTCGTCATCCTCGCGATCGGTATCCTTGTCGAGACAGCGCTTCTCATACTTTGGAAAGAATATAACAAGCTCCGCTTCGGCAGAAAGCAGAGAAGAAAATTCAAAGGCGACGTCAGTGATGCGGAGATCGATGAATTTTTCGAGCTTTCAGATGAACTTCGCGACCTGATGCACAACCACAAATACGTGATCCTTCACGAAAACCCCGTGCCTGAAGGCATAGGCCAGGGCCGCAGAGGAAAAAAGCCAAAGAAATCCAAAGATTAAAAAAGAACCCCGGAACATAGATCCGGGGTTCATTTTTGGCGGAGAAGGAGGGATTCGAACCCTCGAAACCCTTTTGGGGTTTACACGATTTCCAGTCGTGCGCCCTCGACCAGGCTAGGCGACTTCTCCATAAGCTTTGCTGAACGTTGCCAACAAAAATGCTTAATGATTTTATAATCTTTGAATGCCTTTGTCAACTTGAATGCTTATTTCGTGATATAATTGAGCGGTTTAATTTCTAGAACTAACGGAGGCATGATCAATGAAAGCGGGATTATTAGTAAAGACAGCGGCTGTAACACTGGCCTTTGTCTCATCTCTCATGCTCTTTTCGGGATGCGGAAAGAAGATGTATTCCGATCCCAATATGACATCAACTACTGCTCACTCGACCACCCCCGGAGAAGTCGCATACAACGATATCGCTGAAATGATGTCCAAATATGATGCAGCTCTGAACGACTATATGCATGAGCATATGAACGATTGCAAGATCAAGGAAGTCGATGACAAGACTTTGGCCGGAACTTCCTGCCACAGCAGATTCACTGTTTCCCCTGACGAAAAGTACCGCGTTCTGCAGCAGGAAAAGAAATACGACGACAAGACCGTCATGGACGAGTATTTCGACCTCAAGGACGCCATGTTCATGGCCAGGACAACGGTTTACAAAGACGGAACATTCGATCCTGTTGAAAAGTACTACATTGCAAACAACATGGTCTATAAACTCGATTACAACACACAGAGCGTTTATAAGGTAATCGGTCTTGGTACCGATCAGGCTGCCGCTAAGCAGAAGCAGCTCGACATGTATTTCACATTCGGTGAGATAATGACTAAATATGGCACTTGAACCTGAAGTCAAAACCCATGAAACCTCAGTTCCCGCCGCCAAAAACGGCGGGACTTTTCGCGAGGGCTTAAAAGACGGCCTTGCGATCGGCTTAGGATACCTCTCAGTTTCCTTTTCGTTCGGAATACTTGCAGTATCTTCAGGTCTTTCCTGGTGGCAGGCAGTGCTTGTTTCACTTACCAACATCACCTCTGCCGGACAGGTTGCCGGAGTAGGCATTATGTCTGCTTCAGGCGGACTCATCGAGATGATGATCTCGCAGATAGTAATTAATCTGCGCTATTCCCTCATGGCGATCTCGCTTTCCCAAAAGACCGATAAGTCTATGAATACAGCTTCGCGCGCCCTTCTTGCATACGGTCTGACAGATGAGATCTTCGGTGTTGCAGTCAGCAAGGAACACGAGGTCGGCGCAAAGTATTTCTTCGGTCTTACCGTCCTCCCTGTCGCCGGCTGGGTCCTGGGCACTCTGTTAGGAGCAGTCCTCGGCGGCATCTTCCCCGACTTCCTCACCAATGCTCTGGCAGTCGGAATCTACGGAATGTTTATTTCCATTGTCATCCCGAAGGCAAAACACAGCCGCATGATCGCGATCTGCGCTCTCATCGCGTGCGTATTGTCCTGCCTTTTCTACTATGCCCCTTGGCTCAAAGAACATGTTTCTTCAGGCTTCGCGATAATCATATCCGCAGTGCTTGCAGCCCTCGTCGGAGTATTCTGCTTCCCTCACAATGAGAACGGAAAGGAGGCCGCCTGATGGATCTTAAGATATTCATTCCTCTCGCTCTGGTAATGGCTGTCACGACTTATCTGGTCAGGGCCCTCCCCTTCACGCTGTTCCGCAAAAAGATCACGAACGCGCGCGTAAAAGCGTTTTTCGACCTGATACCATACACCGTTCTTTCTGCGATGACCTTCCCCGCCATCCTTTATGCGACGGGTTCGCTTCCTACGGCATGCGCAGGTCTTGCCGTTGCTCTGGTCCTCAGTTTTATGGAAAAGTCACTTCTCACGGTTGCCATCGGTTCATGCCTTGCAACCCTTGCAGCTACCGGAGTGATCATGTTAATGGGAAGATTCTGAAATAAAAAAGTCTGCCTCAGAACGAGACAGACCTCTCTGGAGCCCCCAACCAGATTCGAACTGGTGACCTCATCCTTACCATGGATG
>JAEEGJ010004219.1_pt1 | contig 49803 bp, 46 predicted proteins | sample 8958761 | NCBI WGS metagenome assembly JAEEGJ01 (sample SAMN16246546, study PRJNA631951) | gut metagenome | biome: gut microbiome; feature: rumen; material: RS-attached | host: Bos | place: Iran: Karaj | collected 2018-10
GGCCTAAACAAGGCACTGTCCGACTTGATGTCAAGTGTACGTTAGATAATTCCCGCCAAGTACAACCAATTCCCCAAACACCATTCTCCTCATCCTCTCCTTCCCATCAGTTTATTTTGGCACCAAACCAGCCACTAACAAAGCCCCTAACCCAAGTAAAACAATTTATACCACCAAAAGCGAACCTAGCCAAAACGCCAAGTCCGCTTTTTGTGTTTCCATAAGTCTCATGATTTTTTCCGAAAAATTCTTCCATTTTTCGTTTCTAAATGTTTTTTATTCTATCTTTGCAACCAATTATAGGTTTTTTGGAGTTGTTATCCTCTTAGGACAATTCCGATAACCCGTTTGTAATCAGGCCTTTGTCAACACGGAATGTGACTGACGAGGCGAAGCCGTGAAGAGGGGTAGGGAAACAAATCTTACGTGAATCTTATATAAATCTTTTTGTTTCGCCCTTATTTGGATGCAGCGTATTTTCAACGCTACACTATCCACTGACAAAAAACTATAAACTTTAAACTAATTTCACTTTAGCTTATAGGCAGCATGTGGAAAAGCGAATGTAAAGTCATACAAAAAACAAAACACACCATAAATGAATATCCTCACAAGATTTCAAAACAAATACTTTAACGCCAAAGCCTTCTTTGGATTGGACTTATGCCTTTCTGTTGGGGCATCGGTTATTATTTTGCTTGTGTTGAGTTTCTTTGCCAGCTCTAGCTATTATTCGGGTAGCTTTGCTTGGTGGTGGATTGGCGGCTCAGTTGTGGCCAGCATCATTGCCATGCTTGTCTTCAAGGAATACAAGTTGGTGGTGCGTTACTCCTCCTTCCACGACCTGCTGCGTTATGCCTTGACTTTTCTGACCAAGGATGTGTTACTGGGCATCATCGTTGCAATAGCTTGCCTCTTCAATTCCAGTATTTTTATTGCGCTTTGCTGCGATTTTCTGCTCACGCTGTTTTTGGTTCTGCTTGTTAGAATTATGATGGTAAGTGTTTACGACCGATATAAGAGCAACCTGAACGATATGAAAAAGCGGCAACGCGTGCTTGTGTTCGGCACCTCCGACAAGTCGGTGGCGGCCATCACCCGCCTGCAAAACTCACCGCATTACCAAATCGTGGGCTTTCTTTCCCCTGAAAGCACCACGAAAAAGCTCAAGCTGTCGGATTATCCTATTTTCAACTACGAAAACAGCAAAGAACTGCAAAACATTTTCGATCGTCTATCCATCTCGGCACTCCTTTTTGCCAATGAGAAAGAAGCCCAGCATGAAAACACACTCATTGACTATTGCAACCATAACAACATAAAGCTTCTCATCGCTCCAACCATCAACGAAGTGGAAGAGGGACGTTTATTGAAAAGCCGAGTAAGGGCCATCAAGATAGAAGACCTCCTTGGACGACCTGAGATAGAATTGTCAATGGATGCTATCATCAGCAATTTCAAAGGAAAAATCATACTTGTCACGGGTGCTGCGGGCAGCATAGGCAGTGAGTTGTGTAGGCAGCTCGCCACCTTCGGGGTGAAGCAACTGATTTTATTCGACAATGCAGAGACACCCATGCACAACCTTCGCCTCGAGTTGGAAGGCCGATTCCCGGAATTGGATTTCGTTCCGGTGATTGGCGACGTGAGGCAGCAGGAACGTCTCGATTTTGCTTTCAGGCACTATCATCCTCAGGTGGTGTTCCATGCAGCAGCCTACAAGCATGTGCCGCTGATGGAGGAAAATCCCTGTGAGGCCGTGTTGGTGAATGTGTACGGCTCGCGTAACGTGGCCGACAAGTGTATCGAGTATGATGTGGAGAAGATGGTGATGATCAGTACCGACAAGGCGGTGAACCCCACCAATATCATGGGATGCTCGAAGCGACTGGCCGAAATCTATGTACAGTCACTTGGTCTGGCTATAGAGCAAGGCAAGCGCCCAGGAAAGACGAAGTTCGTCACCACCCGTTTTGGCAACGTGTTGGGTAGCAATGGCAGTGTCATCCCGCGTTTCAGGGAACAGATAGAGAATGGTGGCCCTGTTACGGTGACCCATCCCGACATCACTCGGTTCTTCATGACTATCCCAGAAGCTTGCCGATTGGTGATGGAGGCCGCCACCATGAGCACGGGGACACAAATCTTTGTTTTCGACATGGGCGAAAGCGTGAAGATTGACACCTTGGCGCGCCGTATGATTCAGCTAGCCGGATATGAGGTGGGTAAAGACATTGAAATCAAATACACGGGACTTCGTCCGGGTGAGAAGCTCTATGAGGAGGTCCTGTCGAATACCGAAAACACGCTTCCCACACCGCACGAGCGTATCCGTATTGCCAAAGTGAGGGAGTATGAATACCATGAGGTAGCTTCCATCATCGACGAATTGGAAGACCTTTCTCGTAAGGTGGAAATACCTGACATGGTGAAATTGATGAAGAGAACCGTGCCAGAGTTCATCAGCAAGAATAGTAGGTTTGAAATTTACGATAAATAACCATTTTTTAACATTTTATGAGTTTTAATAATAATAGAGGAGACGGGGAAGATGTGCGTTTTCAAAGCAAACACATTCTCTATTATCTGTTCTTGTTTTTATGTATGTTCCCCTTTCTTTTCGGGAATCCAGTTTTTGAAACAGACATGCAGCCTTATGCTCTTGTATTAGCTATGGTGATTTGTTTTTTAAATATTTCAAAACCAATAAATTATAAATGGTTTCAGATATATTTTGTTATTTCATTATTTACTATATTCATTGCAGTGTTGCTTTTGCTATTTAGCGGTGTTTCGATGAAATCCATAAGAGGTTTTTATAATTATTGTGCAATCTTTTTTATTCCTTGGGCTGTTTATAATACAATTTGTACAATTGGCGGGTTTCCAGAACGGTTTATTAAGTTATGTATTACTATATGGTTTATTGTTAGTTTGGTTCAATTTTTTGTTGATAGAAGTTTTGCTGTTTCTTTAGTCGGTACGGTTCGATGGAAGGATATGAGTAGAGGTGTGGTTGGCTTGGCTTCTGAACCTTCTTATTTAGGAATCACATGCTTTTATTTTTTATTGATGACCTCTTATTTTGGAAAAAGAAAATGGTTATATATAACTATGATTTTGATTATGGGTGTATTATTCGCTCAAAGTTCTCTCGGAATTATTTTTATAGTAGTATATTGGTTGTTTTTTTTGATAGATAACATTAGGTCAAAGAACGGATTGTTGATTGTAATTGTTACAATTTTTATGGCTTTTGGCTTTCTTTTTTTGTTGAACACCGTACTAACTGATACCAGGGTGAATACAATAATAACTGGTTTTATGGATGAAGGGGCAATGGGTGTTGAGGATGATAACAGTGTAAATTCAAGATACAATTCAATTTTTGATGCAATCCAAGATGCATTCGGAAACTATTTGATGCCAATTGGATTTAGAGGTAGGATTGGAAGTGCGTATGGAGGTTTTTTGTGTGAATTAGGTTTGTTTGCCATCCCACTTTTGTTTAGTATTTCGAAGTTGGTATCATTTTCGTTCTCAAAAATGCTCACACGGGTTTTGTTTTTCTTTGCTTTTACCATACTTATGTTTAATAATACTCAATTAGGAAATCCTTTGCTATTGTTTGTGGTAGCAACAAATGCCATTTATTGTTCAAAACAGTTATTAACTATAAATGGTACAGATATCAGTTTAAGTGCTTAATCCAATGAAATTCAAATTAAAAAGATACAATAGAATCATTACTGACGTTTCCTATAGTATAATTGCGTATGCTTTGCCGACATTCGCATTATATTTTATCATTCAACCTATTATTGCACGGCATTTATCTAGTGAAGAAAACGGGTTGTTTTTAACAATTTTAAGTATTATTAGATACAGTACCAATATCCTTATAACCCCTTTGGCTACATTAAGATTACTTGAAAAAAGCAATTGTGTTTCTGATAATCGATTAGAATTAAAGTTCAATCACATTTATGTTGTTGTTACTATCATAGGCGTTATTGTTACTGGTTTCGTTATTTTTCTTTACACAGACCATTTTGATTTAATCAGCATTTTATTATCCCTTGTTTTTTTGGTGATCTTGTTTTTTCATGATTATTACTCAATTATATTTAGAATAATTATAGATTTTAAGAAAATTGCTATTGATAATGCTTTCATTGTTATTGGTTTTATTATTGGCTTAGGTTTGTTTTTCATTTTTAAGTATTGGCAAATCATTTTTATTATTGGTTACCTTTTAGGAGGTATATATGTATTTATTCAAGCAAGAAAAACATTACAAATTGGTAAAACAAGTCGAATTAAAACACCTGAAATAAATAGGAAATATATAGAACTAAGTGCAACAAATACACTAAGTCATTCTATTACGTATTGTGACAAATTATTGATTTACCCAATTTTAGGTGGGACAAACGTCTCTGTTTACAATGCTGCTGGAGTTGTTAGCAAGGTGATTTCTATTGTAAGTATTCCACTTAGGAACGTTTTACTTAGTTATTTGGTTGATAAAAAGGAATTAGCCGTTACCAGAAAAACATATCGTCGTATATGGTTGATAGCACCTATTATTATGCTTTTGCTTACGCTTGTATTTTCATTGTTTGGAATTGTACTATGTAAATATCTATATCCAATGTTTTATGATGAAGCAGTTAAGTTTATTCCATTGATTGTGGGAGCAATTGTAATCAACACTACCGCAGGAATAGTAAATCTTATTCTTTTGCAATTTGCCAAAACTTATTTACAAACACTGATTTCTGCCATTAGGCTATTTTTGTATTTAGGCTTTGTATTTGTATTTACTATTGTTATGCATAAAGCATTGTGGGGCTTTTGCTGGTCAACGATTTTGACTGCGTGCGTGAATTTTATTATTGTTATTGTGTTAGCGAGACGAATTATTGAGGTTAAATAGATAACCATTTATTGGCAATAAATTCATAATCATGTACCAACACTTTTTCAAACGCATTTTAGACATCATCGGCAGTTTGATTCTGTTGCCGTTTGTGTTAATTGAAATTATCATTCTGGCGCCGATTATCCATTTTACGGATAAAGGGCCTGTGTTTTACAATGCCTTGCGAGCGGGCAAGAACTACAAACCTTACAAAATGTTCAAGCTGCGTTCTATGTATGTGAATTCGCCGAACTTGAAGAATCCCGATGGCAGCACCTACAATAGCGACGATGATCCACGTGTGACACCCATAGGTCGGATTATGCGCAAGACTTCTTTGGACGAGTTTCCACAGATGCTCAATGTGTTGCTGGGCGATATGAGTTTTGTAGGACCGAGACCCAAGAACTACAGTGCAGAAAAGGCTAAAACACGCCGAATGGAGGACATGGACGAAAACCGTCGTAAGAGCTTTAGCGTAAAACCAGGTGTGACGGGATATGCCCAAGCTTATTTCCGCAATAGCATCACCCAGGATGAAAAATTCAAATGGGATGCCTACTATGCCGATCATCTGACCTTTTGGATGGATATAAAAATCCTCTTCCAGACTTTTTGGTCAGTCATTGCAAGAAAAAATGTGAATACCGTTCAAAGTCAACAAGAACAATGAAACGATTGATGATTGTCGGCGCCTCAGTACTTCAACTTCCCGCTATACTAAAAGCCAAGGAAATGGGTTTGTATGTGGGCGTAGCTGACTATAATCCTCAGGCTATAGGCATCCAGTATGCCGACGAGTTCTTTAATGCCTCTACTATGGATGAGAATGCGGTGCTGGCGGCAGCGCTTGAGTTTAAGCCTGATGGCATTATGACTTTGGCTACTGATATGCCTATGCGAGGCGTGGCTAATGTGTCAGAAAAACTGGGTTTGCATAGCATCTCCTACGACACAGCCGTTAAGGCTACTGACAAGTTCGAAATGATTAAGGCATTCAAGGCTCATGACGTGGCTTCGCCATGGTTTTTTACGGTGGATTCATTGGATGAACTTAAAGCACTTGAGAAACAATTGTCGTATCCATGCATTATGAAGCCTACCGACAATGCTGGGAGTCATGGCGTAGTATTGGCTCATGGGTTTGAAGACTTACTTCAATCATACGGATATAGCCATGCTTCAGCGCGTCATGGTAGGGTGATTCTAGAAGAGTATCTGCAAGGTGATGAGGTGAGTGTGGAGGTGATGGTGGTAGACGGAAAAGTCAACATCTTGCAAATCACCGATAAACTGACCACTGGTGCACCTCATTTTGTGGAGATGGGTCATAGTCAACCTTCCCGGCATCCTCTTGAAACGCAAAAAGCCATCAAGGATTTAGCGGTTCAGGCATGTAAAGCTGTAGGTATTAATCAAGGTCCGGCTCATGTGGAGATGATGGTGACAAAACGCGGTCCTGTGATGATAGAGCTGGGTGCCCGTATGGGCGGTGATAATATCACAACAGCGTTAGTGCCGTTGTCAACTGGCATTGATATGGTGAAGGCGACTATCGAAGTTGCTTTGGGCAATCCGCCCGACATTGAGCCGAAATGCCTTTGTGGTTCGGCTATTCGTTACCTTGATGCACCAGAAGGCATCATAGCAAGTATCACTGGTGTTGATGAGGCACGACACATGCCTAACGTCAAAGATGTCATCATGACCAAAGCGGTAGGTGATCCCTCTACGCCGATTCAATGTAGCAACGACCGTATTGGTTCTGTGATTGTGCAGGCGGCGACTGCTGAGGAAGCGGTGAAGTCTTGTGAAGATGCAATGAAACTTATCAAAATAGAAATCAAATAAAAACTTATCATTATGAAATATTACACCATGCCTGAAACGCGTGCGTTTCTTGAAAGTATAGGGATGCCTGGCGGCGACCTGTACGATTTACCTACATCAGAAAAGCGCTTCCCCGACGGAGGCCAATACCGTTTTGAGGTTCCCGGCATTCAGGGACCTGGCCCGATGAAAGCCTTGCTGGAGGCCTTGGATGAATATGGCATACAGATTCATCGTGTCACCCAAACCAAGGGTATCATGTTCCTTACGGATGATGAAATCAGCAAGATGGTGGAATATGCCCAGAAATGGAATGTGCAGTTGGTGTTGGCTTGCGGTCCGCGTGCTACCACCGACACCTCTGCTTCGGTGAAAACTGAAGAAGGTCAACGTATGGGTTATCGTCTTCGTGGCGAAGAGCAGATTGCCCGTGGCATCGAAGAGATCCGCCGTGGTGCCCGTTTGGGTGTTCGTGGCTTCCTCGTGTATGACGAAGGTCTGCTGTGGGCTTTGGGTGAAGCCCGCAAGAAAGGTTTTATTCCAGCAGACTGCCATTTCAAAGTGAGTGCCCACAGCGGTCATGGTAACCCGTGCTCAGCTCATGTGTTGGAGACGTTGGGTGCCGATTCCATCAATCCTGTTCGTGACATTCAAGTGCAGATGCTGGCCGCCATGCGTGCTGCCATCGATGTGCCGATTGACCTCCATACTGAGAACCCGAAATCCTCAGGTGGCTTTATCCGCCACTACGAAGTGCCGGACTTCATCCGTGTGGCTGCTCCTGTGTATCTTAAGACGGGTGGTTCAGTTGCCGCTAACCATAGCTATGACACCACCGAAAAGGAAGCCAAACAACGCGCCAAGCAGGTGTCTCTTGTGAAGAGAGTCATTGATACTTATTATCCTGAAGCTATTGTTTCGCCAAAATAAAGCATGAAACATCATCAATATAATCCGAACTATCAGTTCGTTATTCCACCTGTGGATTTCAATAAGTACACAGTTCGTAGCTTGTTGCAATATTGTTTGGGTGCCACCATGTATATGCCCGGTACTAAGGATTTTGCTCAAGCTATTATTGATAAGAAATATCCGGGTCTCACCTCAATGGTGATGTGTTTTGAGGATGCCTGCAAGGAGGAAGATGTTCCTGCTGCTGAGCAGAATTGTATCCGTGTATTGGAAACGCTTCGTCAGAAAGTTGAAAGCAAAGATTTGGCCTACGAAGACATTCCACTTATTTTCTTCAGAGTGCGTAATGTGGAGCAGTTTAAGCATTTTGTCAAACTATTGCCCATTGAAACTGTGCCTTTCATTACTGGCTTTAACTTTCCCAAGTTCAATAGCCTTAACGCAGCCGCCTACATGGATCATCTTGTTGATATTAATGAACGAGCGGGAGAGGTGTTGTATGGCATGCCAATCATTGAAGATGCTCGAGTAGCATACAAGGAGAGCCGTCTTGATGAGTTGATTGCTGTGAAACGCGTTCTTGACCAGAATAAAAATCTTGTACTAAATGTACGTGTAGGAGGTACTGACTTCTCTTCATGTTTTGGAGTTCGACGTGGTATCAATTATACCATCTATGACATTATGACTGTGAGCAACTGCTTAATGGATATTTTGAATGTTTTTACTCGCAATAATGATTATACGGTTTCTGGTCCTGTTTGGGAGTATTTTCGTGTGAATAAACGTATGAAAAGTATGGCGGAATTGCCGAAGATTGATATTCAGCAAACTTTGATGAAACGCAAGGCTATTGTTAATGATGCTGTGGATGGTTTGATGCGTGAGTTGGTTCTTGATCAAGCTAATGGATTCATGGGAAAAACGTGTATACATCCTACGCACTTGAATTATATCAATGGTATGCTTGCAGTGACAAAGGATGAATATGATGATGCTTATCAGATTATGCATACTAGTGGTGGCGTTATAAAAGGAACTAAAGGTATGAATGAAATAGGCCCACACAAAAACTGGGCGGAGCGCGTCACCATGCGCGCCAAAGCGTACGGTGTGATAGAGAATGAGTCGGAATATATTAATCTATTTGGGGTGGAATCATGATCGAACTTACGACACCTTTCAGTGAAGAGGAAATTAGCCAATTGAAAGTTGGAGATGTGGTGACTATCACGGGAAATATCTATACTGGTCGTGATGCTGTGTTGCCTAAGATTGTGAAAGCCGCCGAGAATGGTACTTTGAAGGATTTGGATATCGACCTGCAAGGTTCAGTGATTTTCCACACGGCAGTTAGTCCTGCAGGTGTTGGACCTACATCGAGCAATAAAGTGGAGATAGAATGCACCTTTGAGCCTTTGTCAAAAGCGGGCGTGAAAATGCATCTTGGCAAGGGTGCCATTTCAAAAGACACCGTAAAAGCTTTGGCGGAACAAAATGCCGTCTTTGCCATCATCCCGCCAGTTACAGCATTATTAGGCAGCCAGACGCTAGAACAAGAAGTTGTGGCTTTCCCCGAATTAGGCATGGAGGCGTTCAACAGGTTGAAAGTGGTCAAGTATCAAGCCATCATTGCTGCTGCGAAAGGAGAAAGTATTTATAACTGATTTATTTGTTGGATTTTGTATTAAAATGCGTTAAAGTTCTGGATGAGTGCGAGAAAAGTGGTAATTTTGCAAAATGATTATTCTAGAATTTAAGCCATGTATATAAAACTTTTGAGAATTCGTGACTTCAAGTCAATCCAGAATATAGAAGTTCATTTGAACAAACAGTTCAGTATTTTGACAGGTGTGAACAATAGCGGAAAGACTACCATTCTGGAAGCCTTGTCGCTGTGGGTGGAGTGTTTTGAAAAGTTGCTGAATGTTGCCCAACGCTCTGTAACGGGTAAATATCGTAAGGGTGATTATATCCTTGGCCCAATCAACAACAAGTATTTCAATTTTGACGAAATAAACAGCGTAAGGTGTCCCGACTTTGAGGACATTTTCCGTGACCGCAATATCAAACAGCCAGTGACGATAGAGGCAACGGTGGTGAATGAGGAGAAGAGTATTGAGCAGACGATAGGCTTCTCTATCAGTAACTCTACTAATACTCGCTACGTCATCTCGCTATTAGATGAGAAGAATTTTGACTACGGTTTATTTAATACAGTATTCTCTCGTTTGAACAACGGCGGTGTATCCTCTTATTTTGCATCACCTGTTGCAAACATTGAACAGCGTGAAGAGTTCGTTACAGAGCCTGTACTTGCTGATGCCATACGCCAGCGTCATTCCTATCAGTACATCCGCAACCGTATCTATAAGATATACTATTCTCCTGTATTCAGACAGTTTCAGGACGACCTTTCATTTGTGCTTTATGGAACCTCTTCAGCAACTCGCATCTTATTGCGGAGCCAGAGCGACATCAACAAAGACAAGCGCGTGGTGATTACTTACAGCATCGGTCGGGAGACAGTAGAGAAAGACCTCGCTCTGCTTGGCAGTGGTACGCTCCAAGTGATAGAGATTCTGCTCGACCTATATCACCAGAGCGATGAACGCCGTGATCTGAACTTGATTCTTCTGGATGAACCGGATAGCCATATCCATCGTGACATACAGGAGCGTCTGATACAGACCCTTAATCGCACCGGAACAAACAACCAAGTGGTCATTACTACTCACAATGAGTCGCTTATTCGTTCAGCGCTACTATCCAACTTGTTCCATGTCGATGGTACAGGAAGAGGGTCATTGCAGTGTCTTTATAAGGAAGAACTTCCAAAACTTAATAGTCCTCATTTTACAGGCCCTTATCCGGCGCTTGCAACGCCTGTCATCCGTAGTATTAACAGTACTTCCAATGGACTTGATTTCATTTCAGCCATAGAAGCCGACAAGATTATCTTTGTGGAAGGGGACGATGATGCCCGCTTGCTGTATCGTCTGTTCAACAACAATATCGCCAATAAGAATACAAAACTGATGTTTTGGGTGATGGGAGGAGTTAGCAAGGTGTTGTCCAAAGTTGATATGTACAAAGCCTTCTTCAGCGACATCAAGAATGTGAAGACCCTGTGGGAAAAATCACGACTGGTGTTCGACCGTGACTGCCTGACTGATGAACATCTGAACAATCTACAGGAAGATTTGCTAAAAAAGAAGCTACTACCTAACTATGCGCATCGAGTGTACACACAGGAGTCGGTATTCCTTACCGACCTACACTTGTTGGCGGTTTTGCTGTCAGCAAGCTATGAAAAGGTAGGAAAGAAACCTTTGGCCGAGGTGGAAACTGCACTTCAGGCGGCTATGACAAACCAAGAGGCAGTCATCCAGGCACGATTTAAAGCGGTAAACATTGACGATAAGTTTGTAAATCAGTATAGAGGCCAGTATTTGAAACAGTTTGAAGATGTGTTTGGGAGAAAGGATAATGTCAACGACATTACATTGGAGAGGGATTTACAAGCCTATTATGCTGCGCAGCCTTCTGCCAACCTTTCAAACAAGGATGATTTGGTGGCCGTGGTAAATCAAGCATTTGTCGCGTTAGGTATTTCGGAAACAGTGGATGAGGGGGTGGCTTATACCCTTGCCCAGCACAGCAGTTTGGGTACTATGTATCCTCAATGGGAGGCGATGGTGAGATTTTTGGAAGGATAGTTTTTCGACTGCAGGCCGTTAGCTTGTAGTTGCCAATGGCCAATGGCCAAAGTATAAATATATGAGAATAATTGAAAAAGTAGCCGATTGCCTCGTAAGGGCAGGATCAACTTTCCGTGAAGACCAAAAAGAAGCCTATCGTAAGGCTATTGCTGACGAATGTAACGGTCAAAGTTGTTGGGTGATGCAACAGGTGCTTGATAATGCCCTTGTTGCGGAACAAAGAAGAAGTCCTTTGTGTGACGATACGGGTATTCCGCATCTGTTCCTTGAAGTTGGTCCGAATCGTAGTGTTACTGGCGAACTGCTGGAACAAATAAAAGAGGGAGTGGCCCTTGGACTACGCCAACTTCCTGGTCGTCCCATGGCCATCAAGGGTGACGACTATGCCCGCATCGACCAAAGCGGTGGATTGAACGAAGATAGTGGCGCATTGGCACCTTCTCCGATATTGATCAAACTAGTTGACGATGATGTGCTTCGCCTTACCGTGCTGATGCTCGGCGGTGGTCCAGCAATCCGTGGCATTACGCAACGCGTGTTTCACAAGCATAGCGTAGATGTGGTGATCGACGAGATTGTTAATCGTGCAAAAGAGGGTGTATCCAAACTGGGATGCAGCCCCTGTGTGATTGCTGTGGGTATTGGTCGTTCTCAATTTGAGGCAACCAGTCTGATGATGGAGGCTATGGTTTATGGTGACTTCAGCAAGCAAACTGACTTTGAGAAGAAAATCACCGAAAAGGTGAATGAAGCCAACATAGGTCCCCTTGGTTTGGGTGGGAAGCACAGCGTTTTGGCCACTTTTGCCAAAATTGGTCCTCAGCGTGCAAGCGGTGTGCGTATTGTGGCATTACGGCCTTGCTGTTGTTTTGAGCCTAGAAGGGCTAGTGTTAATTTATTAGATTAGCGTTTATGAAAAAAATACTTCACACCGCAAAGTATACAGGTGTACCTTTGGAGATTCTTAAAAAAGCTTGTCCTGTTGGCTTTATTGTTAAAACACTTGATTTAGCTACGCCGGAACAATTGATAATAGAAGCATTCGACGCAGATTATTTTTTGGTTAGTGGTCGTTTGCCAATTAACAAGGCGGTTTTGGACAATGCCCCTCGTTTAAAAATGATTCAGCGAACAGGTGTTGGTACAGAAATGCTTGATATAGATGAAATTAAACATCGCAACATCCCTGTTTATGTTAATGCTGGTGTAAATGCACAAAGTGTTGCTGAACATACGCTTACTTTAATTCTGTCATGCTTGAAGAGACTTCCTCAAGTGAACAAACAAACTCATGAAGGTATTTGGAAAAAACAGCAAACTGGTGTCACAACACGTGAACTTCATGGAAAAACAGTTGCACTAGTTGGTATGGGAAACATTGGCCGTTTGGTGGCACAGATGCTTTCTTCTTTTGGTGCTAACGTGATTTATACAGATGTATTCCGACAATCTGTTGACATAGAAAGCAGGCTTAATTTGTCTTTTTTTGATAAGTTTGAAAAACTCCTTCCATTAGCAGACATTATTAGTTTTCATTGTCCTCTAACTACGGAAAATACAGAAATATTGAATAAGCAAACTCTTTCAAAGCTTAAAAAAGGCGCAATCGTTGTGAATACTGCTCGCGGAAAATTGATAAATCCTTGTGATTTATATGATGCATTGAAAACAGGTCATGTTTCCGCTGCTGGATTAGACACTCATTATGATGAACCTATCAATGGAGATTATCAACTTTTAGAACTTGACAATGTGATTCTTACACCACATATTGGAGGATTGAGTTATGAAGCTTTTCAATCAATGATGCTTGAGGCTATGAATAATATTCAAGCCTTTGATAATGGATTATATGAAAGCATATCTAATGCAAAATTCTTATAACATTAAAATGAACCTTACTGATAGATTTGTTGATGGCCTATATGCCTTTTCCAATAGTTTTTTTTCAGAAGATGATATATGCCATGCTAAGAAGTGCTTACTTGATTATTTAGGCGTTACCTTCGCAGGAGCAAAAGTGTATCATGATGTAGAAAAGGCAATGCTGAATGGTTTTTTATTTAGTGAAGGAGATGCCTTGATTTTTGGTCATAATGTTAAGACAACCGCTCCTTTAGCTTCTTTAATTAATGGAGTTAGCGCACATGCTGTAGAACTTGACGATGGACAAAGGTTTGGAAATATACATCCAGGTGCTCCGGTTATTTCGGCTCTTTTGTCCATAATAAATATGTTTCATGTCAGTTCTGAAGATCTATTAAGAGGCATTCTTACAGGTTATGAGTGTACCTTAAGACTTGCATGTAATATACAACCAGGTCATAAATTAAAAGGTTTTCATGCAACGGGTCCTTGTGGAACAATAGGAGCCACAATGGCCATTGCTTCAATGCTGAGGTTTAATAAGGAACAATTTAAAGCTGCTTTATCGGTTGCATGTACAAATGCATCAGGGATACTGGAGATGATTGAAGGGGATACTCAGATGATGCCCTATAATTCAGGAAAGGCAGCATCTAACGCTGTCGTAGCGGCAGCAACTGCTCTTGCTGGTTTTAAAGTCCCATTAGATGCATTGGGCGGAAATCGTGGTTTTTTAAAATGTTTTGCAGATCAACCAAATATTGAAAATCTTCTGGATTTTGATTCATTTAAATATTATGATACGAACTATTTCAAACTATATGCAGCTTGTGGTCATTGCCATTCTGCAATTGAATCGGCTCTGATTTTAAGATCCAAACACCAGTTTAAAGTTGAAGATATTGAGAGTGTTGACATCCAGACATATAGGTTAGCATTAAAAGGTCATGATCATAATATCATAAATGGTGTGAACTCGGCTAGGATGAGTATTCCATATAGTGCAGCTGTTGCATTAATAAAGGGGAGCGCTGATATTGATGATTTTGATGAAAAGACCATACAATGTAAGGATATTATAGACCTAACATCTAAGATAAGTGTAAGAGAAAATGAGGAATTAACCAGGCGTGCGCCTAAAGATAGGATTGCTGTAGTGACAATACATTCAAAACAAGGTGATTTTGTTGAATCTGTAGCACATCCCAAAGGCCAACCAGAGAATCCTCTTACCATGCAGGACATTTTATCTAAGTTTTCTCGTTTACTAGAGTTCGCTGGAATATCAAAAGAGAAAAATGATGCGATAAAAAATTGCATTTTAAGAGATAGTTTTAGTATATCTGAATTATTTAGTTTATTATCAATTTAAAGTATATGGATTTATCAAAAAAAACGCTTTTAATGCTAGGTGGAGGTGCCTATGCTAGAGATGTGTATCAGTATAAGAAAGATGCAGGATTTAGGGTAATTACCGTTGGAGAAAAAGAGGATCCAAGAACTGCTTCTTTTTCTGATAAACACTATTTTTCAAGTAGAACTGATATTGATGAGCTGTCTAAAATTGTTGATATTGAAAAAATCGATGGCATTTTTGTTGGTTCTTCCGAAGAATATGCTTCTGTTGCTATTACATTGAGTGAGAGAACAAACGCTCATTTTTATGCAACGAGAAAACAGTGGGATATTTTACAGAATAAAGCAAGATTTAAACAATGTGCTAGAGAAAGTGGATTCCCCGTTATCCCAGAATTTACAATATCTAATCCTCAAGATATCCGCGAAATCGAATCATTAAGTTATCCGGTTATGATAAAACCAACCGATAGCTCAGGTGCGAAAGGTGTGAATGCTTGTTATAAGGCGGACGATTTTCAGCATTTTTATGAAGAAGCTCTAAAGTGGTCGCATAAAAAAGAGGTGATTGTAGAGAAATTAATTACGGATGCTGTAGATTTTTGTGTTTCATATACTATTCAAAATTCAGAAGCTACTTTATCATACGCATATACAAAATTTAAGGTTACTAGCCCTGACCATTTTGTAAGTATACCTATGTTTCACATGTTTCCAAGTCGATATATTGATGAATATTGCGAAAAGGTGGATAAGAGTGCAAAACAATTTATTAAGAAATTAGGAATTGAAAATGGAGGCTTAATTCTTCAAGGTTTCTATAAAGATGGAGAATTCGCCTTTTATGAAGCTGGATATCGTTTAGGTGGTGGACAAGTTTATATATTAACTGATTATCAAAACAATGCCAACTTACTAAGATATATTATCAATCAAGTGCTGGTTGGTAAAATGGCTGATTATCGTGTAGCTGAAAGAGAAAATGCACGTTTCCATTCGCCTTGTTGTAATTATTATATGCCTCTAAAAGCCGGTGTTATTAATAAAATATGTGGATTAGATCAGGTAAAACAGATGAAAGGCGTTCTAAATGTGACTCAAATGAGAGGTGAAGGTGATAGAATAGTGGATACAAATGCGCTTGACAGAGTCGTTTTTCGTATTCATGCTGTAGCACCCACAAACGAAGAATTAGCCGAATTATTAGAGAATATCAGTAAAACTATTCGAGTTTATTCTGAAAATGATGAGGAAATGCAGATGGAACCATTGACGTACAACCATTGTTTGGAGATAATTAATAAAATGTAATAGAGCTATGAAAGAAAGAATTCTAGGATTTGATTTAGCAAGAGTTGTAAGTATGCTGTATATTATTGCAGTGTATCATATTTTAGGATATACAAGTATTCTTCATCACAATTCTTTAGTTTTAGCTTTGGTTAATTGTAGTTTAGGTACATTTACTTTCTTGTCCTCGTTTCTTATCATAAGTCGTTATAGTTTTAATGATAAAAATGACACTTTACATTATTACAAAAAGAGAGTTATTCGAATATATCCTCTCTTCTTTATCACATCAATAATCTTGCTATTGATGGGTTTTAATGATTTACCTAAAACCATTAAAGGACTTTTGGCGATATCTCCTTTGTGGGGACCGCATCCAAGAACTTTGTGGTATATCGCCATGTTATTATTGTTCTATATAGTAACTCCTCTTTTAGCAAGAGGAAATATATTAAAAAAATCAATTACATACATTATTCTTAATGTAGTTTTTGTAATCCTTTCACTAGTACTCGATCACATTAATCTTGCAACATTTTTCTATTTTGCAATCTATTTTATTGGGGTTATTTTAGGGGCTCATTTTCATGATAAAGTCATCGACATTTTAAAATCTCCCAAATCTTTATTTATCAGTTTTTTTGCATTGGTTATACTATTAGTAAACATTTTTGTTGACAATAACTATTATAGATTTTTCTCTGGTTTTTGTGGCATATTTATGATTTTGAATGTTTCATATATCATAGGGGATAAGTCTTCAAAAGATAATAATAAATTCGTATCGACTATAGAGCTAGCTAGCTATGCAAGCATGTGTGCTTATTTATTCCATAGGGAGTGTTATGAAATTATGTTAAAAGTGTATCTTCCAGAAAATCCATATGTATTAATCTCATATCTTTTCTTTATTGGTGTTCCAATAGTACTAATATTATCATTTTATATCCAAAAAATATATGATTCTATTGTTAAGAAGTATGATAATTCACAAGTAAGAAAATGAAAATCTTATCTTTACCAACCTATTGCAAACCAGAAAAAGCGGCAAGTGGCTATCTCGGTCAAAACCGAAACCAAGCTTACGCTGACCTTGGTTGGGAAATGGTGACTTTCGCCCCCACACCTTGCCGTGGCATCAGCAAAGAAGAGCGAGAAAAATACAAAGGGAAAGCCTATCGCACAGAAATCGACTTTGATGGTCATAGAACCATCCACCGTTTCTCCATGTATGCGGAAGGCAAAAACCCCGTAATGCGTGCATTGCGCTATTTTCTCATCAGCATCAAACACTTGAATAGAGCTCTTTTCTCAAAACATGCCAAGAACGTTGATGTAATGTTTCTTGCCAGCACACCTCCTTATCAGGGCCTGCTGGGCACAACAGTGAAAAAAATAAGAAAAATTCCTTTTGTCTATAACCTTCAAGACATCTTTCCCGATTCCCTTGTGGGCACGGGCCTAGCCAAGAAGGATGGTCTCTTGTGGAAAATTGGCCGCGTTATTGAAAATATCACCTACCGCAACGCGGACAAGATTGTGGTCATCTCCCAGGATTTCAAACGCAACATCATGGCCAAAGGAGTGCCTGAAGAGAAGATCGAGGTGATTTACAACTGGGTCGATGAGAATGCCATCACACCTGTAAGAGATGAAGATAATGAACTTTTCGAGGAGTTCGGCATTAGCAGAGATAAGTTTAGGGTAGTATATGCTGGCAACTTGGGTAATGCACAGAATATCGGAATCCTGGTCGAGGCTGCCAAAAGGTTGAAAGACAATACCAGCATTGAGTTTGTAATTTTTGGCAAAGGAAGTTTGAAAAACGAAATTTATGAGACCAAAGCCAAGGAACATTTAGATAATTTGAAGATATTTCCTATACAGCCTTACGAAAGGGTATCCAAAGTGTATGGCTTGGGCCATGTATGCATCGTGGCTTGCAAGCCAGGTTTGGGCGGAGCGGCCATGCCCAGCAAGACTTGGAGCATCATGTCGAGCGGTCGTGCTGTGCTGGCTAATTTCGATGAGGGGGAGCTGAAGGAGATAGTGGAAGGCGGCCCTTCGACAGGCTCAGGGACCGCAAAACCTTGCGGTGTGTTCACCAAAGCTGGAGATTTGGAGGGGTTTGTAGCTGCTATTGAAGAGTTGTCGAAACATCCGGAACGCTGTGCGGAGATGGGCAGGAATGGTCGGCAGTTTATTTTGGAGAACCTTACACGGGAGGTAGGGACACAAAAATATGTTGAGGTAATTAAATCGGTGGTTAAGAAATAGTTTAGAGTTGAGGGTGTAGAGTTTTGTAGTTAAACATCGAAAGACTCGAAAGATACGAAAAGAGAATTGATGAAAGATTTGTGTCAAATTACATGGGAATAAATGTAATTGCCGTGTCATCTCAATAGAACAGAAAGCCATCCTTATGAAAGAGAAGCTGAGCAACATTTGGCATGATCCGGTGTGGAGCAAAGTGATAGCGGCAGTTATCGTTGCGTTGGGCGGGTTGCTTGTTTCGGCTATAAAGAGTTTGTGCTCGCAAGAGTCGTTCGGTGCGGCATTGCTCAATGTTTTAAGTTTCAAAGTTAGTGTTTGGATCGTTTTATCTGTCATTTTTATTGTGGTTCTTGGTGTGGCATTGCTCAAGAAACATGCACGCAAGCCAACCCCTCCGTTTGTTACCGAATTCACATCGGGTATATATCAGAAACAGCAATGGCAATGGAGATGGAGATGGGATGATGAAGAGCGTTGCTACTACATATATGACTTAAGTGTTAAGTGCCCCAAATGTAAGACAGGCTTGCTTACCATCAGTTTCGACAACTATCAGTGCGGGAAGTGCGGTGCCGAGTTTGATGCACTTAGAATCGATTACGACGGGGTGAAAAAGCAGATTCTGGCAGATGCACGTAACGCTTACCCTCAGTTTAAGGATAGCGTTAGTGATATGTGGATGGTTTAAAGAACTCTACTATAGAAGAGTTAAAGGAAAACTTTTTCGTGAATGATACGGGGGTTCAGGGAAATAATGATAGTGTATTTCAAAGGCGGTTTGGCTTTTTTTTCTACTTTTGCAAACGCTCATTACTAAGTCAACAACAACAATGCAACAAATAGAAATAAGGAACTTTGGGCCTATTGGTGAAGGTTATGGTGGGATGATGCCAGTATACCCCATTACTTTTTTTTGTGGCAACCAAGGGGCTGGCAAAAGCACCGTCGCAAAACTTATCTCCACATTCAGTTGGATGGAGAAAGGTCTTGTGCGCGGCGACCTTTCCCTCAATAAAAAAACCGAAAGCGCGGCTTTCTTTCGTCAACAATGTGAGTTCCATAGGATTCAGAATTATTTCAAGCCTGAAACTATTATCCATTTTGCGGGAACACGCTACAATTTTCACTACGAATCAGAGTCCTTTTCAATAGAAGCCGTTTCTGATACAGCAGATTATCCGATGCCCAAAATCATGTATGTGCCCGCCGAGCGTAATTTTCTCACAGTGGTGGAGCACCCCGATCTGTTGAAGGAAATCCCACAGTCGCTGTTTGTGCTTTTCTCGGAATATGACAAGGCCCGTCGGTCAATGCTTGGTAGAATACGACTTCCCATCGATGGATTCGTGTTCCAATACGACAAGCTGAACAATGTCACATGGCTCACGGGCGATGGCTTCAAAGTGCGTACCTCTGAGGCAGCTAGCGGTTTCCAATCATTGATTCCGTTGTCTTTGGTGACACTTTATGATTCTGCCCTTGTGAAATCAGGCAACCAAGTTGCCCCCAACCTTCAAGTCACCAATGCCATCGAAAAACGTATTGCCGATATTCTTGCCGACAATTCCATTGACGAGAAAATGCGTCGGCTGCTCCTCGCCCAACAAGCCTCTTTACTGACATACGGTAAATTCATCAATATTGTTGAAGAGCCTGAGCAAAACCTTTATCCGGCATCGCAGCGAAGCGTATTGTATGATTTGTTTGCAGCCTACAACTTGACTACCGGTAATCAATTGATTATTACAACCCATAGCCCTTATTTGATTGATTACACTACACTTGCGGTCAAAGCGATGTCAATAAATCCAAAGAATCAAGAACAAATTGATCGCCTGGAACAAATTGTACCCCACAACTCTCGCATAAATGGTGCCGACGTTTGCGTCTATCAAATCGAAGACGGCAAAATAACACCACTTGAGAGGTACGACGACATGCCTTCTGACAACAACATGCTGAACCGTGAGTTGAACGACACGAATGAAGTGTTCGCACAAATGCTTGAAATGGAAGATATGTGATGGTGCAGGTTAACTTTTTTGACAAAGCTTACTTTACTGAGACGGCAAGGGACGATGAGGACTTCCGTATTATTGATCCCAGCAATGGCCAGCCTGCACATACAACAGATGGCGATGAGTTTCAGGCAATTGTCAAAAATCCTAAGAAATACGTCTTGCAGTTTGTGCCTATTGACCATAACATGGATATCCGTCAAAACGATGGTGATTTGGAAAGCACTTGCGATGGTATGTTGTTCGAAGGAAAGGAATACCTTGCATTCATTGAACTTAAGGATGTTGCATCAAGTTGGGTGACTGAAGCGATTGGACAGCTAAGCAACACCATCAGGTTGTTTAAGATGAACCATTATTTCGAGGATTTTAAACGACGATATGCCTATGCTGCCAACCGCCAGCACCCGGTTTTCCATTATTCGTTGAAAGAAACTATGCAGCAGTTTAAAAAAGATACCAGTTTTAATCTTCGTATTTCGAACACAATAGAAGTCAATTATTGATTTGTGTCATGAAACGCCTTTTTGCTATTATCGCTAGTGGCCTTGGTATAGAGAATTAACGAACCATTAGTGGACAATTAGTGATAATTAACGTTAAAATAAAGAAATGTTTTATCGTCTATATAAATGAACTTAAAACTTAGAAACATACCCTTTTCGCCTCCTGATATGTCGGAAGCGGAAGCAAAATTGGCCTCGGAAGCTATATTAAGTGGTTGGATCACCACTGGCCCCAAGACCAAGGAATTCGAACGGCAGATTGCCGCTTATATTGGAACCAATAAGGCCGTTTGTCTCAACTCGGCCACAGCTGCGATGGAGATGGCACTGCGGCTCATCGGCGTGGGACCCGAGGATGAGGTCATCGTGCCGGCTTATACCTATACCGCCTCGGCATCTGTGACCCAACATGTGGGCTGCAAGCTCGTGTTGGTCGATTCACAGCCCGATGGCGTGGAGATGGACTACGACAAGCTAGCCGACGCCATCACGGAACACACTAAGGTGATTTGCCCCGTGGACTTAGGCGGCATCGTGTGCGATTTCGACAAGGTGTTTGCCGTGGTAGAGGCCAAGAAGCATCTGTTCCGTCCCGCCAATGAGATCCAAAAACGCATCGGTCGCATCATCGTGGCTGCCGACGACGCCCATGCCTTCGGTGCCCAATGGCACGGCAAGATGGCTGGTGCCATCGCCGACTTCTCCTCCTTCAGCTTCCATGCCGTGAAGAATCTGACCACTGCCGAAGGCGGTGCTTTGGTGTGGAACCTGCCGTTTGGCGAAGAGCCTGTGACGTATGATGCTTGGACTACCGTGCCGCCCATTGAAGGTGAAACGTGGAATGGTTTCTTGTATCGCTTGAGTCAACTCTATTCGCTCCATGGTCAGAATAAGGATGCCTTAGCCAAGACCCAATTGGGTTCTTGGGAGTATGACGTAATTGGCCCGTGGTACAAGTGCAACATGACGGACATCATGGCGGGCATCGGTTTGGCACAGCTGAGCCGCTACCAAGGTATGTTGGAGCGTCGCCGTCAGATCATCGGAGTGTATGATAACGCTTTGAAAGACTTGCCCGTAGCGGTGCTGAATCATTATGGTGTCAATTTCGCTGGAAGTGGTCACCTTTATCTCACACGTCTCCTCGGTCGAACCGACCAAGAGCGTCGCGAGGTCATCGTGAAGATGGCCGAGCGAGGCATCGCCTGCAATGTGCATTACAAGCCACTTCCAATGATGACGGCGTATAAAGCTCTGGGCTTCGACATCAAGGACTTCCCGAATGCATACCATCTCTTCGAGAATGAGGTGACGTTGCCATTGCATACAAGACTTACGGATGAAGATGTGGAGTATGTTATCAGCAATTATTGTGAAATCATAAAAGAACTATAATCAACCATGAGTGTTTTTAAAGATAAAACCCTCCTCATCACAGGAGGTACTGGCAGCTTCGGCAACGCCGTGCTGAACCGCTTTCTCAGAACCGACATCGGCGAAATCCGTATCTTCAGCCGCGACGAGAAGAAACAAGACGACATGCGCCACGACTTCCAGGCTCGCATGCCTGAAGTGGCCAACAAAATCAAATTCTACATCGGCGACGTGCGCAACAAGAGCACACTGAAGTATGCCATGATGGGGGTGGATTATGTGTTTCATGCCGCAGCATTGAAGCAGGTGCCCTCGTGCGAGTTCTTCCCCATGGAGGCCGTGAAGACCAACGTCATCGGCACGGACAATGTCCTCGATGCAGCCATCACCGCAGGCGTGAAGTGCGTCATCTGCCTCTCCACCGACAAGGCCGCTTATCCCATCAATGCCATGGGCATCACCAAGGCCGTCGAGGAGAAGATTGCCGTGGCCAAGAGCCGCCTCTCGGGCAACACCAAAATCTGCTGCACGCGCTACGGCAATGTGATGTGCTCTCGCGGCTCGGTCATCCCGCTGTGGATCGACCAAATCCGCAAAGGCAACCCCATCACCCTTACCGAACCCAGCATGACCCGTTTTATCATGTCGCTGGAAGAAGCGGTGGATCTCGTTCTTTTCGCTTTTGAGCATGGTAAGAACGGTGATATCATGGTACAGAAAGCGCCAGCTTGCACCATGCAGACACAAGCCGAGGCTGTTTGTGAATTGTTTGGTGGCAAAAAGGAAGACATCAAAATCATTGGCATACGCCACGGCGAAAAGATGTATGAGACACTGCTCACCAAGGAAGAAGCGGCAAAGGCCATCGATATGGGTAATTTCTATGCTGTGCCAGCCGACAACCGCGATCTCAATTACGACAAGTTCTTCAAGGAAGGCGATGTCAAGCGTGCCACCATCGACGAGTTCAACAGTAATAACACCTATCGACTCAATCTCGAAGAGACCAAGGCTAAGATTGCCTCGCTCACCTATATCCAAAATGAATTAAACGGTATTCCTAATCTAGTGTAATATAGAACACGAATCTCACGAATTACACGAATAATTGCTTCGCAATGATTGTCTATAAGGAAGAAAGCTATAAGATAGTAGGAGCAGCTTTCAAAGTGTATAACAACCTTGGACATGGTTTCCTTGAGGCTGTTTATCAAGAGGCGTTGGAAATAGAATTCGAGCGTCAAGGAATTCCTTATGAGCGAGAGAAAGAATTAAGTATCGTATATGATGGCATACAGTTAAAACAAACTTATAAAGCAGACTTTGTTTGTTATGGAAAGATAATCGTTGAGTTGAAGGCGGTAAGCGAACTTGTTGATGCTCATCGCTCTCAAATATACAATTATCTTCATGCCACGGGCTAACGGTTAGGTCTGCTTTTAAATTTTGGCTGTTCAGATGAGTTGGAAAAAGAACGAATAGTATTGTAAAGAACACGAATCCTACAAATCGAACGAATGTGAGATACGATTCGTGTAATTCGTGCAATTCGTGTTCAAAAAAAAGAAATATATGCGTGTTTTAGTAACTGGCGCCAAAGGCTTCGTGGGGAAGAACCTCTGCGCCTCATTGAAGAACATACAAGAAGGAAAAGACAGAAGATTCCCCGAGCTGAAGATTGAGGAAATCTTCGAGTACGACCTGGGCAACACACAAGAAGAGTTGGACAAGTGGTGCGCCGACTGCGACTTCGTGTTCAACCTTGCTGGCGTCAACCGTCCGCAGAACCAAGAGGAGTTCATGCAAGGTAACTTCGGCTTTGCCTCAACGCTGCTCGACACCTTAAAGAAACACCACAACACCAGCCCTGTGATGCTGAGCTCTTCGCAACAGGCCTCATTGACAGGTCGTTTCGGCAACTCGGAATATGGCCGTAGCAAAAAAGCGGGAGAAGACTTGTTCCTTAACTACGAACAGGATTTTTTGAACATCGAAAAACCCGAAAAAAACGAAAAGAATTTGCGTCCAAGGGTTTTAATTTATAGGTTCCCAAATCTGTTTGGCAAGTGGTGCAGGCCTAACTACAACTCGGCCGTGGCCACTTTCTGCAATAACATCGCCAACGACCTGCCTATCACTGTCAACGACCCGAGCGTTGAGCTGGAGCTGCTCTACATCGACGACTTGATAGACGAAATGATAGCAGCTCTTCATGGCAAGGAGCACCGCTGCGACTTCGATGGTCTGGGTGTGTTCCCGATGGAGAAAGGACCATATTGCTACTGTCCCGTCACGCATCACGTGAAGTTGGGTGAAATCGTAGACCTGCTCTACCGTTTTGCCGAGCAGCCTAAGACGCTGACCATTCCAGAGATTCCCAACGGCAGTTTCGCCAAGAAGCTTTACAGCACTTATCTGAGTTACCTTCCCAAGGAGAAAGTGGCTTTCCCACTGAAGATGAACGTCGACGACCGTGGCTCCTTCACCGAGTTGGTGCATACCCTCAACTGTGGTCAGGTCTCCATCAACATCAGTAAACCTGGCATCACCAAAGGGCAGCACTGGCACAACACCAAGTGGGAGTTCTTTATCGTGGTCGCCGGTCACGGTCTCATCCAGGAACGTAACCTCAACGACCCAGAAGGCAAGGTGATCGAGTTTGAAGTCACGGGCGACAATATCCAGTGCATCCACATGCTCCCTGGGTATACGCACAACATCATCAACCTCTCCGAAACAGAGAACCTGGTCACGGTGATGTACTGCAATGAGGTCTTTGACCCCAACAAACCAGACACCTTCTTCGACCCAGTTTAATCAACATCAGAAGAAACAGAAGAAACAGAAAAAGGCAAAATTCATGACGGGTTTCCTCTATCCCAACGAGTCTTATCGGATTAACGGTGCATTATTCGAAGTTCATAAGCACCTTGGACCTGGGTTGCTGGAGAAAGTGTACCAAGAAGCACTGGAAAAAGAATTTATTTTGCAAGGAATTCCTTTTGAAAGAGAAAAAGAATTCACCATTGTTTATAAAGAAGAACCTCTTGAACAAAAATATATTGCTGATTTTGTTTGTTTTGATAAAATAATTGTGGAATTGAAAGCCGTTGAAGATTTGCTTCCGATCCATACAGCACAAGTATTGAATTACTTATGTATTACTGGTTATGAACTGGGTTTCTTGGTCAATTTCAATGCCAGAATAATAAGACCCCAACGAATAGTTCGTTTTAAGGATTACGAAGACGAAAACGAAGAATAATAAAACATTGGAAAAAACGTAAGAAACAGAAAAGGAGAAAACCTTTCCGATTATTTCGGTTATTCCGATGTAAGAAAAACAAATACTCGATGTTTAAGAATAACGGAAAACTAAAGCTGTTGATTATCGTAGGCACGAGGCCAGAGATTATCCGTCTTGCAGCCGTCATCAACAAATGCCGTCAATACTTTGACTGCATCCTGGCCCATACTGGCCAAAACTACGACTACAACCTCAACGGCGTCTTCTTCAAGGACCTGAAGCTCGCCGACCCCGAGGTCTACATGGATGCCGTCGGTAACGACCTAGGCGAAACCATGGGCAACATCATCGCCAAGAGTTACCAACTCATGGTGGAAATCAAGCCAGATGCGGTGCTCGTTTTGGGCGACACGAACAGCTGCCTCAGCGTCATCGGTGCCAAGCGCCTTCATATCCCCATCTTCCACATGGAAGCCGGCAACCGCTGCAAGGACGAATGCCTGCCCGAGGAGACCAACCGCCGCATCGTCGACATTATCTCCGATGTGAATATGGCTTACAGCGAGCACGCCCGCCGCTACCTTGCCGACTGTGGCTTGCCTAAGGAACGCACCTACGTCACAGGTAGCCCCATGGCCGAGGTATTGCACAACAACCTCAAGGAAATCGAAGCCTCCGACATCCACAAGCGGTTGAACCTTGAGAAAGGCAGGTACATCCTCCTTTCGGCCCACAGAGAGGAAAACATCGATACCGAGAAAAACTTCCTCAGCCTCTTCAATGCCATCAACGCCATGGCCGTGAAGTACGACATGCCTATTTTATATAGCTGTCACCCCCGCAGCCGCAAGCGTCTTGAGGCCTCTGGCTTCAAATTGGATTCACGGGTCATCCAACATGAGCCTCTAGGCTTCCATGACTACAACTGCTTGCAGATGAATGCCTTTGCCGTGGTGAGCGACAGTGGCACCCTCCCTGAGGAGAGTAGTTTCTTCACCAGTGTGGGACATCCTTTCCCGGCGGTGTGCATCCGCACTTCGACCGAACGTCCCGAAGCCTTGGACAAGGGATGTTTCTTCATCGCGGGTATCGATACCGACAGCCTGTTGCAGGCCGTTGACTGTGCCGTGGAGATGAACCAGAACGGTGACCATGGCATACCCGTACCCGATTATGTGGATGAAAACGTAAGCACCAAGGTGGTGAAGATCATCCAGAGCTACACGGGCATTGTGAACAAGATGGTCTGGCGTAAGTGACATTGAACATCGGAAGAAACAGAAGAAGCGGAAAAAGAACGCCTTCCGATACTTCCAGTTATTCTGATGTAAATAAAAAATAAGATGTTGCTATCACAAGAACATCAGAAAAACCAGAAAAAGCGGAAAAAAGCCCCGACCATTTCTGTTTATTCTGTTTATTCCGATGTAAAGAAAAAAAGGGAAAAATAGATGTTGATTTCCACCGCTGTATTAGACGAGCTGACGGCTCAGGCGAAGTCCTCAACACGCTTGCGGATGAACCTCGACCTGCGCAACAGCCCCAACGACCAAAGCCAGCGCATGCTGAACGCCTTGGAACCTGGCACGGTGATGCCCATCCATAGGCATCGGCACAGCTCCGAGACCGTGGTGGTGCTACGAGGCAAGGTGAAGTGGGTCTACTACAACGACAAAAAGGAGGTCACGGACACGTTTATCGTGGCTCCAGGCAGCGACCTTGTCGGGCTGAGTGTCCCCATGGGTCAGTGGCATTCTTTGGAGTGTCTCGAGACCGGGACTGTAATCTTTGAGTCAAAGGACGGGGCATTTGAGCCTATGCGTCCAGAGGATGTGTTGTTCTAGGAAACATCTATAGCGATTCGTTAGAAATCTGCGTATTGTATTTTTCTCTACTTGTCACCTTTTTCTTTATCTTTGCCCCGTAAAAATCTAACCCTATGGAACACAAACGCATCTATCTCTGTCTAGCCCACATGAGCGAGGATGGCATTGAGTTGCAATATATCAAGGAAGCTTTCAAAAGCAATTGGGTGGTGCCGCTCGGGCCGAATGTCAGTGGATTTGAGGCAGATTTGGAGGCTTTTGTGGGTCATAGAAGGAAAGCAGTTGCCCTTTCTTCTTGCACTGGGGCATTGCATCTTACCTTGCTGTTGCTTGGGGTCGGACAAGGCGACGAGGTGCTGTGCCAATCGTTTTCTTTCTGTGCTTCATCCAATCCCGTAACCTATTGCGGTGCGAAGCCTGTCTTCGTCGACAGCGAGAAAGATACATGGAACATGGATCCCGTCTTATTGGAGAAAGCCATCCAAGACCGTATCGTCAAGACAGGAAAGAAACCGAAAGCCGTCATCGTTGTCGATCTCTATGGTATGCCCGCCAACTGGGAGGCTTTGGAAGCTGTCGGCAAAAAGTATGACATTCCCATCATCGAAGATGCCGCCAATGCACAAGGGTCTTTTTATGACGGCCAACCTTGCGGCCTATTTGGCCAGTTGGCTACTTTTTCCTTCAACGGTAACAAGATTATCACCACTAGCGGAGGAGGAGCAATACTCTGTGATGATGAGGAAACGAAAAAACACACCGTGTTTCTGGCTACCCAAGCTCGCGAGAATGCGCCATATTACCAACATGAAGCCATCGGCTTCAACTACCGCCTGAGCAATATCAGCGCTGGTATCGGTCGTGGACAAATGACCATACTGGATGCGCATATCCGCCATCACAAGCATGTCCATGCGATGTATAAGGATTTGTTGGAGAAGATAGACGGCATCAAAGTCCAAGACAACCCTTCCGACAAATATGACAGCAACTTCTGGCTGACTACCATCCTTATTGATCCTTCGGTTAAGATAAAAGGCCAAGAAAACCAACGCACCATCTATTCCGACTGCGAACCCAACGACAACGTGGAGGCATTGCGTGTCTTCCTTGACCAAAGGGGCGTTGAAGCCCGTCCCTTGTGGAAGCCAATGCACAAGCAGCCAGTATATCAGGATGCGCCTACCTACGTCAATGGTGTTTCGGAAGCCCTCTTCAAGGTAGGCATGTGTCTGCCGAGCGGGCCGTATGTCACTGACGACGACGTTAGGTATATCGTGGAGTGCATTAAGGAAGCGATGGAATAGGGAGTAAATCTGAGGGGAAGCTCATAATGGTTTTTGGAAGCAAATCTGACATAAATCTGTTTTAAATCTTGAGCGGCCTGTCCTTATCGGGCGGGGTATTTGGGAAACAAATGCTCTGCATTGGCTCCGCCGAATCTTCGATTTCGACGTAGTCAAATCTGACGTAAATCTTTAAAAAATGTTGAGCGAGGGTGTGTCAAAACTGGCACATCCTCTTTTTTTACGCGTCAACGCTCAGACACACTTTTTGGGACAGTATCACGGAAATCCGAAATGATAAGTCAATATCATAAATAAAGATGTTTTTGATAAGAAAAACTTTTATTTTTGTACCCTAAATTCACATCAAGCGAATTGATATCTATAATATGCTATTCAGTTTGCTTGTAAAATAAATGAAAACCAGCCCTTTGTCAACACGGAATGTGACTGACGAGGCGAAGCTGTAAGAAGGGTTAAGGAAGCAAATCTTACATAAATCTGTCATAAATTTTCGCTTCGCCTTATCTTCTATTGAGGCAGAGCTTCACTGGCGGCCTGTCCTTATCGGACGGCCTTGGCTTCATGGAACATGTGCTGTTGCGGGCAAAAGAAATAATGTGTAATTTTGCAAATCGAAATCAAAAGATAATGCCATGTGTACGGTTACAATTAATGTTGATGAGGCAATGCTGAAAGAGATGAACCCCAATCTTTCAGATAAGGCGGCCATCCGCCGCTGGGTACAGGAGTTGATTGATTTACGCATTCAGCAGATGGAATTTGAAGACACAGAAACAATGAGTATCGAGGAAGCTCGTGCGATGACTATAGCAGCTGTTAGGAAGGAGTACGCTCGGCCATGAATTATGTTATTAGGAAGCGTTGTGCACAGAAAATAACCTCGTTCTATCGTAATGTCTCAAAGAAGTACAAACATACCTATTCACTGGAACTGATGGAAAAGAATGTGAATGAAGCTTATGACTCCATGTTCCAGATTGAGAATACACTAATGAGGCGACAGCCTACTATTACCCGTTGGAAAGGCTATCACATGGCCAACACCGACAAATGGTATTTCGCCTATACCTTCGACGGCAAAACCGTTACCGTTGTGGATGCCTGCCATGCCCAAAACATGCATAATAAATAACGTTTGCCGCCAGGCAAACAAAATCCGTGATATCTGTGCTATCTGTGTGAGATTAAATGAAGACTGTACTTATCGGACGGGGTTTTTTGGAAACAAATCTGAGGTTTTTGGAAGCAAATCTTACATAAATCTATCAATAATTTTTGCTACGCCTTATCTTCGATTGCGGCGGAGCATCACTGGCGGCCTGTCCTTATCGGACGGCCGCTTTTTTTGTTCCTTCTTGAAGGAAATCCGATACGATACCTCATTATCTTAAAAAATGGTGCTATTTATAAGAAAAACCTTTATCTTTGTACCCTAAAATAAAAACAAGCAAATTGATGCATATAATTTGCAATCTAGTTTGCTTGTAAAAATATGAAAGCCAACCCTTTGTCAACACGGAATGTGACTGACGGGGCGAAGCTGTGAAATGGAAGCAAATCTGAAACAAATCTGAAATAAAAAAACCGCGTTGCCCTAATCGGGCTCGCTCAACTCCTACTCTCAACTAATAACTCTACACACACAACTGCCTCTAAACTCTCAACTCTAAACTCTACACCAACCACTGCCTCTAAACTCTAAACCCTAAACTATACCCATGAACATCGCAGTAGCAGGCACCGGCTATGTCGGGCTTTCCATCGCCACCTTGTTGGTACAACATAACCACGTCACTGCAGTGGATGTTATTCCCGAAAAGGGTTATTCTGCAAACAATAAATTCTTAATTAACAGAGATGGCTGTCATTAAGGAATACATCAATGTAAGAGACGATAGGCTATTAGATGGATTGACTCCAGTGGTTCGTTTGATGACACGAGTTGAAGCATTATCGGAGTCCGATACAGTTACTATCGACTTTGGTGACACAGTTTTTATTACTCCTGTGTGTGCATTATCGATGATAGTATACTTGGCAGGTTGTGGAAGAAAGGTTTCCATGAGAAATATACCAGATTATCTTGAAACAATAGGTATAACTAATGGTGGAATAAAACCTGATCAAATGCGACGGACTGAATTTTTAGCCATTATGGAGAAGTATTCTGCAAAAAGTTACATTCCCATCGTCAGTTTTGCAGCAAGCGAGAACATTGATGACAAGGAGGCTATTTCTTCTGTTGTAGAGAATATTCTTATTCGTCAACTGAACATCCGTCCGAATGTGGCTATGGGTCTGAAGTATATGGTGGAAGAGACCCTTGACAATATCACCGAGCATTCTAAGTCGAAACGAGGATATATTATGGCGCAGGCCTATCCTAGGAAAGGGTATCTTGACATTTGTATGGCTGACAACGGTGTAACATTGTTGGGTAGTTACAAAAAGTTGTCAGATAACGAGATTATAGATGACCTGGAAGCCATTAAGGCCGCAAATCGAGGTATTTCAAGTAAAAATCTTCCTGAAGCAGAAAATCGAGGTTATGGCATCCAAACCTCGAAACGAATGCTAGTAGAAGGTTTGGGAGGGCAATATCTGATGATTTCAGGTAGTTGCATGTATTTGAAAAGTCCAGGACACGATAATGTTTATAGATTCCCGGATGGTTTGCGCTGGAATGGAACAATTGTTGCATTGCGCATCCCAATTGATTCTTCTCAATTTAATTATGTCAATTATTTAGAATAAAAACAAAGTAAATTATGAAAACAATAGATATAGCTCAAATCCTTTCTCCAGATTTAAAATCGAGGATGAGGGCGCAAGATTTGAAGCTGTTGATAGAAAACAGCGAGGCTGATGTTGTAGAAATGGATTTTCACGGGGTGAAGTTTGCCACGCGCAGCTTCATCGATGAGTTCTATAATCTCTTTCTAAAGAATCCGGAGGCAAATGCCTTCAAGGTGGAACTGACTAATGTACCCGAGGACATCAAAACTATGTTTGATGCCGTGAGCCGCACGCAAGTTCGTGCCAAAGTGATTCCCTCGCAGATGCAAGAGATTTCTTTTGCAAACGTGAAAGAGTTCTTGAACTATTTGAGCTCGGTAGCGTTGTAGTTTTAAACATCGAAAGACACGAAAAACCCGAAAAACGGTCATGCCAGCCCATCATTGGGTAGTTTTGCGTCACTCAAAGATAGCAGAAGCAAGGGATACCCTTTGCAAACAAAGGAAGACATACATCCAACATGCGGATTCGGCCCAACCGAGTCCGCTTTTTTTGTCCCTATACAAAGGAATTCGATAGGACGCGTCAATATCTTAAAAAATGGTGCTATTTATAAGAAAAACCTTTATCTTTGTACCCTAAAATAAAAACAAGCAAATTGATGCATATAATTTGCAATCCAGTTTGCTTGTAAAAATATGAAAGCCATCCATTTGTCAACACGGAATGTGACTGACGGAGCGGAGCTATCCACACAGCAGGCGTGTCATCCCCGTGGTAAGTGGTGCGTAAGCAAATACCCTACAAATAATAAACGGACTTTAATTGTTGTTTTATGATCATCAAGCATCTTGTCATAGAAAACTTTCGTGCGATTGAGTATTTGGAATTAGATTGTTCCAATAGTGTAAATGTGTTTATTGGTGACAACGGAGCTGGAAAATCAACAGTGTTGGATGCCATAAACATTCTTTACTCATGGCTTGTCGCAAGACTCGACTCTACAAAAGGCAAGGGTAAATCTATCCATAAAGATGACATCAGTTTCGAAGCCCAGTATTGTTTTTTGTCTGTTATGGTTGAGCATGATGGCATACATGCGAGTTGGTCTCTTTATAAATCCAAACAAGCTTCTCATCCCGAACCACAAAAACAAACGGATTTGGAACAATTGAATAGGTTTGTCGAACAAATACAGTCGTCTTTTGAGAAAGAGAAGCCTCTATTATCGTACTATGGGGTCAATCGGAATGTAAATTCCGTTCGTTACGACAAGTCTTTGCCCAAAAAGAAAAAAGATCTTTCTATTTTTGACAGTTCTGCATCCGCCAATTGGAAATCGTTTTTCAACTGGTTTTACGAAAGTGAAAACGAAGAAAACCGCATGAAAGTGTGGTTCAATCCAAAATACCATAACGAAGCATTGGATGCTGTTAGGGATTGTTTATCGGATGTGTTCCCCGGCTACTCGAACCTTAGGATTGAAGACAAGCCAACACAACTGGTGATTCAAAAGAACAACCAAAAGATTAGTTTTGACAAGTTGTCTGATGGTGAGAAGTGCTATATCACTCTTGTTCTTGACATTGCAAGACGCTTGGCGACAAGCAATGTTGGCGGTGACTCTCCTTTATTGGGCTCACAAATTGTGATGATAGATGAAGTGGATTTACATTTGCATCCTTCGTGGCAACTCCACGTCATCAGCAATCTAGAAAAGAAGTTCCCCAACTGTCAATTCTTCATCACATCTCACTCTTCGCTTGTTTTGTCAAGTTTGAGAGACAGTGGACAATTGATCGTATTGCGAGATGGGAAACGTTTGGAGGTGTCTGACATTCCATACGGAGATAATGGAGACTATATCTTGAAACGTTTTTTCAGTTTGAATGAAGTACGTAACCCAGAGGTACAAACTATGATAGATGGAGTTGCTTCCGAGTTGGCAAAAGAAAAGACGGATATAGAATTGGTTGAGCGGAATTTGGATACACTGGCCAAACTTGGTGTTCAGTTTGAAGAGTCGGCCAAAATGCGTTTGCAGTTGGCCCAAAAGAGAAAAGCTTATGAGAAAGCTTGATAAAGGTGCCCCTATTTAACATTTTGTTGACTTTATCCGTCACAATCACCATGACAGATGGGAAGATGCGAAAGAGGCGAGTCCCATTTGGCGTGAACATATTTTAAACCAAGAACAACATGGTTTGAGTGGCTATACTGAGGCTCCCATTAGATATGAAAACTCACACATAGACCATTTCAAGAAGCAGACGTTGTATCCGAGTCCTGAAGCTAGTCTTGACTGTTGCCATGACCAAAGAAAGCCAACCAAGGCACAATCTCAATACCTCGCCAATTGGCACGACAGCTTCATAAACTATATCAGAAGTATGCTATCGGCAATAGCAACGTTTGAAGCTACCCCGACGATTGTAGAAGATGACAAAAAGGGATTAGAGGAGCTAAGCCTCGTCCTGCTCGGTCCAGATGTGCAAGAAATCGATAAAGACTTGGCTGATGGTAATGTGAAAAAGAGCACGATTGAAAAGATAGTAAAACTCAACAAGCAGATTGTTGATATCTGTATGGAACATATCCAAACGAGTCCGTTGGAGCGTGAGTTTTGGAAACAGATAGCTTATTTGAAGATAGAAAACGATAAGAATTCTGAACTGATGCGGTTGGGTGAATTGAGAATACGGTTGGAAGAAGCATAGTTGGGAAATCAATCGTCCATATAATTGATTCGTTAATTTCTGCTTTGACGACCAACTAACCCTGCATTATTATTATACTAACATTTGAAAGCAATAGATAGCCAGATGTCATCAATGTCCCAGCCCATACTTACAGATTCAGAGATAATGGAAATGCTCACTGCTTTCTATGCAGAAGCACTTCGATTTCTTGATGTGCCAAGTGAACAATGGGCAGATGTAAAATCGGGAGCAGTTTTTGATGGCACAGATGGGAAACTCAGCATCATAAGCATAAACTACGCTAAAAGGAAGATAATCGTTTGCTTGCCAGCATTGAAAATGATGCTACTGACAAGTCCTAACGCTACGGGTGATTCGCCTTCTGTTTATCGGTCTTGTGGCTACAAGTTGGCACGCCTTTGGCAGCAATATCTCAAAACGGGACAACAGCACATATTTGATCAAGATAAAGACAGTTATGTCTTTGCGAAAGCTTTGGATGTTATAAAAGGGCTTCCGCTAATAGATGCTCCTGTTGACGGGAATTTGGTAAAGACCATAGGATTCAATCCTTTTGACCGAGAAGCCGCCACAAGTATGCTTCGCGATGAATTTGGGATAGATTGTTGCGTAAAACACGGTTATGATTTGTCCAATAAAACAGAGCGATCGTTTGTTGCGCTGACAGACCAAGAATGTTTGCGACGTGGAAGCGAACTAATGGCTTTGCGTGAAGAATGCAACAAGCGTCCCCTGCCTCAAAGAAGTGAAGGAGAACTCGGAAGCAAAAGCAATCCATTTGCAAACGTAGATGAGGCTGCCGATTACATACTGACAATAGAAAAGGAAAGGCTTGACACAGACGTCTATCGACAAGCGATAAAGAAAGAACAATACTATTATGATTTTGAGCATGGCTTTTTCCGTATCCCTTGGGCTTCAGCCAACGTGGGGTATTATCCCATTGAAGGATCTGCTTATCCATGCTTCGTTGTCAACCAATTGAGTCAACGAGTGGGTCATTTAGATGAGATGCCTCGGTTTTCCATAAAGCCTTCTCTTGCCAACAACAAGTTCCTCTTTCGCGGACAGTCGGAGTTTTTTGATCCATGCGTTCCCAATATGTTTCGGGACAAAACGAAAGTGGCTGCGCATCAGTTTGTGGACGATGTCATACAGATAAACGAACTTGAGGTTCTGCTTCGACAGCATCCACTTGTCAAACTCTTTGAGCAAGGGTTCTATCTTCTACACGAGTTCTTCCGCTTCAAAGTAGATTATATGGGGTTGAGCCAACATTATTACAATCGTACTCCATTGCTTGACCTTACATGCGATATGGAGGTTGCGAAATTCTTTGCAGTGACCTGGTTCAATATGGGAAAAGACTGTTATGAGAAGTATACGGGGAACAATCTTGGTGTCCTTTATTACTATGATTTGGCAGCAGATGCCTTTACCTACCGTAAGGGACGAGACTACATGGTTGAAACCATAGGTAAGCAGCCGTTCATGCGTAGTGGCAACCAAGCCGGATTCCTTATTCGGCTCGGTCCGGATAAGAATTTCAATGAACTTCCGGAAGTGCGTTATGTGTTCTTTCAGCATGATCAGAATATCACCAACCGCATATTTGATGAAGCCGAAAAAGGTGATAAATACATGCCTCAAGAGATGCTCCGCAGCCATTGGTACAAGCGGATGAACGATGACAAAGCCAAAATGGAGATATCAGAGGAGGCATTGAAGCTCAACTTTGAGAATAATAAGGGTGTATCTCACAGAAGCATAGTGAAGGACCTGCAAAGCAAAGGTTTCCATATAAGTAAAAAGAATAGACAGTACTTTACCGAAGAGGAACTTGACACCTACTATGCAGGCGCGTTAGAGTTTTGGGCAGACTTTTGTTCTAATTTCCATATTTACAGTCCGGAAGGGACGCTTCTCCATAAGCATCTTATGAATCTGCCCAATGATCCGCGTTATCGCTGGGCGTTTTGTAGAGATAAAAGTTGTGAACATCATTGTTAATAGGATAAAAGCTAAATGGAAATTATCTATATCTAAAAAGATTACAGATTTTGCGAAGTTCCAAATCAATATCCCCAACACCTAATTTCGAATAGGATAACGAGACTTTATGAGTCAAAAAAACAATAAATGCAAATAAGAATAATATGCCGTTTAATGAAATTCTCATAGGCTTTGCAATTTCTTACATTGCCGGCAATGTCCCTGCCATCAAGGAATTGTTCGACAAGAGGAAGCCTTTGTCCGTCAGGATAGAGAATCGCTATAAGGCTGCAGTGAAGAAGTATTTTGGCATCGATGATTTCCACATGGATATAATGCCTTTCCGCTTCAGGAGTTTGCAGTCGTTTGGCTATCACCTTGCCTCAACCGAAAGCTATGATGAAGACACATTGAAGATTCTTGCATTATTTGAGGAAGAGTTGAAAAACGACCATGAGTGCTACCAGTTTATCATTGATTTGAAAATCGATAGTATGGCGGCTGATATTGCTGAAATCAAGTGGGCCGTCAAGGCAAAATCCAAGAGTTTTTCAGAGGTTTCCACCGCTTTAAAGTCCGTAAACCGCAAATCAGGCAGTCAACATATTGAGCGTCCTCAAACAAAAAAACTGTTCGACTGGATTTGCTCCGATTTGTCACAGCGAAAGCCCAGTGGCCGTATTGCTGCTTTATTGGGCGACCCTGGAACTGGTAAAACGGTTATCATGGCCGACCTGGTTGATGAGTTGGAAATGGTAGGCATACCTGTTGTTGGTCTAAAAGCCGATCTGCTTTTCGATTCCAATGAAACAGACATTGATAAAGCCGTTAATCTTGGTAGCAACACTTTGCTTGGGGCTTTGGGTGAGAGTGCCTCAAATGGCATAACTGTTCTTGTTGTGGATCAGGTGGATGCCCTTTCGCTTTCGTTGACAACTCAACGCAAACCTCTTGCGGAGGTTCGTAAGGTGATATTTGAGGCATCCAAGAATCGCAATATTAGGGTGGTGTTCTCTTGTCGCAAATACGATTGGGAGAACGACCTGCAACTGACCGAATACGACGGGGCTTATATTGTACGGTTAGAACAGTTAGATTTGAAAGATGTAAAAGGTGTCCTTCAAAGTGAGGGTGTGGATATTAATACTTTGGCTGACAAATTAGTCCAGATTATCCGTACACCGTTTTATCTATCACTTTTCCTTAGGGTTTGCAAGGATATTCAGGCTAATGACCTAACAACCATAGCCGAATTGCAGAAGCTTTACTGGGATAAAGTATTACTGACCGAGGCGCATTGTCAAGGATATAATAGCGCCAATTTGGTTGATTTGTTGAGCTTATTGACCGACAGAATGATAAACAGTCAATCATTGGTTGTACCGGTTGCAACTATCCCAACCTCAAAACAAAACGATTTGCGCTTTTTGGTGTCCAACGGATTCCTTGTCATTGATTCGTCAAATACGAGAATTCAGTTTTCGCATCAGACATTGTTTGAGTACATTTTTTCTAGATTGTTCTGTGAACGTAATAGTAGTCTATTAGATATATTGAAAGACAAACATCAAGGTCTTTTTATTCGTAACACAGTGCGTCGTGTGCTTGAATATCAAAGACACGCTGTTGAGGATGAGTATATAAAGAACCTCAAAGTCATACTAGGTGTAACAAATTGTGGAGTGACTTTCCGTTTTCATTTGAAACAGCTGGTATTGTCTTTATTTGGGGCTCAAACAACTATTCTTCCCCAAGAGACAGCAATTTTGAAAAAACATGTTTTCACCAATGCTGTTTATCTGCGCACTTTTATGCGAACGGTATATGCCGAAGGAAGTGTAGAGGTATTACTCGATTATGCAAAAGAGCAGGGTGGTTTGGGTAATTGTAACGAGATTGTTTCCGACCGAATCATACAGCTTTTGCCTAATTTCATCTATGACCACAACTTTGATTTTGCCAAACGCATCGTTTACCAATGCAGTGCAGATTTTTCTTCTTTCTCTGGCCACACCAAAGGGATACTTCAGAGTACTATCAAGGGTTTTGCCATAAGCGAAAATTCAATCAATGGTGCTGATGTTGCAGAGTTTGTATTTGAAACGGTCAAGATGTTCGATACCGCCAAAGAGAGTTTCCCTTATTCATATGTGTATCGTTCATTGGTAAGATACTATCCAAACGAGGTCGCTACACGATTACGTGAGTATGTGCAGGCAACGTTGGCATTGTGGGATAAGACGGATAGTTTCAAACTTGCTGTCGACAGTGATTTGGATTATCTCATAGATGCATTCACTGCAAAACAACCTAAGGTGTTTTTGAATTCAGGACTTGAAATTCTCAACGACATATTAGAACGTTCGGTGGTTGATACTGAAAAAGCTGATATAAAAGCATCTTCTTTGTTTTTTGTTTATAACAGGTCAAATAAATACCACAATTTTCCCGAGAGTTTCATGGATGCCATATTGCAGGTTATTGAGCGGGCGGTCGATGAGAAATGGGAAAATGTGTCGCAATTGCTGTTGTCCAGATCTCAAAGCGACTTTGTTATGAATCATGTGGTGGCTATAACGGGGTGGCTTAAGGATGTTGACACTTATTACAAAACAGCTGCTGATTATTTGGTGTTAAACGTAAATAAGGTGTTCCATTCCTCTTCTCTGACCTACTATCAGGTCAGATTGTTTGGTGAAGTTTTTCCACATTGTGACAAAGAGTTGCAAGTTCGGTTGGTGCAACAAATAATGCAGTTGCTTCCCGAATGGGAGAAGTCATTATTAGGCAGGACAGGAGTTAGCAAATACCCCGAAACCTATTATGGCTACGCGAGGGCACAATTTTTCCAACAGGTTGACGAAGATCAACTGAGGTCGGTATCGCAGGAGGCATGGAAGGCTTTGCAGGAGGCCAAAAGGAAAAACTGGCAGCTCACCAATAAAGAGCCCAACAGGATATCAGTTATGAGTGGTTGGCGCACTTTTAGAAAAGAGGAATTTGAGAAGATGTCAACCGATAATCTAGTTGAGGTGGCTAAAAAGTACGACCAGAATTATTACGACAGTTTTGAAAGTCCTACAATGATGGGCAACGCCCTTGCCATGCGAGATATGGTTGCTGATAATCCTGATAAAATGTACCAAGCTTATCGTCAGATGATCGGGCAGACTGATCTTGCATATGTCACTATGGGCCTTGAGGCTCTGCTAGAAGCACAAACACCTGACAACAAGATGGAGGAACTCTATTCAGCCATCTTCAATGAAATAGGTGAGGATGTGAATAGCGAGAAAGTGTCAACTACGGTTTTGATAGATATTAGCAGAGTTCTTTTGTATTGTGCTCACCGCAATAAACTAGTTCCTCAGATATTGATGGATTTCGTCTGCAAAATAGCAGCTGACTATCACGATGAGGATAATCCAGAAAGGCCAAATGTTGATCAGAACGATGGAATCAATCAGGTGCGAGGCTGCGCGGCGTATGCTTTGGTTGATTGCCTTTACATGAATAACTATCGTGATGTGATTGTCGCTACTTTGGCCAAAATGGCCGACAACGCCTCCGTCGCTACCCGTTGTGCTGCATTGTTCAAGTTGGGTAATCTTGCTTATGATCCCGACGCATTGCAAACACTTTTCTTGAAACTGACACACGATTATAACGAGAATCTACTAAAACTGCCAGCACACGTCCAGAATCCGTTACAGTACCTTGTACATTACCGTTTTGAAGCTGTTGTTCCTTATTTCGAACATTGTGTGTTGGTTGCATCCTCTTATCGGGTCAATGTGGTGTGGCTTTGGGTGGCTACGGTTCAGGACAAAGATGGGGCAAAAGAATTATTATATAAGATGGCTGATGCCTCAGTTGAAGGAGCCGCTACACTGGTCAATTATATATCGCGCAATTTCCATCCTTCATGTTTCGACAAGGAAGAAGAAGTGCTACGTCGCTATATGGATAAAGACGATGAAACCCTCGGCAGCACCTACGATAGTCTTTTCATTGACATGAAGCCTGAACGCGCAAGGCAAATGAAGCCGTTTTTTGACGACTTCTTTGTTTCGGCCGCTTGCAAATATTGCCGTCATTTTGTTTATGTTTTTTTGAAGTCGTATTGTGATTATGATGCCGACAATGTTCTCCTTTGGTTAACGATGCTATATGAGTCACAGAAGTTGGGCCAAGTGGAATACGATGCTTTAACTGATGTATTGCTGCTTGCATACAACCGCATTCTTTCAACCGATAAAACCAACAAGACCTTGGAGGATGCCATGGATTTGCTTGATGACATATTCCAACTTTCTGACAACTATATGGTTTCACACTTAACGAATAAACTGAAAAATGAATATGAATAAGACTGTGTTCATATCATATAGTTGGGCGGAGCCTTCTGGAGGCATTGTTAACAATTGGCTAAAGCCAAGTCTGAAAGACGCTGGTATTAGCGTTTCGGTCGATAAAGACAATTGCCAATATCAAGATAGCATTGAAGAATATGAACAAGAGATTGGCAATGCTGATATGATTATTGTTGTGGTTGGCAATTCATATTTGGAATCAATTAATTGTATGTACGAGATTGCTTCCATTTTCGAAAAAGGTGGTGAATTGTCAAAACGATTATATTTCATTGCTCTTGAAAAAGTGCAGTCGGACGATCAGATTGCTAAACATTGGTCTGATGCCAAGTTTGAGGTGGAAAGTCGTTTGAAAAGGATAGTTGTTGCACGTGAACCGGATGAAAAGAAGTTAGAAAAGATAGATTTGATTTGTAAATATTTAGGAGAAATATTAGTCTATTGGAATGACAGGAATAGGCTGGACTTTTCAAAGGTGTCCAAAAACAACTTTCACATAGTAGTAAACAAAATATTAGATAGGATAAACGATGCTGATATTCCAGCAGGAACTTTGGTGTAGTTAATGGCCTATAACATTTACATCTGGCATTTTGCATTATTCAGTATCCGTTGGTTTTTCGACAACGAGTAGTCAATCTCAAGTTTTGGTATGCAACACTTATCCATAACTTACTTGAAGATAGCCCATTGTCAACACGTAATGTGACTGACGGGGCGGAGTTGCAAGAAGGGTTAAGGAAGCAAATCTTACATAAATCTTTCATTAATCTTTGCTTCGGCTTTTCTTCGATTGGGGCGGAGCGAATTTCGGAACAAATCTTTGGGAGGTTGGTCCTTATCGGACGACCAACATTGGATATTGAAAATGGCTTCACTGTGTTGAAGACTTGAGGGAAGAAGGAGTTTGAGAAGGCTAGGTAGTTGGGCTTTTAATGAAAAGAAGAACGCTGGCTACAATGGCGGTTGTGTCTTCTAAGTTTAGGACTTATTTGCATAGTTCAGGGAAGATTATAATTTAATTGAAAAACAATGAAGACATTAGACGAAACAATCAAAGAGTTAGAAGGCATTAAGGAAAAGTGGTCTGATAAATATCAGGAGTTGGGAAAGTATGTCGAAGAATGTGCTAATCATGCCAATTCGGATACACCAGATGAAATAAAGAACAAGCTTGATGGCTTTAGTCACGACCTTCGCAGTTTGGGACAGGACTATCGCGACAAGATAAAAGAAGCCATTGATGACATTGCAAAAAACCATCTTAACGATTCTTTTGTCAAGGATTTAGCTGATGGTATCATCAGCGACATTGATAACTCTGGCGGAATCAATGGTAGCCGCGAAGACCGCTTACGGGAATTAGCAGGGTTAATAGACATGATTGACAAACTGGCCCGATAACCAAACAAATATCCACAGTCAAGATTGCATGAAACCAATTTAGAATGCCGTTTAGCCGCCCCCCCAGTGGGGGAAGGAATCATAAAACGTAATCTCAACAATTGGAAAGCTGAAAGGTAGATTATATGAAGAAACACTATTCAATACTACACATTTCAGACTTGCATAAGCCAGAAAACTGTAATCTTAACAATCTTTTCTATTCCCTTCAGAGAGATTGTGAAGCTTATACAGGAGAAGGTATATGCAGGCCGGAAATCATTGTGGTAAGTGGCGATCTGGTAGAAGGCTCCAAAGATGCAGATGCTGAAAACATCATAAAGGCTCAATATATTGAGGCCGGAAAGTTCTTAGCCCAACTGACGGACTATTTTCTTGATGGAGACAGAAGCAGAATGATAATCGTGCCGGGAAACCACGACTATTGCTATACAGTGTCGAAGGATAGCATGACCCTGTCAGTAGAAGAAAAACTCAACGAGGATTATAAACAATTCAAAGAAGCCAACCACCAAGTTAGGTGGAGTTGGAAAGAGAGAAGGTATTACCATATTACAAATTGGGAGCGTTATGTCCAGCGTTATGATTTGTTCAAAGCGTTCTATAACGATTTCTATAAAAGCATTAGGGAGATACCTGAGCAAGTGGATGTGGATTCATATATCATTGAATTGCCCACATACGGAATTGCTTTTGTTTGTTTCAACAGCTGCTACCGACTTGACCATCTCAATCCAATGGGTTGCATTTGTCCGGATGCTATATCCAAGGCACATGAACGCCTTGTAAACTTGAAGAATATGGGCTACCTCCTTGTAGGAGTTTGGCATCATCATGTGTCTGGCCTTCCTGTTGAGAATAACTACATGGATTACCGTATTCTCAATGCCATGATGCAGGAGGATATTAAGGTAGGCTTGTTTGGCCATCAGCATGTAAGCACAGCCGTACAGGAATATAGTGACATTACATCAAAGCAGAGCATACTTTTGATAAGCAGTGGTAGCCTTTATGGAAACCGGTATCAATTGGTAACAGGAGTGCCAAGACAGTATAATGTTATAGAAATGACGTTCAATAAAGAAGATGTAACCCTTGAACTGAACGTGAGAAAAGACAATAGCCAATATGGCTATGACATACCTCAGTGGATACAACAGCCAATAGGTATTAAGAGTCTGCCTAAATATTCACATCGCCTACAAGTAGAAATGCCCAAAATAGAATATATCGTTGCAGACATTGACAAAATGGTGAAACAGACTGGCGATTTTGGAACGGCTTGCCAGAGGCTGTTGGAAATAGGTCTTGACAATGAACTTGCACTAAAATACTTTGATAGTTACATTTCCAAGGTTACTGATAAAAGTCTAATAAAAGCATTACTGACGAATCCCTTAACTATGTCTCAATATATGACCGCCCTTGATACAGCTATATCTTTAAGAGATGTTGAATGGATAAAAGTTCTTATTATTAATGTGAAGTTCACTTCGGAATCAAATCCTTACCTAAATGAATTGAGGGATTTGGCAAACAAAATGATTTGACGCAATGGAAGAGAATATTAAATTCAAAATTAAACTTGACAGAGTACTTGAGGTGCTATGCAGTCAGATTTATGATTCACCCTTGGCTCTCCTACGGGAAAACGTTCAGAATGCATACGATGCAATTCTGATGAGAAAGCATATAGATGTGTCTGAATCTTACAAACCCTGTATTAGTATTTCCATTGGTGAAAATCAACTAACAATCAGTGACAACGGAATCGGAATGAATTCTGATTCATTGAAGAAGCATTTCTGGACTGCTGGTTCAAGTGGAAAAAATAATAGTGAAGCACGGGCAGCCGGAGTGGTTGGTACGTTTGGTATCGGAGCTATGGCAAATTTCGGAGTTTGTTCTGAGTTACGAGTGATTAGCAGAGCTTATGGAGAAAATGTGACTTTTACTTCATATGTGAAGAAAACAGAGTTGTCTTTAGATGAGGATTGTATCCATATCTATGATAATCAAGATCAACGTGATGACTACGGGACTACAATTATCGCTACTTGGGAGGATGGTTTCAGCTTGAGCCAGACAGACGCAATCAATTATCTCAAGCCATATGTAAAGTATGTACCAGTTCCAGTTATCCTGAATGGCGAACGAATCAGTCAGGAGGTCGCTCTTATTTCTTACACGAGCGACAAAATGGTGACAAAACAAGGTGTAGTTAGAGAACCTGCTATTTCATTCGATTACAGGCTAGCTTTCAATACTCACAGCAATGTCTTACCACAAATAATGATTGAGAATATCATTATTAACGAAGTAATGCAAAAAGGATTTGTGTGTTTGAGGGCCTCTGAACCAACACTGTACGGATTGAGGAACTATTTTGGATTGGCCCCAGTACCCGTAGGCTCTGCATTCAACTTTGGAGGTGTGGTGAATTTGGATTCACTTAATCCAACAGCTGGCAGAGAGGCTGTAAGCCGTGATAGCATCAATATTGTAGCCATAATCGTAGGTAAGGCGGATGAAGTGATGGCCATGGCGATTGCAGACAACGAAGTCGCTGACCAATGCCGTGAATTACTTCTCTATATTAGAAATACTAGGAGATTTGAACTGGCTCACAACATTCAAATAACTGTCTGCGGATCAGAAAGCAGAATGAAACTTGGTGAAGTTGCACCAATTGTCAATGGCAAATCGGTTAACTATTATGAAGGGAAGGACAAGCAGATTCAGAACAATCACTCAGACGAGAGTCATATTCTACTCTTGCCAGCAGATGATAATGTTCGTAGGCAAATTCAGATTACCGTCCTAAGACAAAAAGGAATACAATCGATTCCCGACACGATTGATATTAAGCCATTCAGCACAATGGATTTGACGATTCCTGAAATTTCAATTGCAACAAAAATCAAGACCGTATTGGCAGATGATTATCTGATGTCGGATGCGCTGGTAAAATTTGCTCAGATTTCACATAATTTGGAGAGTACAGTGCAGTTAGAGGATGTCAAGGTTGTAGTGTATCTCTCGAGGGATTCAAAAGAAATAAGCTATTTGTCAGAGATTTATAACAATAACTTCTCACTGTTTGAACCGATTATCAAAGACTTTGTGAGGACAAAGCTTTATACGAAATTTGCCCAATATGTTCCCTCGTCAACGCGAGATGGTGCAGAGGCCCTTTACAATTTATTGCAGCGTAAGAGGGAGCTATATACAATCGAGTATTCTGAACTAGGCGAGATGGAAGCGGTGATGAAAGATTATCTTGACGGAAAGATACCATATAAAGAAGTACTGAAGGCCGCAACTACCATTAAGAATAAGCAGACTCAGTCTGTGACATCAAAACAGATTGGTGATATAAACGAGGTTATGACTGGTGGTGGAACCACACCAGCCGTTATGCCTCAGAACAACGCAGAAGGAACTAATGAGCCAACATTAGATGCTTTACCTCCGATAATGCGCTTGGATGTGGATACAAAGTACAAAGTGCTTCACACTGATGATAAGAATCATAGTCTGTCGGGATACAACACATTCTTGGCATTGTCGGACCGTATGTTCCGAGAGAACTATGAATTCTTCCTTCAGCCGCATACAACAAGAATTATTTGGAGTATCCATAAGATTATCTATATTTTTACTCATGCCTCTAGCAATTTGACATTGTATTACGACATAGACTTGATAAAGAAGTTGGATGGCGATGCAACAGGAGGTCGTATGATAACGACTGCTACCATAGTAACAAAGGAGAGGATTTTCATCCCCGTGATTAATGAAATGGATGACTATTTCAACATCAAGGGCGGGCAATTGAAGTTCTCAGTACGGTTCGATTCAGTGACGCAATAAAAATAGGGTAGACATGGCAACAGCTAATGAATATGAACAGGAAATAAGAAAATATCAACATTATGGCTTTGAGAAGCTTTGGGATGAATAATTGAATGGTACGTATGATAAGGTTTTTTGGCAAGACGGAAAGTTGTTGGAATACATAATACTGAGAGGTTTTGAAATTGAGCGTAAGGGTTGCGTGACCTATCCTTATGAAGTAGAGGATGAATACATGAAATATGGAGGGACGATAGAGCAGATAGATGGAGCTGTACATGTTGATGAATTGCATGCTTTGGTGGAGAGTAAGGATTATGATTCCGCTAAGATAAAAGTAGAGCCATTAACAAAAATGCGAAACCAGCTGGCCCGTAGACATGCTTCTGTATTCGGAATGTTTTTTTCAGCAATTGAATTAACAACACCTGCCCAAATTCAAGTTAAATTTATGGCACCTCAACTGATTATTATATGGATGAAAGAAGATATTGATTATTGTGTTCGGAATAAAAGTTTTATTTCCTGTATGAAGGAAAAGTATAGGCAAGCAGTTGAGAATTGTGAATATATTTATCCCTATGGCCGTATTCAACAAGAAGATGTGAGTAAATATTTGGGTAAACCTTTGTTTTAACTTATGGATAATACGAGAGCATTATATATTATTGTTGAAGGTCAAACGGACGCTCAGATTCTTCACACTCTGCTAAAATGTTCTAATTTTGAGAATGTTTATCATATTCCCACTGGTGGCTATGGTAACATGTCTTCAATGGCGAGGACAATAAGATTGATGAGATCTCTGAACGAGGCAAATGATAAAATATTGGTGGTTTTTGATACTGATAGTGAAAAGAAGGATGTGATAGAGGACAGATTGGATACAATGCGTTACTTGACAAGTGCGGATTTTGACAAGCGTATAGGGGTATTCTGTTTTGTCCCAGACATAGAAAGAAGTTTGTTCCCATCAGAAAAGTTTAAAAGGAAGGTGATAAATGATGACTTAGTGAATTATATGAGGGAACATATTGAAGAGTTGCGGTCAAATGATGTGATAAGGGAGATGCAGGCGTTTATTGATGAGTAGGACAAAGTGCGGTTGAATTGTTATTATTATCGGAATTATTCTTTTGTCAAGGATATTCAGATAATCTTTTGCACGGTGCTGGGGAAGAAGATGGAATATGCAGGGGAGAGAATTTAGGGAATAATTGATAATTGACAATTGATATGACAATTGAAGAGATACAGAAATCGGAGGAGTTTCAGGTGTTTGACCGAAAAAGTGCCCGCATCGACGCAAAAGCGCTGGCCATCACGATTATCGCCTTCGCTAATGCGGACGGGGGAAAGATTGCCTTGGGCGTGGAGGATGACGGTGCTCTGACAGGCGTGGACGGTCAGACAGACCATGTGAATGAACTGCTTCGGGCATCGTTTGACTACTGCGTCCCATCAATAGCTACCTCAACAGAGTATATGGAGGTGACGGATGTAAACGGAAAAGCGAATCATATCATTCTGATAACTGTGACGCAGAGTATGAGGGTACACGCGAATCAGGCTGATGAGGTGTACTATAGGGTTGGCGACAAGTCGAAGAAACTGAATTTCGAGCAGCGGATGCAATTAGTGTATGCCAAAGGGGAGCATTACTATGAGGATGCTCCCGTGAATAATGCTAGTTGGGAGGATTTGGATACTGCTTTGTTGGAGGATTATGTAAGACCGATTGGCTATGGAAAAGGAGTCGAGGCTTTCATCCGCGAGAATGGCTATGTAATCAAGAAGGAAGATTATCGCGGATGCGAGTATGAGGCGCTAAGCGGAGCAGCCGTGTTGCTGTTTGGCAAAAATCCTCAGCGATTCTTCCAGCGGGCACAGGTGCGAGTCATCCGCTATGAAGGTACGGAAGCCAAGGTCGGTCAAGAGATGAATGTGATTAAGGATGAAATTTTCACCGGCCCTGTTCTAAAACTGACGAATAATGTGTTGGCTTTCGTGAAGACGCAGATCAAGGAACACACTTATCTTGGTGCTGACGGAAGGTTCAAGACCGATCAGCAGTATCCTGAATTCTGTTGGACCGAAATATGCGTGAATGCAATCTGCCATAGAGACTACAGCATTTTAGGGACAGACATTCAGGTGAAGTTGTTTGACGACCATATGACGGTGGAAAGCCCCGGCATTTTGCCTGGCTTGGTAAGGCCGTATAATATTCGTGAGATGCATTTCTCGCGGAATCCGAAGATTGCGTTGTATATGCGCAACCATAAACTAGTGAAAGAGTTTGGCGAAGGGGTAGACAGGATGTTCCGTGAGATGGAGGAGGCTGGATGCCCGGCTCCAGAGTATCGGCAGAATGGTTTTATGGTGTATGCTACGATTAGGCAGCGCGAGGGTACTGTACCTACGGAAAAGACTACGGAAAAGACTACGGAAAAGACTACGGAAAAGATTCTTGGTTTCATTTCCGAGAATCCAAAGGTAACGACAGAAGAGCTAGCTCGTTTGTGTGGGTTGACACCTGACGGTGTGTATTATCATACCAAACATCTTCGCGAAAAAGGTCTGCTGATTCGCGAAGGTGGTCGTAAAGAGGGGTATTGGATTGTCGTTAAAAAATGACAATCGATTGTACTGATCAGAAAAACTATTATAAATCTTTGCTTCGCCTTATCTTCGATTGCGGCGGAGTTACATCTGGCGGCTTGTCCTTATCGGACGGCAGTTTACAAAGCAACCATATCAACTTCTGCAAAAAAAAATCTGATGTAGTTAAGAGGAAATTGAGATTGTTTTGAGGAAAATATTGATGTTTCTGGCAGTGTTTTTGTGTTTTGTATAATTTTGCAACGAAATAAACACCCACTATGTGCACAAGAACGATCAGGATCAACCTTCCTTCTAAATATTGTGATTTCAGAGAATGAAAGAGATGCAAAAAGGACAATCACAAATTGGTGGTCGCCCTTTTTTGATAAATATAAAACGCGGTTTTATCATGATTAACATTAGCAGAAATTGAATGTCACATGACCGGGGTTGGCTTTTGCGATCAATTGGCAATCGAGGGATGAGAACTTTCCGGCACCCATAATGGTCAACGTGGCTCCATTTTCTTTTCCTGCCGCTGCAACCATCTTAAGATCTAAGGCCGAATAAGATTTGGCTTCAACTACAAGGTTGCCTCCAGATTTCGCAATTAATTGTAGATCTAATGAACTCATCTGATACACCTCCTTTCGAAAGCTTTTTGGTTATAAACTGTATCTTCTACTTTGGTTTCGAAGTTTAACCCGGTCCATTTCAAGGCTGGTGCCGTTACCTGACGGGTGGTTACTTGCCCGAATCATTCTGATTGTACTTGGGTCTGTCACCGCCGTGATTGCGCTTATAGGTATCAATTCTTTCCTCTTCCCACTTGCCTGCGCCTTCGCTTGTTGAAGGACCGCCAATAATGGTCATCTTGGTGAATTCTTTACCGTCAGCTCGATGTTCAGCTTCGCGACGTTCAGGGTCGTTAGTGGTTCCAACGTAAACGTTTCGGTGACCGTCGTGAAGTTCGTACTTGTAGGTATCTCTTTTTGCCATAGGCACTTGTTTCCCTGCCTTTTCAGGGGTTCCTTGTGAAGGCTTGCCCAAGGCCTTCGGGTTAGACATCCGGTTTGGACGACCGTATGGGTGTTTCCCAATAATCACAATTGTCAAATTCTATTCCCCTTGCTTTTTTGAAATGAATTCGTGACATTAATTCCGATTATCTGACAAATATTCATGTTTGTATAAATTATTAAACGAAATCGTTGATTTTTTTGTATAAATCTATTGCCGAATAAAAAAATTGGATTATCTTTGCAACCCCGTTTGTAGAAATGAAGAACAGCCAGGCCACAAAAGAAGAAGTCAATGCGTTTTTGAAAGAGTTTAAGGAAAGGGCGCAATTGTTCGGCATAGTATATGTTGATAGCAAACCAGATAATATCGACACTTTGACTGCATTGGACATTACTCAGAACGACAGGAAAAACTATGTTTTGTCACTTGATACGGAAGATTATTGCCAAGGAGCGGATAAAAACGACTATCCTGGACAAAACGATGTTTGGGTGTTCGGCAAACAAATCAAGGGGCAAGAGGTTTACATCAAGATCTTTATTAATGCCATACTCAACCAACCAAATGTGTGCATTTCCTTCCATATTGCAAAATATAAACTTACTTATCCATTAAAAACAGAGGAGGATAAACAATGAACA